>Ga0209706_10000963_pt1 | contig 16304 bp, 18 predicted proteins | sample PPLLaktember2015_6_FD_187263 | JGI IMG/M metagenome (GOLD analysis project Ga0209706, IMG submission 187263) | Freshwater sediment microbial communities from Prairie Pothole Lake near Jamestown, North Dakota, USA - PPLs Lake P8 Core (1) Depth... | ecosystem: Environmental > Aquatic > Freshwater...
CGGCATCTCGGAAGGGCTCGGCGCCGAGGACGTGCCCGCGGGACACGTCGAGGGGCTCACCGGGCGCCGGTGGGTTCTGCTCGACTACATCGACTTCGTCGTGCACGTCTTCCACCCGCAGGCGCGTGTCTTCTACCAGCTCGAGAACCTGTGGGGAGACGCGAAGCGATGGGAAGCGCCCGAAGCGTAGGGATGCTCTGCACGAGTATGGTGGCCCGCGCGCAGGGGGCTCGCGAGTCCAGGAGTAGGAGCGACGACGAGTCGTACTGGTCCGTACGGCGAGGAGGAGCGACGACCTCCCGGGCCGCGATCCCCCTGCGCCCCCACCAAGCTGGAGATCTGCAGCATGTTCGTGGGTTGCGATGGCACGGCCCCATCTCCTTCGTTGGAGCTCCTCGACGTAGCTACGGCTATGCCGTCGTCGCTCCGCCTTGGATCTGGGGCCGTGGCACGCGCAACGCGGGCCGCCATACTCGTGCAGAGCATCCCTCGGGATTCACCGAAGGGCGCTTTGCAGGTGACGTACCTCGGGCCTAAGTTGTGGCCGCCGCGCGAGCCCACCCCGATCTCCACGTGATGGCCCCACTTCCGAATTGGCAGCCGTTGGACGGAGGGGTTGCAGTCCCCGACGGTCGAGGATCGGGTCGCGTGGTGGCTCTGGTCGCGTCCGAACAAGCGGTGGCGGCCGGCTGGGCTGGATCAGCGGCGCTCGATCTCGCGCGCGCGTGGAGCCGAGGCGGAGAGAAGATCATTCTCGCCGACGGCGCGCTGAACTACCCGACGCTCCACCAGCTCGCCGAGCTGGAGAACGCCGAGGGTCTGAGCGACGCCGCGCTCTTCGGGGCTTCCGTCCGTCGTGTCGCGCGACAGGTCGCCGGGGAGTCGTTCTTCCTCATCACGGCCGGCACGGCGGTGGCCAACGCCAACACGGTGCCCGGCAGCGCTCGGTGGAAGAAGCTCGTCGAGGGATTCGAGGAGGCCGGCGTGAAGCTGGTCCTGTTCGTGCGCGACGGGGACAGCGGCTGCTCGGCGTTCCTCGAGTCGGCTTCCGACATCGTCGTGCTCGCCGACCGCGGTGAGCCGGCACCAGGGACCGTTCGTGACCGCGAGGAGCTCGTCCGCGCCGTTACAGGCCCCGGAGTCGCCGGCGGATCGGAGGCGAGGCCGCCGGTCGAATGGACGGCCGAGGAGCCCGAAGGCAAGCACCGCGTGATGATGATCGCGGTCGCGGCCGTCGTCTTCATCGCGCTCCTGGTGATGGCATTTCTCACGATCGACTTCGGAGCGATCACGGGCGAATGAAGCTGCGCACGTTGAAGGTCCACGGCTTCAAGTCCTTCGCCGATTCCACCTCCATCGACTTCCACGACGGCATCACGGCGATCGTCGGTCCGAACGGTTGCGGTAAGTCGAACATCGGCGACGCGATCCGCTGGGTGCTCGGCGAGCAGCGGCCGACGGCCATCCGTGGCGCGAAGATGGAGGAGGCGATCTTCCAGGGGACGACGGGCCGCCGTCCGGTGAACCGCGGTGCCGTCTCGTTGACCGTCACGAATGCGGACGGCGCGCTGCCCGTCCCCTTCGAGGAAGTCGAGATCGGCCGGCAGGTCTTCCGCGACGGCGGCAGCGAGTACTTGATCAATCGCGCCGCGTGCAGGCTGCGGGACGTCATCGACCTCTGTCGCGATACCGGGCTCGGTGCGAACGCGTACGCGATCATCGAGAACCGGATGATCGACGCGATCCTGTCCGACCGCGCGGACGAGCGGCGCGGGCTGTTCGAGGAAGCCGCGGGCATCGGCAAGTACAAGGATCGCCGCAAGGCGGCCACGCGCCGCCTGGAGCGCGCGGAGATGGACCTGCAGCGTCTCGAGGACGTGATCGCCGAGGTGCAGACGAAGGTCCGCTCGCTCGCGCGCCAGAAGGGCAAGGCGGAGCGGTACCACGAGTTTCGGAGCCGAAGGCTCAGCGTCGAGGTCGCCGTCGTCGGCCACCAGCTCGACACGCTGAAGGACCGACTCGCGGGCGTGGAGCGGGATCTCCAGGGAGATCTGGTCTCGGCCGAAAGCATGGTGGCCGAGCTGCGGACCGCCGAGACCGAGTTCGAGAAGCTCAGGATCGACGAAGTCGAGGCCGAAAGGGGCCGCAGCGCCGCCGCCGGCGCCCTCCAGAGCATCCGCGAGCAGCTGGTCACGTGGGAGCGCGACCTGGCCGTGGCGGACGAGCGAGCGGCGTACGCGGAGCGGCGCCTCGCGCAGATCGACCGTGAGCGCGGCGACGCGCGGGAGCAGGCGGGCTCGCTCGCCGCCGAGGAGCGCGATCTCACCGTCGCGAAGGACGGCGCGGGCGTCGAGCTCGAGCGAGTGCGCGCGCTCGCCGCGGCGCACGCCGTGGAGGTGAGCGAGGTGCGCGGCCGGCTGCAGGAAGTCAGGGACCGTCTCGAGTCGATCGAGGTGCGGAGCCGCGACCTCGCGCGCCGCGGAGCCCAGCTCGAGGGCGACGCCGAGGCCTCCGGTGCACAGGCGGACGAGCTGGAGCGCCGCATCGCGCACGTCGCCGAGGAGCTCGCCTCCACGTCGGCGGAGCTGAAGCAGCTCGCGACGCAGGGCGATCTCTTCTCCAGCCGGGTCGACGACCTCACCGAGGCGCTCGGCGCCGCGAGCGCGCGTTTCGAGGATCGCGTGCGCGAGCTCCAGGATGCCCGCGCGGAGTTCGAGGCGGCGCGGGCCGCGGAGCGCGAAGCGGCGGACGCGGAGGCTCAGCTGGCCGCGCGCAAAGCGGCGCTCGAGGGCCTGGAGAAGGAGCGCGAGGGCCTGGAGCCGGTCGTGCGCGCGGCGCTGGCGCGCGGCGATGCGGGTGTCCTGGGCACGCTCTCCGACTTCATCGAGGCGTCGTCCGACGTGACGGAGGCGGCGGAGGCGTACCTGGGCACGCTGTCCGACGCGCTGGTGCTGCGCGACCGGGATGCCGTGGAGCGTACGCTGCGTTGGTTCGGGTCGGAGTGGGGCGGAGGCGGTGGGCTCGTCCTCCTGCCACTCGATCGCGTCCCGGCCAGCGCCGCCGGTGCCTCGGGTGGGCTGCTCGCCAAGGTCCGCACGACGGGTGAGGGCGGTGCGTGGGTGCGCGCGCTGCTCGACGGCGTCGAGCTCTCCGACGTGTCCGCGCTGGGCCGGCCCGTCACCGAGAGTCGTGGAATCGTGCGCGTGGGCGACCCGGCGCGCGGCTCCGGAGTGCTGGAGCGGCGCGAGGAGCTTCGCGTGCTCACGGAGCAGCACGGCGCGGCGGCCGCGAGGCGCCGAGAAGCTGCGGTCCGGTTGGCCGCCGCGGAGCGCGCGCTGCATGCCGCAGAGGGCAACGTGGAGGCCGCGCGCCTGGAGCGCAGAGGCACGGAGGACGAGCATCGGGAGGTCAGCGGCGAGCTCCAGGCGCAAACAGACCTGCGCGGTCGCATGCACCGCGTGCGTGAAGACCTCGCCCGCCAGGTCGAAGGCGCGAAGGCCGCCCGCACGCGCGCGCTCGAGCGCGAGAAGGAGGCACGCGAGTTCCGTACGGCGCTCCTCGAGCAGGAAGGCACGCTCGACAACGAGCGGCGAAGCGCTCGCGGGGAGCTCGACTCGATCCAGGAGGAGTGGGAGGCGACGCGCGCGCAGGAGGCACGCCTCGCGGTGGAGGTCGCGCGCCTCGAGGGAGACGCGGCGCGCCTCGCCGAGCGACTGGAAGGGGTGAGCGCGGCGCGGGCGCGTGCCGAGGAGCGGGTCGCCGGCCTCGACCGCGAGGAGCGCGAGCTGCGCGACGAGCTCGCCAAAGCGCGTCAGGTGCGCACGGAAGGCGACGCCGCGACCGAGCGCCTCTTCGGTGAGCGCTCACAGGCGGAGCAGGTCCTCCGCGAGCGCGACGAGGCGCTGCAGTCCGTGGCCGCGGCGCTGGCGGCGTCGGAGCGGCGTGTGCGCGAGGCCCGCACCGAGGAGCGCGCCGCGTCGGACCGGCGACACACGCTGGAGCTGGAGAGGCAGGAGCTCGGCGGCCGCATCGAGCGACTGAGGGAGCGCCTGGAAAGCGAGTGGGGTCGGCCGTGGGAGTCGTTGGTCGCCGAGGCCGTCCCGATCGAGGGAGATCCCGACGCGCTCCAGAAGGAGCTCGAGGAGCTCGTGCAGGCGCTCAACGCGCTCGGACCCGTGAACATGCTCGCGGTCGAGGAGCACAGAGAAGAACAAGGACGGCTCGATTTCCTGTCCAAGCAGCGCGAGGACCTGGTCAAGGCGAGGGACGACCTGCGCGCGGCGATCCGTGAGATCAACAAGACCGCGACAAATCTCTTCGTCACCACGTTCGAGGCGATCCGCGAGAACTTCCGCAAGACGTTCCTGCGTCTCTTCGAGGGCGGAGAGGCCGACATCTGGCTCCAGGAAACGGAGGATCCGCTCGAGTCGCCGATCGAGATCCACGCGTCGCCGCGGGGTAAGCGCACGCAGCGCATCGACCTGCTCTCGGGGGGCGAGCGCGCGCTCACCGCGCTTTCGTTGCTCTTCGGCATCTATCTGGTCAAGCCGAGCCCGTTCTGCGTGCTCGACGAGGTCGACGCCCCGCTCGACGAGAACAACATCGGCCGGTTCATCAAGCTGCTCCAGGACTTCAAGACCGAGACGCAATTCGTCGTGATCACGCACAACCCGCGCACCATCGAGGCCGCCGACTGGATCTACGGCGTCACGATGGAGGAGCCGGGCGTGAGCACGATCGTCGGCGTGAAGCTCCAGGAGGCTCTCGAGGCCGCCGGCGCGGCCTGACCTCGCGACCGACCGCGCGACCGGGGTAGCCCATGCTCGTCGTGATGAAGCAGAGCGCGTCCCCCGAGCAGATCGACGCCGTCGTCTCCACCATCAAGGAGATGGGCTACGGCGCGCGGCCGATTCCTGGTGGACAGCGCACGGCGGTGGGCCTGATCGGCAACGACGGCGAGGTCGACTCCGGCCGGCTGCTCGGGCTCGAGGGCGTGCTCGAGGTCATTCCCGTCACGCATCCCTACAAGCAGGTGTCGCGGGAGTGGCGCGAGCAGGATACCGTCGTCTCCCTCGCCAACGGGACGAAGATCGGCGCGCGCGAAATCGTCGTCATGGCCGGACCGTGCGCGGTCGAAGGCGAGGCCGAGATCCTGGACATCGCGCATCGGCTGCGCGACCTCGGCGCGACCGTTCTGCGCGGCGGCGCCTTCAAGCCGCGCACGTCGCCCTACGCGTTCCAGGGCCTCGGCAGGGAGGGCCTCGAGTATCTCGCCAAGGCGCGTGAGGAGACCGGCCTGGCGATCGTCACGGAGGCGCTCGACCCCGAAGGCGCGGATCTCGTCGCGGAGTATGCCGACATCATCCAGATCGGCGCGCGTAACATGCAGAACTACCCGCTGCTCCGCCGCGCCGGGAAGACCGGAAGGCCCGTGCTGCTGAAGCGTGGGCTATCGGCGACCATCGACGAGCTGCTCCTGGCCGCCGAGTACATCCTCGCCGAGGGGAACGACGACGTGATCCTCTGCGAGCGGGGCATCCGCAGCTTCGACACGCACACCAGAAACCTCCTCGATCTCGCGGCGATTCCCGTCGTGAAATCGCTCTCGCACCTGCCGATCATCGCCGATCCCAGCCACGGCACCGGGCTGCGAGCCAAGGTCATCCCCATGGCCCGCGCCGCGATTGCCGCAGGCGCGGACGGGTTGATCGTCGAGGTGCACCCCGATCCGCCGCACGCCATGTCGGACGGCGCGCAGTCGCTCCACCCCGAGCAGTTCGGCGACCTCATGAAGCAGATCGGCGTGATCGCCCGGGCGATCGGCAGGGACGTGACGCCGGCGCTCTGATCTAGGAAAACGACCGCGAGTCGCGTTCCGACATCGTTTCGCCCCGCGGTTCGCTCGATTCTCCGGGGTGTCTGCTGAGCCACCACCCCGCGTTCATCCACCCCACGCGCTCGGCCGTCTGGGTGAGTCGCGCGCGCGGGAATATCTGGTGCAGCGCGGCTGGTCGATCGAGGCGCAGAACTACCGCTTCGGGCGACGCGAGGTCGATATCGTGGCCCGTCGAGGCAACCTCGTGGCCTTCGTCGAGGTGAAGACGCGCGCGGGCGACGGCTACGGTGCACCCGAGGACGCGGTCACACGCCTCAAGCGCCGCGAGATCGAGATCGTCGCGCGGGAGTACCTCTGTCGGCATCGCCTCGAGGACGTCGACGTCCGGCTCGACGTGATCTCGGTGACCGTCGGGCGCAACGCTCGGATCGAGCACATCGCTCACCTCGAGGATGCGTGGAGGCCGGAGACGGCCTGGCTCTGAGGTCTGAGTCGAAGGGGGTGTGCATACCCGAGGTAGCGGCACGTCCCAAGAGGTAGTTTGTGCGTCCTCGCGGTACTTTGCTCCTCCCAGCGTCCGGAGGTCTCATGGAGAACCGCTCCCGCTCCGCATGGCTCGGGGCTCTGCTGGTCCTGTCGACGACGGCGTGTGCCAGCGGCGTGTCATCGAGGGATCCGTTCGCCGGTGGGACGTCGTCCGGGGGTCGCAATCGCCCCGCCGTTCGTGTGGCCCTCGAGGTGGTCTGCAACCAATGCCTCATCACCTTCACCGCCGGCGCGGATCGCAGGTCCGCGAGGCCGGTTCAGGACGACCAGGTGTGGTCGTACCGCTTCGTGCGGTATCCGATCGGCCAGGAGATGATCGAGCTCCGGGCGACCACGGCTGACGGGAGGAGTCTCGATCGAGTGCGCATCTTCGTGAACGGCGATGTGGTCGCGTCGGACGAGAACGAGGGGGGAGCCGAGCGTATGATGCTGTGCGCCTCGACCTTGATCCCGACCCCAGAGGACACCGATGGGGCAGAGGTAGGACGGAGCTGCGGGCCGCTCTAGCGTCGATCCGATCGACGCGGCTTCGACGCTTCTCGACCACGCGTACCCGCGTTGACCCTCCCGTCCTGCCGGGGTAGCTTCGGGTTGCCCCAGGTCCGCAGGGCGAAAGCTCACGAATCCCGTCAGGACCCCGCAGGTAGCAGCGGTAAGTGCGGTGATCGTCGCTGCGGGTCGCCTGGGGCATTTTCTTTGCCTCCCGCCTCACTCGAGACGACCGCCGTAAACCTTTGGCGCACATCGCTCTAGCCACGAAATACCGACCGCGGTCGTTCGCGGACGTGGCGACCCAGGAGCACGTCTCGGAGACGCTCAGGAGCGCGGTCGCGACCGGCCGCGTCGGCCACGCGTACCTCTTCTGCGGCCCGCGCGGGGTGGGAAAGACCACGCTCGCTCGTGTTCTCGCGATGGCCCTGAACTGCCCCAACCGCACGCCGGAAGGTGAGCCGTGCGGTGAGTGCGAGAGCTGCACGCGCATCTGGGGCGGACACACGGCGCTCGACGTCGTGGAGATCGACGCCGCCTCGAACCGCGGCGTGGACGACGCACGCGATCTACGCGAGAGGGCGATGTACGCGCCTTCGGCCGAAGGGCGGCACAAGGTCTACATCGTGGACGAGGCGCACATGCTCACGCGAGAGGCATGGAACGCGCTGCTCAAGATCCTCGAGGAACCGCCTCCGCGGGTCATCTTCGTCTTCGCGACCACGGAGCCCCAGAAGATCGCTCAGTCCGCCGCGCCGATCCTGTCGCGCTGCCAGCGCTTCGACTTCCGCCGCATCGGTGTGTCCGACATCGTCACGCGCCTGCGGGACGTGCTCGAGAAGGAGGGCGTGAGCGCTCCGGAAGACGCTCTCCGCATCGTCGCCCGCAAAGCCGACGGCGGCATGCGCGACGCGCTCTCGCAGCTCGATCAGGTGATGTCGCTCACCGGCGGCGAGGTGGATGCGGATTCGGTGCGGCGCGTGCTCGGGCTCGTCGAGGAGGAGCGGTACCTGGAGCTTCTCGACATCCTGCGCGAGGGACGCCACGGCGACGTGTTCGAGCTGGTGGACCGTCTGGTGGACGAGGGCTACGATCTCGTCGAGTTCTACCACGGCCTGTTGGATATCCTGCGGGTCGTCCTCCGCCTCCGGCTTTCGCCCGACGCGAACGTGGACCTGAAAGAGGATCTACGCGCCGATCTCGTGGAGCGCGCCGCGTCCTTCGAGCCGACCGACCTCGTGCGCATGCTGGCGTCGGCGGCGGAGCTCGAGAGCCTCGGCAGCCTGCGCCGGAGCCCGAATCCGCGGGTGCCCATCGAGATGCTGCTCCTGCGCATGAGCTACATGGACCGCACGGTGTCCTTCGAGGAGCTCCTCGGTGCGCTCGGCGGCGACGGGGCACCCGGTTCTCCGGCGGGCGGGGCGGGTAAGTCGGGCGCCCCCGCCGGCGGAGCGGCCACCCCGCCGTCCGCGGCGACCCCACGGCGCCCGAGCAAGGAGACCCAGCCTTCGCCGAAGCCGTCCCCCAAGAAGTTCGCGGAATCGGTCCCGCCGCCCGCGGCGCCCGAACAGCCGACCACGACGAACGGACATGCTCGGACCGACTCCGCGGCGACGGCATGGCAGGACTGGCTCGACCACGGTCCGGGCGTCCCGAGGGGTCTCGGGTCGTTCCTGCGGGCGGCGACCGTCACCGATGGCCCTGGGGGTCGCGTCCACATCTCGGGCGTGGCCGAGCCGGCCGGCGAGCGGCTCGCCGAGCCGGCCGTCCAACAGGCGATCCGGGAGGGCCTGGCAGGCCGGCTCGGACGCGTTCCCGAGCTCGTTCTGGATGCCCCGTCGTCGGCGCAGACCAAGGCCGCTCGCGCCACCGAGGCCGAGGTTCGAGATCAGACGCTCAAGGCCCTGTATCGCCAGGAACCCCGTCTACAGAAGGCTGTAGAAGAACTCGATCTCGAGCTGATGGACTAGGCCCTACTTCCCGGCCATTCCCGCGGCCGACTTTCGATCGCCGACCTCGATCGCCGACGTCGCCAACGCCGCCGGCCTACCGCCGATGACCGACTTCCAGCAGTTGATGCGGCTCTCCCAGCAGCTCCAGACGAAGATGACGGAGCTCCAGCAGTCGCTCGAGTCCACCCAGCTGACGGCCTCTTCGGGCGGAGGCATGGTCACCGTCACGGTGGACGGGAAGGGGCAGGTCAAGCGAGTTCAGATCGACCCGACCTGCGTCGACCCGCGCGACGTCGAGATGCTCGAGGACCTCGTTCTGGCCGCGGTCACCGAGGCGCAGGGCAAGGCGCAGAGCGCGTACGAGCAGGAGATGAAGCGGGCGACGGGCGGTCTGCCACTCAACATCCCCGGCTTACCCAAGCTCTTCTGATCCGCACGATCTTTCGGGCATCGCGAACATCCCGGCGATCCGGGACGTCCACATGTCGGTGATCGAGCGCCTCACCGGCGAGCTGTCGCGTTTGCCCGGGATCGGGCAGAAGACCGCGTTACGACTCGTGCACCACCTCCTCAAGGGCCCTCGGGACGACTCGCACCGGTTGGCCCGCGCGCTCGTCGAGGTCGCGGAGAAGATCCGCCCGTGCAGGGAGTGCGGAAACTTCTCGGAGGACGAGCTGTGCGAGGTGTGCGCGAACCCTAGGCGCGATCGGTCGCTGCTCTGCGTGGTGGAAGAAGCCTACGAGGTCGGGGCGATCGAGCGCACGGGACAGTATCGCGGGATCTTCCACGTGCTGGGGGGTAGGCTCTCGCCGCTCGACGGCATCGGGCCCGACGAGCTGAACATCGAGCCGCTCCTGCGACGCGTGTCGGACTCGAACGGAGAGATCCACGAGGTGATCGTCGCAACGAACGCCAGCGTGGAAGGCGAGGCGACGGCGGTGTATCTGGAAGGACGGATTCGCGCGCTCGGCCCTCGGGTCACCAGATTGGCGCGCGGCATCCCGGTAGGGAGTGACCTCGAGTACGTGGACGGATCGACGATCGCCCAGGCGATCGCCGGTCGCCGCGAGATGTGAGCGATGTGAGCAGGAGGGTGAAACCGAGATGAAGAGATCCGTCAGAATCGTAGGCATCACAGTTCTCGCCACCGCGGCCGCGGGTCTGTTCGCGATGTGGTATGTGCAGCGGCAGATACGCATCCATAGGCGCGACCTCTTCAGTCCGCGCCCGTTCCGACGTCTGGCGGCGCTCGGTCATATCGGAAGAGAGCCCGCGTCCGTGGACGCGATCCGGCTGCTGCGGGACTTCATCGCGTGGGAGCCCCGCGGGCATCTGCGGGCTCGCGCCCAGGCGATCATGGACCGGATGACGAACGAGGTCGGCGCCTTGGCTATGGCCTCGACGCACGAAAGCGCCTGACGCGTGAACCTTGCCCCTCGACCCGGCCGGGCCGAGTTTAGGGCGCCATTACAAGCATCCGCGGGCTCGCGGCGGGGCGTGGTGTGCCCCTAACCGTATGCCCCATCGGGAGATCAATTGACTCGAATCGGCCCCCACGGGCGGTGAGCATCGACCCATGTCGATGATCAACTACGCCTCCCGGGAGATCAACTGTAAGATCGTCTATTACGGGACCGGTCTCGGGGGGAAGACGACGAACCTCGAGTACATCTACTCCAGGGTGAATCCGGACACCAAGGGGAAGATGATCTCCCTGGCGACGGAGTCGGAGCGCACGTTGTTCTTCGACTTCCTGCCGATCGATCTCGGCGAGGTGCGCGGCTTCAAGACGCGCTTTCACCTCTACACGGTTCCGGGGCAGGTCTACTACAACGCGAGCCGTCGTCTCATCCTGAAGGGTGTGGACGGGCTCGTGTTCGTGGCGGACTCGCAGGCTTCGCGCGCCGAGGCGAACATCGAGGCGATGCACAACCTTTACGAGAACCTCGAGACGTACGGATACGAGCTCGACAAGATCCCGTTCGCGATCCAGTACAACAAGCGGGACATGCCGAACATCCTCCCGGTCTCGGAGCTCAGGGCGCAGATCAACCCGATGGGCGTGCCCGACTTCGAGGGGACGGCCGTCCAAGGAAAGGGCGTTTTCGAGACTCTCTCGTGCGTGAGTAAGCTGGTCGTCCAGTCCCTTTCCTAGGTCCGGTGTGGGTAGCCGCATCACCCTCCCGAACGTCATCACGGTCGCACGCATCGCCGCGTGCCCCGTCATCTTCTTCCTCGCGATCTCGCCCCAGATCGGCGCGCGGGTGTGGGCGTTCGTCCTCTTCGTCGCCGCCGCCCTCTCGGACGTGTGGGACGGATATCTCGCGCGCCGCTACGACCTGATCACGGACACCGGGAAGCTCCTCGACCCTCTCGCGGACAAGCTGCTCCTCGTCGCCACGTTCGTCCCGTTCTACATCGTCTCGCACAGTGGCCGCGAGGTGGACTTGATGCCGGTCTTCTTCTGGTTCGTCGAGATGCCGCTCTGGGTGATCGTGGTGATTTTCGGGCGCGAGCTCTTCATGACGGTGTTTCGAGGTTACGCCGCCAGGCGCGGAGTCGTCATCGCGGCCGGGAAGTCCGGTAAGAGAAAGGCGCTCTTCCAGGCGCTCTTCGTGGGTGGCCTGCTGCTCTGGTATCCGCTTAGGATGTACGCGGAGTCACGTGGCTGGGCAGGCGGATTCTGGACGTTCTGGACGCAGTTCCACGGAGCCTGGGTGGGGATCATGCTCGCGCTGGCGATCGTGCTGACCGTGTACTCGATGGTCGACTACCTGTGGTCCTATCGGGCAGTCGTCGGCATCCGCAGCTGACCCCCGCATGACGCCGTCGCTCGTAGCCGCGCTCGTGACGGTCGGCAACGAGCTGCTCTACGGCGAGACCGTGGACACGAACGCCGCCTGGATGGCCAGGTCGCTCGCCGCGCTGGGCATTCCCGTGGTGCGCAAGCTGACGGTGGGGGACGTGGCGCCCGACATCCAGGTCGCGGTGCGCTCGGCGATGGAGGTCGCGGAGCTCGTGCTCGTCAGCGGCGGCTTGGGTCCCACGTCCGACGACCTCACCAAGCCCGCCGTGGCGAAGATGCTCGGGAGGAAGCTCCAGCTCGATCAGGAGCTGCTGCTTCGCCTGGAGGCGTTCTTCCGCGCGCGAGGGTTCGAATCGATGCCCGCGCTGAACCGCACGCAGGCCGAGATCCCCGAAGGCGCGATCATCCTGCGGAACTCGCAGGGCACCGCGCCGGGGCTCGCGCTCGAGGAAGACGGCGTCTGGGTCGTGATGCTTCCGGGCGTGCCTCGCGAGCTCCGCGCGATCTTCGACGGCGACCTCCGTGACTTCATCGTGGGGCGCTTCGGTCAGCGGGCCAGGAAGCTGCATCACCGCCTGATCCATACGACCGGCATCGCGGAGTCGAAGCTCGCCGAGCTCGTCGAAGCCTCTCTGCCGGCGGAGACGGGACCCGTGACGATCGCCTACCTCCCCGACCTCCGCGGCGTCGACCTTCGACTCACGGCGCGTGGCATATCCGCGGGCGAGGCGGCGACGTGGTTGGACCGAGTCGAGGCGGCCGTGTCGCCCGCCGTGGCGCGCTGGCGCTTCGAGGCGGAGAGCGGCGACATCGTCGAAGCGCTCACGACGGCGCTTCGTCAGGCCGGCAAGACGGTGGCCGTCGCGGAGAGCTGCACGGGTGGCCTGATCGCGAAGCGGATCACCGACCGGGCGGGCTCGTCCGAGGTCTTCGTGGGCGGTGTGATCGCGTATGCCAACGAGGTGAAGATCGCCGAGCTGGGCGTGAGCCCACAGGACCTCGCGCGCCACGGTGCCGTTTCCGAGGCGGTTGCGCGCCAGATGGCGGGAGGCGTGGCCGATCGTTTCGGCGCGGCGGCGGGCATCGGTATCACCGGGATCGCCGGTCCTGGCGGCGGAACGCCGGAAAAGCCGGTCGGCACCGTGTGGCGCGCGATCTCTCTCGACGGGGAAGTCGAGGCACGCCTTTTGACGTTCGTAGGGGACCGGGAGGCGATCCGGGAGCGGGCCGCCCAGGAAGCATTGGCGGCGCTCCATCGTAGGGTAGTCGGAACCGGATGATGATCGGGGTATAATTACGCTCCCCAGAAACGAACGGATGGAATACAGGCGATGTCGGATTCCGTGAGGGACGACGAGGACTTCGAGGGTGAGATCGCCACCGAGGCGGATGCTCGGTCGGGCGAGGACCCCTCGGGCGAGGTCGACGTCGTCGAAGAGAGCCAGCCCGGCGGAGCACAGCGACAGCTCGAGGAGCTGAACGACAAGCACCTCAGGCTCGTCGCCGAGTTCAGCAACTACCGGAGGCGCACGGAGCAGGAGCGCCTGAGCGTTTGGGGAAGGGCGCAGGCCGACCTCATCTCGAAGTTCCTCGACGTTCTCGACGACCTGCACAGGGTCGCGCAGCTCGACTTGGGCAACGCGACCGTCGAGACGATCATGGAGGGGATCGACCTGGTGGAGAGGAAGTTCAGCCGCATGCTCGAGGACGTGGGCGTCGAGACGATCGACCCGCTGGGCCTGCCGTTCGACCCGCAGACCATGGAAGCAATCACGCGCATGCCCGCCGAGACGGCCGAGCAGGACGACACGGTCGCTCTGGTCATGCAGAAAGGCTACGCGCTGAAAGGCTCGTTGATCCGCCCGGCCCGCGTGGCCGTCTACAAGCAGGGTTAGCGGGTCCTCCATGGCCGCAGGCCCCAAGGACTACTACCAGACACTCGGTGTGCCCGAGAAGGCGACCGCCGAGGAGATCAAGAAGGCGTATCGCAAGCTCGCGAAGACCCACCATCCCGACGCGAACCGCGGTGACGCCAAGGCGGCCGAGCGCTTCAAGGAGATCGGTGAGGCGTACTCCGTCCTGAGCGACCCCGAGAAGCGCAAGCAGTACGACCAGATGAAGAAGCTGGGCGGGCTCGGCGGGTTCGGAGGCTTCGGAGGAGCGCGGCCGAGACCGGGCGCGCAGCCCGGCGCGGGAGCCGGCCCGAACGTGTCGTTCGAGGATCTCGGCGGCGGCTTCGGCAGCATATCCGACCTGTTCAGCTCACTCTTCGACCTCGGCAGGAAACAGGGCGGACCGCAGCAGGCCGCGGGTAGGCAGCGGGGCGGGGACGTCGAGTACGTCGTCGAGATCCCCTTCCTGACGGCCGTGACCGGCGGCAAGATCTCCATCAACGTCGCCGTCACCGAGGAGTGCGCGGTCTGCGGAGGCAGCGGTGCGAAGCCCGGGACGGCGCTCAAGACCTGCAACGAGTGCGGCGGCAGCGGCACGGTATCGTTCGGTCAGGGTGGGTTCGCGGTGAAGCGGCCGTGTCCCGCCTGCTTGGGCCGCGGCAAGATCCCGGAGACGCCGTGTGAGGTGTGCCAGGGCAAGGGCAGCGTGCGCCAGCAGCGTAGGCTCGAGGTCAACGTGCCGCCCGGCATGGACACGGGCTCGCGGATGCGGCTCGCCGGTCAGGGCGAGCGGGGCTCGCAGGGCGGACAGCCCGGCGACCTGATCCTGTCGTTCAAGGTGCAGCCCCACCGCTTCTTCAAGCGGGAGGGGCTCGACATCCAGGTGACCGTGCCCATCAACATCGTGCAAGCGACACTGGGCTCGAAGATCCGCGTCAACACCGTGTCGGGTAAGAAGGTCGTGCTCAAGATTCCCAAGGGGACCCAGTCGGGGACCAAGTTCCGCGTCCGCGGACAGGGCATCCAGAAGGAGGGGAGGATCGGCGACCAGTACGTAGAAGTGGTCGTCCAGGTGCCCGAGGAGCTGACCGATGCGGAGCGGAAAGCGATGGAGGAGTTCGCCGACGCGAGCGGGCTGAAGCACTAGGCGCCGCCGTCGTCGAGAGCCTAACCCAGGTCGGCTCCCCGGTCGGCGAGCATCTCGCGAAGCACCGAGCGATGGCAGCGCGACTCGTCCTCGCAGTAGCACCCCACCGAGAAGTCCGTCACGCGCGACATGGCGGCGAGCAGGTCGAGCAGCCGCGCTCTCTCGGGTGCGTTCATCTCGGCCCGGTACTTCCGGACGAACACGTTCCACTCGCGCTCGGTGTGCGCGTCCCGGGCGGATCTCACGAGCTCGGCGCTCGGGGCGAGATCGGGCAGCCAGACGTCGTACCAGTCCCGCGTGGCATACTCGCTCTTCGGGACGCCGCGCGGTGGGCGCCGGACGGTGCCGATCCGCAGACCCTCCCCGGGCAGACGCGGCCCTCCCAGTCGGACGACGCGGAGCATCGCCGGGAGCTTCAGAGCCCGGCTTCGAGCCGCCGCACGGTGAGGATATTTCCCGCGGAAAGCCGAAACTCGACGGCGTCGCCTTCCACGACGGCAATCGATTCGCTCACCCTGTATGGAGAGAGCGCTGAACCGGCGCCGGTTGCCGGAGGAGGCGCGCCGATGAGCTCGAGCCCGACGGCCACGCGATCGCTCCTACGACGCGTACTGAACAGCCGCGTCCGGTTCTGGCCCACGTCGCCCAGCCGGATGCGGCCGGACCCCCACACCGCGTACGCCGTCACCGTCCCTTGATACTCGTTGATGACGGTGAGCTGAACGGTGCTCGCCGCGTCGCCGCCGTCGCTTTGGTTGGTGCTGGCGCAGCCCGCTGAAGCGAGCGCGGCGAGAACGAAGAAGATCCTGAGGTGCATGGATATCCTCCCGCTGAGGTTCAGAGTCCGGCTTCGAGGCGACGCACGGTGAGGATACGCGCATCCGTCAGTCGGAATTCGACCGCGTCGCCCGGGATGGAAGCCTGTCCCTGAGATCCAGTGTGGAGCCCGGTCGAAAGCCGGGCAAGAAGAGCTCGGAGCTGCTACGAGGGCTCAACCCGAAGGGAGGTCGCTCGCCGTCGCGGGCCGGCGCGGCGCCCGGTTCTTGTCCGCGATCGCCACGAGGATCAGGACATACGCGAGCAGTCGAATCCAGTAATGCAGCGGGCTGCCCTCGTTCGGGGAAGGCTCGAGGGACAACGCGACGCGATTGACGGCCTGCACGAGGAACGAGAGCGCGAAGAACAGAAAGAAACGATCGCCGCTGTCTCGCCACAGACGCAGGAAGATGAGCCCGCAGATCAGCGTGCCCATCGCGAGGGCGCCGAGCAGCAGTTGGTGCGTCGGGGTCATCGGCGGACCTCCCAGACGAGACCGAACAAGAGCGCGCCGATCCCCGCCAGCGCCGTGACCGTCCGGAGGAGGAAGAGGTCGACGTTCGGAAAGAGGACGAGGTCGGCGATGACGAACAGGTTGTTCAGCGTGAGGCACGCGAAGCATACGCCGCTCCAGAGGAGCAAGCGTGTGCCCGTCTCGTAATAGGCCCGCAGAAGAAGCCCGGTACAGAGGAGGGCGGCTCCCGCGCAGAGCGCATAGACGAGGATGGCGACCATCAACGATCCTTGCGGAAGCGGAAGGCCCGGGCGAAGTCCTGCACGCTGGAGCTGGGCTTCGAGTGAATCAGGTGAGTGACGGCGA
>Ga0209706_10000964_pt1 | contig 16304 bp, 16 predicted proteins | sample PPLLaktember2015_6_FD_187263 | JGI IMG/M metagenome (GOLD analysis project Ga0209706, IMG submission 187263) | Freshwater sediment microbial communities from Prairie Pothole Lake near Jamestown, North Dakota, USA - PPLs Lake P8 Core (1) Depth... | ecosystem: Environmental > Aquatic > Freshwater...
AACTACAGCTCGGCAGCGACGAGGAGCCGGGTAGTATCTACTATGAGAGCCAAACAGAATTAGCACAGATTCAACTGACCATGCTTAACGATCGCTTAGATTTTCAGAAGGCGCATTATGAGCGGTTGGCTAAGAGCTTGATCGTACTAAATAGTGCTATCGAGCAACTGAAAACATCCCCGCTGACGACTACCGATATTGATACGGGTCTGGAAAGCAGCGTCAAGGAGAAGGCCCGGCTAAATTCAATATTGATGGGATATTTGGAAGGCATTAAGAACGAAGAGGCCCGATATAACGATTTGCGGGTGGAGGCGGCCAGTGCTTATGGTAAGGCGAAAGAGGCCTACTCTAACGCCACCGGCGCGACAAAAGGCAGTTATGGATACGTTGAGACCGGGAAATTTGCAACTAACTTGATCGAGCATGTAGTCAATCGGGAATTGGCCGATTTGTGGTTGTTCGACACTTCGCATTATGAATCCACGGCCCAGATGCTCAGTCTGATTGAGGATATCCCCGAGGCTCAGGCCAGGAAAATGATAGCTTCCATGATCGAGGAGTTTGGGAACAAGGCCCAGGCAGCCCGGACCGGCGCCGATGGACTGCTGGAAAAACTTAAGCAGCTTGAAGCTGAGGCACTCGAGCTTAAGGCGACAGAACGAGCCGACGAGCCTGTAAAATATGAAGAGGCAACAGAAGGGACCGCGGCAGAGACAGAGTCAGAGGTAAAGGTAGAGGCAGGGGCGGTCATGGATCTCGGAGCTGATACGGGACGGCTGGAAGATCCAAATAATACCCTTTAAATCATGACCGGTAAAATGCTTTTAATAATGGGCTGCACCGCCTGCGGCAAAGGTAAATTGGCCTTTGAGCTGGCCCGGCGGGTAGGGGGGCAGATACTCAGTATCGATTCGATGAAGATATATCGGCGGATGGATATCGGTACCGCCAAGCCCAGCGTGACCGACCGCCGGGCGATCAAACACCATTTGATCGATGTGGTCGAACCATACGAGACATTCAGTCTGGGACGATACATCGAACTTGCCGAAAACGTCATTGCCGAGGCCCGACAACATAGTCCGATAATCGCGGTAGGGGGGACAGCTATGTACATTAGGGGGCTGCTCGAAGGCATTTTTGACGGTCCATCAGCCAAGCCCGAATTGCGCAGCAAACTCAAACACGAAGCAGACAAGCTCGGCTTAAAAGCATTGCACGATCGGCTCAGCCGGGTCGATCCGGATGCTGCCGCGCGAATCCATCCCAACGACGAAAAACGTATCGTCCGTGCACTGGAGGTTTACGAGCTTACCGGTCAACCTATTTCATCATTCCAAAAGCAGTTTCGTAGCGGTGATTATAGGCATAACTGGCAACTAATTGGATTGCGCCGTGATAAGGAAAGTAATAGCCACAGGATCAATCAACGGGTCAGACGGATGATCGAACAGGGATTGGTTGAAGAAGTCGAAGGCTTGTTGGCCGAACCAGGGGGCCTGAGCCGCCAGGCAGCCCAGGCTGTCGGTTATGCCGAGATAATCGATCACCTTGAAGGCAGACTTTCGCTCGATGAGGCTGTTGAAAAGATCAAGATCAATACCCGCCGATTCGCCAAGAGCCAGCGAACCTGGTTCCGCAGCTTCGCCGACGTAACCTGGTTTGACCTGACGGACAAAGATACCGCCGAGGAACTCGCCGATCGCGTGCTGAATAAACTGAGTTTTCTTACTTGACGACTATCCTATTAAATAGTATAATTATTATATAAAAGGCTATGTTACGATGCAATATGACTTTTACGAAGCAAGGAGCTTTGATAAGGACTCTAAATTTGGCAAAATAAAGGCTTCCGATCGCGAAAGACTTGAATTTGATATTATGTCAGGGCGAGGTGAAATAATTGCCGGTACTGGAGGCCTCAAACAGATTCACTGCGGACTAGGTGGCTGTTATGGAACCACGGATGGTTGGCAGGTTGTATTTGCTGATTATCCGGAACATTCTATAACGTTTCTGTTGATCAGATTTCCTGATAAATTCAAGACAAGTTTGAGCCGAGAAGAAATTAAAGAGCTTAAATATATAAAACAGATATTAGATGAAGCGGTGAAAAAGAAATATGGCAAAAGCACATAAAAATATGGCAGTTACTACTCACAATTCAAAGAGGGCCAGCCGGGCTGGCAAAGAGAAAAAACCACAAAATCCCTATTTCCAGGGCATTCGCGACAGTTTGCTGGACGTTGTCGATTCATTGGAGAAAGGAAAAAAACTCACCTGCCGGGAAGTTACGTTTCCCAAGCCGCTCAAAGAGATAAAGGCCAAGGAGATTGTCGATCTTCGTGAAAATGAACTCCATTTGAGCCAGCATTTATTCGCTTTTTTACTGAACGTTTCGCCTAAGACCATTCAGGCCTGGGAGCAGAATCAAAACACTCCCAGCGGGGCGGCCCTGCGGCTTCTGTGGTTGGCGCAAAGAAATCCCGATCTTTTCAAATCGATCATTCCAGCCGTTGCGAAAACAAAGAAATAATACGGGATTTTGCGATTTTTGGGGCAATAGAAGGTTTCCATGTTATATTCCCATCCAATTGAGATTAAAATTCCCACCGAACTGACGGCGAAAACACTTGAGCAAGCCCAAAAGGGGGAAAACATCAAAAGCTTTGATGCGACTGATGACCTGTTTGAGGACTTGGCCAAGTGAAGACTATCTCGCAGATAAGCCGATTCTAGCCAATTCAAACGTGATTTCGAACGTAACTGCTTGTCATCGCTATGGTTAAGCAGGTTCTACAATTTGCTGCCCACTAATGTCCAATGAAACATAAGATATATTATGGGACCTTGGGTCTGGGGCACTCTCAGCGGTTTTTTTCGCTTGGCTGGTGTGCAAGGCCCAAAATTCACGTTTTAATCTTTATTAAACCCCCGAATCGCATACAATAAATGGCGGTTAGATTACTGAATAATTAGATAGTACAGGAATATAGAGACAGGAAAGGTATTAGTTGCTATGAGTTGTTCTCCCGTAAAATTCAGGCCGATATTCAAGGAGCGAATTTGGGGTTCTGATCGCCTGAAGCGGTTGTATGGTAAGGAGTTGCCGGCGGATGCGGTGATTGGGGAAAGCTGGGAACTGGCGGACTTGCCGGACGATAAAAGCGTCGTTGCCAATGGGCCTTGGTCGGGGATGAATGTTCGCCAACTGCTCAGCGAACACGGGCAGGAACTTGGGTTTACGCAGGAACAGTGCGAATTTCCATTTGGATTGCTGATCAAGTTTCTCGATGCCAATAATGTGCTCAGCGTGCAGGTGCATCCGGACGGGCAGGCCTGTCGCAAATTTTCCGAAGCTCAGCTAAAGACCGAATGCTGGTATGTCCTGGAAGCCCAGTCGGACTCGGTGATATATCGCGGTCTGAAACCGGATGTCAGCAGGGAAAAACTCCAGCAGGCCCTGACAGATGGTAATGTCGAAGAGCTTATGGAAAGATACCCAGCTAAAAAAGGGGATTTTCATTTTTTACCGGCCGGTACAATACATGCTTTGGGAGCCGGGGTTGTGGTAGCTGAGATTCAAACGCCGTCGGATACCACCTATCGGCTTTATGACTGGAACCGCCTGGACAGCCAGGGTCGCTCACGCCAACTGCATATCGAACAGGCATTGGAGAGTATTCACTATACTTGTCCAGGATGTCCCCCCCCTACCGGCGATAAAACTTACAGTTCGCCCGATGATACCGCAGGGATATTGAAAGAAATCGCCAATAAACTCGGTTCGGCAAAATTGTTGGTCGATTGTCCTTATTTCAGTGTGGTTTGCTTGTCGGCGGATGAAAACGCCCCGCGGCAATTCAACTCGAACATACCATTTGTAATGATCGCCCTGAACGGATCGGGCATTGTCGGTAATAATGATGACCCCGAAAATGGTTGTCAATACAATGCGGGCGATACTATACTGATACCAGCAACGGCCAAGGGCTGCCTGGCCGTGAGGCAATCGGGCCAATTTCTGCTGACGTGCCTGGGACCAGTGAAAGTGAAGTGACAACCATGGAAAGATTACAAAAGGTAATGGCTGAGGCTGGTGTTGCCAGTCGGCGGCAGTGTGAGGAAATGATCCGCCAGGGCCTGGTAAAAATCAACGGCACGATTGTCAATAAGCTGCCTGTTTTTGTCGAGCCGACCTGTGATGTGATTGTTGTTTCAGGAGCCAGGCTGAAGATTGAGCCTAAAGTTTATTATCTGCTTAACAAGCCGAAAAAAGTTGTATGCACCAACTCAGATCCGTCCGGTCGGCTAAGGGCGGTCGATCTGCTGAAGAACGTTAAATTTCGGGTTTATCCGGTTGGTCGGCTGGACACCGATTCGAAGGGACTGCTGATTATGACCAACGACGGGGAACTGGCTAATCAGTTGACGCATCCCCGTTATGGGGTAGCCAAGACATACGTTGCCGAAGCTGCCGGTTGGGTTACGGGCGAAGACATCCGGAAACTTAAAAAAGGCATCCATCTTGAGCAGGGCAAGGCATGCATGGAAAGCATCAAGATATTGCAGCGAAATTCGAAACAAACCAACCTGGAAATCGTACTGCGGGAAGGACGCAACCGCCAGATCAGACGTATGTTGGCCCGTCTGGGCCATTCGGTACACCAGTTGACACGGGTTCGCATCGGCCCGCTTACATTGCGTGGACTGGGTCCGGGTAAGTTTCGGCAGTTAAAGCCGGCTGAAGTCAAATCGCTGCGCAAGATAACACAGCCCAAGCCGTCAACAAATATAAAGACAAAAGGAATTTGATTATGACCAGCCGAAACCAAGCTGATACCCCCCTGCCGGACGCTGTGAAAGCGATCGTCGGACGGATTTCTCAGCGGCCAGGTCTGCTCGATGATAGTGAACAGGTTTTGATCGGCGTGTATCGAGCCGTCGTGGACGTTTTCGAACAGGGCGGAATTTTGTATATATGCGGCAACGGGGGCAGTTTCGCCGATGCGATACACATCAAGGCTGAACTGACCAAAAGTTTTGAAAGACCCCGGCCAATTACCGATCCAAAGGTAAAGGCTCGTTTGAAAGGCAGCAAGATCGGCGCTGCGCTGCTGGAAAACCTGGAAGTCGGTTTGCCTGTTGTCGTTCTGGGAGAATCGCATGGTCTGCGCAGCGCTTACGAAAACGACCGCGATCCGATCTTCAGTTATGCCCAGGAATTGAACGCCTTTGCCGGACATTTGAAAACTGGCGCTCTGCTGGGGATCAGTACCAGCGGCAATGCCAAAAATGTTATAGCGGCAATGACGTTGGCGAAAGCCCATGAATTGGTCACCATCAGTTTTACCGGTCCGGACGGTGGGCAGTTGGCTCAAACGGACGATATCGCATTGCGTGTGCCGGGAGACTGCACCGCCAAGATTCAGGAAAATCAGATACCACTTTATCATACCCTGTGCCGAATGATTGAAGCGCATTTTTTTTACGCTTCTTAACAGCCACGCACAAAGACAGAGAAAAACACCATGAACAAACAGCTAATCAAACTGGGACATTCACCTGATCCGGACGATGCGTTTATGTTTTACGGGCTGGCCTGCGGCGCGGTTGATAGCGGACCTTTCGAGTTCGAGCATGTATTGCGTGATATACAAACACTCAACGACTGGGCCTGCGATGGCCGACTTGAGATAACCGCTATCAGCGTACATGCCTATCCTTATGTGCAGGATAAGTATGCGATTCTCTCCAGCGGCGCCAGTATGGGTGCGACCGCACTGGCCGATTATGAATCCGACGATGGCAGGAAAATACCTGCCCCCCCTACCGCTCCGACAGGCGCTCACGGACCGCTGGTGGTGGCTGCCGAGCCGATACCACTGGAAGAATTGGCCCGCAAGACAATTGCCATACCCGGAACCATGACCAGCGCGTTTCTTACCCTGCAACTGGCGCTGGGGCAATTCGATTACCTGGTAATGATGTTCGATGAGATACCCGAGGCCGTTCGGCAGGGCAAAGTAGATGCCGGTCTTATCATCCATGAAGGGCAGCTAACTTACGAACAGTTGGGACTGTGCTGCCTGATTGACCTGGGCCGATGGTGGCACGATCAGACGCACTTGCCGCTACCGCTGGGCTGTAACGTAATCAGGCGTGACCTCGGCAACGAAACCATCGGCAGGGTAAGTTCTATACTCAAATCCAGTATCGAATATGGCCTGACCCACAGACCACAGGCGGTTGAATACGCTTTGGAATTCGGCCGCGGTCTCGATGTGTCGCTGGCGGACAAATTTGTGGGTATGTATGTTAACGAGTGGACTGTGAATTTCGGTCCGCTGGGGCGCCGGGCCGTTGACGAGCTGCTCCGCCGGGGCAGCAAAGCCAAACTTGTTCCAGAGGCGCAAGACATCCAATACGTCTGACGGCTAATCAAAACAGCCGATGCGGTCAACACAACCGGTGCGGCCTTGGAGATTATTGGAGATTAGAGGTTCCCCCAGGAGGCGTTCGGGAATAGACCGGTCGTCTTGGAGAAATCAGATCAGTACCGACTTGGACTCTAACATTTGCTTGGCCTGACCCACCAGGTAAAAACTGCCCGTAATGCAGATCAGGTCGCCTACACTAAAAGCCGGCTTGGCAATACGCAGAGCTTCTGGAAGCGTCGAAGCCGTCTGACACATTTTCCCACAAAGGTCTGTGTACATCTCGGAGAGTTCTTCCGGGTGCATCGACCGTGGGGAAGGGATGCTGGTGAAAATAACCTTGTCCGCGCCATATTGCAACTGGTCCAACATGCCTGCGACATCCTTATCCTCACAGCAGCCAAAGATAACGATCAGGGAATCGTAAGGTATGTGCTGGCCGGTTGCCTGAATCAGAGCCCGGATGCTGGCGGCATTGTGCGCCCCGTCAATCAGAATGCGTGGGTCCTGACAGATCATTTCCATACGACCGGGTAGTTTGGTATTAGCCAAACCGCTAATGGCCCGCTCATCGTTAATCTCAAAACCACGCATCTTCAGGCAGTCCAGCAGTGACAATGCCAACCCGCAATTAATTGCCTGATGCTCACCAAACGCAGGGACAGGCAAATGTTCGAATTTACTGGTTGGTGTGGTCAGACAGATACGGTTGTGAGGTCCCAAAGAACGCGACGATTCAAACCGACATGAAAAATCTATGTCCTTGCCTGTAAAACGCAGTGGAGCACCGACATGATTGGCCTCACGGCGCAGAACACGCATCGCCTCGGTATCCTGCATTACCGAAACTGTCGGAACACCCTTTTTGAATATGCCGGCCTTTTCTTTGGCGATTTTGCTCAGGGTATCGCCCAACAACATCTGATGATCAATACTCAGACTGGTGATACCTATTGCCTCCGGTTGCAAAACATTGGTGCTGTCGAGTCTGCCACCCAGACCGGCTTCGATTACGGCAAAATCAACCTTCTCCTCTACAAAATGCAAAAATGCCATGCCGGTCATAAGCTCAAAAAATGTGGGCGGGTCGTCGGCCATTTTTTCAACCACCGGAGCCACCTTTTTGACCAGGCGAACCATAGCCCTTTCACTGACAATACGGTGATTGACACGAATCCGCTCGCGGAGATCCAAAACGTGCGGTGAAGTATAGAGTCCTACCTTATAGCCGGTAGAGATCAGCATTTCCGAGAGCATCATACAGGTCGAACCTTTGCCCTTGGTCCCGGCAACGTGAACCGAGGTGAGTTTTTCATGCGGATCCCCTATGCTATGCAGAAGTTGATACATCCGATCAAGATTGAAGGTATCCTTGTTGTACCGTAACCGCCTGGCTGACTCGTAGTTAGTGTTGCTGAACAAAAACGACAAAGCCGCCTTATAGGTCGTAATCATACCACTTGTTTTCCTACTAGAGGCCATGGGATCTCCCTGGTTGCTCCTGGGGTGATTGTAGTCTGTCTCGCTGACCGCCTCAGTTGTCACCTACAATAATATCATCACATTCTTAAGAGTCTATTGTAACGCTATCGCACAAAAAATCAACCCATAACTGCCAAAATGAGAAAATCGGACGCCGCTGACGCTTGTAAAGCATTGCAAAAGCAAGAGATATGAAAGCAAAAGAAAAGTTCATTTAGTGAAATACCTCGGTTTTTCCACGAACACATTAGGCACAATTTGGCTGTTATAAGTCTCAAAATCGGTCAAATACCTATATAACTCCCGTGAAATCAAATATTTATGAACAGGTAGGACTAAATTTCTGTAGCAATTCTCAACAGACATATTGACTGATTGGCCTTTGGCGGGTATTTTAACGCGATAACTAATATCCAACTTGGTATAATAGGGAGTACCTCATGACCAAAACGGCCCCGGATTTTCCCGGACAGACGATTACTGTGGAATTGGGGCGGGACAGCTACCCCATTTATGTCGGCTCGCAGATTCTCCCTCAATTTGGAGGTTTTTTTGTACACCATTGCGGCCGTCGCCGGGTTGTCGTCGTCACCGACGACAACGTAGGACCGTTATATGGCCAATCCGTCATCCAGACACTTAACAGCGTCGATATCCGGGCGGATATGATTACCGTCAAGGCCGGTGAGCCAAGTAAACGCATGTCTGTTGTAGAAGCGATTTACGACCAACTATTCGATTTTTCTATTGAGCGGTCGGATGCGATTGTTGCTTTGGGTGGCGGGGTGGTCGGTGACTTGGCCGGGTTTGTGGCGGCGACCTTCAAACGTGGAGTAAGTTTTGTCCAGTTGCCGACGAGCCTGTTGGCCATGGTCGATAGCAGTATCGGTGGTAAGACCGGTATAAACCATCCACGCGGCAAGAATATGATTGGAGCGTTTTATCAGCCGAAATTGGTTTTCGCCGATACCAGCGTCCTCAAAACCCTGCCGCCACGGGAATTGGGCTGCGGACTGGCAGAAACCGTTAAACACGCGATTATCCGTGACGGCGTATTTTTTGAGCACCTCGAAAAGTATGCCGATGAAATCATGGACCTGCAGCCCGAATTGATGGTCGATCTGGTAGTGCGTAATTGCCGGATCAAGGCCGAGGTGGTTTCCGCTGATGAACGGGAGTCCGGCCTGCGGGGAATACTTAATTTCGGTCACACTATCGGCCATACGCTTGAAACGGTATTGGCCGATCATGATTATCATCATGGTGAAGCGGTAGCGATGGGAATGGTCGCTGCGAGCCGATTAGCGGTACAGCGAGATATTTTCGAAGACCGCCAGGCCGCAAGGATATTGAAACTGCTGGGCAGATTCAACCTTCCAACGGTCGCCGATAAACCTTTGCCGCCGGACCAGTTGTATGAAGCTATGAAACACGACAAGAAAGTACAGGACGGCAAAATCAAATTCGTTTTGCCAACATCCTTAGGTGATTGTACCTTCGTCAGCGACCTGACCGAATCAGCGATCAAAGCGGCGATACGACAACTATGAGCATTTCAGGCGATACGCAAACTTGTTACCCCCCTACCGCCCACTATTGACCCCACTGCTACCCCCCTACCGTCCCCTATTACCCCCCCACCGCCTCGATGGGCAATATGCCGGCGATATAGTCACCGGAAAAAAGGATTGGCGTATTTTTCAGCGGCGACGGTAGTCATCGGACCGTGGGCCGGAAAAACCAGTGTTTGATCGGGCAGATTGAAGATATTCTCGCGCACACGGTCTAATTGTAAACGGGCTGCGCCGGTCGAGCCGGTTTCCCCCACCGAACCGCAAAACAGCGCATCGCCGCTAAAAACACAGTTGCCACAATAATATGATATCCCGCCTGGCGTGTGACCAGGGGTACTCAGCGCCTTAAAACGCAGATTGCCCAGTTCGATATCCTCACCGCCGTACAAAGTGTGACTGGCAGTGCGTACTTCGTTTTTGCCGGCGTAGCCCTGAACTGAATAGCGTTCCATAAACTCGCCCATTCCCTCGGTATGATCCCAGTGGCCGTGTGTAAAAAACAGGTGACGCAAACTGATCTTCCGCTGTCTGATAAAGCCTGCTATTTCTTCGCTGAATCCACCCGGATCGATGAATGCGCCAATACGCGTTTTCGCATCGGCAACCAGATAACCATTAATCGGATAGGAACCCACGCTAAACCGCCTGACTACCATGTCCGCATACATCATAGTTTTAGTCCCTCGATGCCGTCGAGATTGGCCGCCTGATGAATATCTGTTTGCTCGAATACGGTCTCGGTGAGCTGGGCATTGTGAAATACCGATTCGCGTAAGTCGCAGGACTCGAAACGGCAGTTAATAAAGGTCGCTTTGCGGAATATAACCTTGCGTAAGGAACAATTAACGAATCGCGTGTTGATGAACACGGAGGAAGGAAACCGCACAAAATAATATCGCTCGTCGCGAAATTCACAATCACGCCATACCGTACCGATAAATGAAACCTCACTAAAACGCGAACCTGACAATTTACTGTTTGAGAAAACGCACAGCCCGAAAGAATTCAATTCACTTACCGTTTTGGAAATCTGACAATTTACAAAATGACTGCCGGTAAGGAAAGAACTACACGCTGAAAGGCTGTCGAATCTGCAATCGCTGTAAAAGCCGTGCTCACCCAGGCAGTGATCCAGCGATAACTTCTGCAAACGGCAGTTGTCAGCCCGCCAATGATTTAACCGACATTCGGTCAATTTCAGCGGCCCGATACTGCTGCCGGACAGTCGCCAAAAGGACAGGTCCCGGCTGAAATCGCCGGCCTCCTGAACATCGGTATTGAAAAAAATACGGTCAGACCCGTCCGGATCGTCCGTATTGGCCTTTGAAAAGGACATTGGCCGGTTCCTTTCTCGGCGAAATGCGAAATCCTGTATGACTATTATGTATGGATTTAACTGTCGGATTATACTACACTGATATGATCCATGAAGCAACTGACAAAAACCTGGAACAGGAATAATCTCAAAGACCCGCACCGATTACCGGACAAGCAACAGCGTGTGCATACGATGTTTTCCGAAATCGCCGGTACGTATGATCTGCTCAACCATCTGTTGAGTCTGAATATGGATCGCCGCTGGCGCCGCCGTGCGGTAGATATGGCTCAGATGACGCAGGGACAGTCGGTACTGGACTTATGCTGCGGAACCGGTGATCTGGCGATGGAATTTGCCAAAAACCAGCCGCATTTACACGAGATTGTAGGGGTGGATTTCTCACAGGCAATGTTGGCCCAGGCGGCGAAAAAAAACCAAAATAGTAACGATAACGGTACTGACCGCTATAATCACAGTAATATCAGATGGTTATGCGCAGACGCTCAGAAAGTGCCCCTGCCTGACGAGAGGTTTGACTGTGTGGGCTGCGCTTTTGGCATACGCAACCTTGCGGACTTGCCCGGCGGGTTGCAAGAAATTCGCCGACTGCTCAAACCAAAGGGGAAAATGGTCATTCTTGAGTTTGCCCTGCCCAATAATCGCTTGTTCCGCTGGGCGTACATGTGTTATTTTAGACTTGTTTTGCCTCTAATAGGTGGTATCATTTCTAAAGACAAACATGGCGCTTATCAATATTTGCCGGACTCGGTAAGAAGCTTTAAAACCGCCCGACAATTGGACGACCTCATTTGCCAGGCGGGTTTTACCGTGGTACGGAGCGAAAGGCTCTGCGCAGGGGCGGTACTGGCTGTTGCGGCCGAAAAACAATAATGACAAACAACCAATACAGTCAAAGACGATGGTTTACAGATGGTGCGAGTATGGACTATCCCGGATGGGCCCGTACCGCCTACTGGACTATAAACCTGTTACTCTATATACTGCTGAACATGTTCGTTCTGCGGATTCAAACTGGAGCATGGTTCCCATGGAAAGTTCCGCTTCAATCGGAATGGCTGATCCCAAAACTGCTGACGCCGCTTAACATATTCCAGTTCCCAACCTATATCATCGTAGCGGCTCTGCTGATGGCTATGATCTGCACTGTACCGATACTCATAGCACAACTGTACAACATCCTTTATGTGATCCCTCATCTTTTCGTAGTGCTTCTTTTTGGGCACAATCGGGCCTTGGCGCTATGCCTCCTGGTCAGTTGCGCCGCGGTCAGTTTCAAACCGTTGCGACTCAAATCGAAGTTTGTCGCTGCCATTTTGGCTTTGATGCCCGTACTGTTATATTGGGGCCTGTTCAGTGGAGAAAACACCGAACAGGATGTATTGCGATGGGCCGTGCTCTACGCCCCATGGGCACTGGCATTTCTCGTATGCGTAATGATTTTCGGCGCGGTCCTGGCTTTGGGACATTTTCTCCGCTATCGGCCCGGAGTATTGATGCCGATATTCGGCTTGCTGTTGGCAGGTACGGTCTTGTTGTTTCGCTCCAGCATCGGTATGAACGAACGTGACTTTCAGGCGGACGTTTACCGATACAGTCCGGGCCAGGTTGCCCAGTTTCAAAACAGAAGCATAACCAACCTGCTGGAAATGGAGTTGGCTCAGCGACAAAAACAGTTCCCATATCTAAGTGCCGAACTGATCATGAGCCAGTTACGAATGGAATGGCGATGGGCATTTAACTTTAATGCAATTCCGGTTGCAGCCGGTGAATATGACGCTCAAGGCGTTAATCCCATCTCACTGGCACAGCAAAAAAACGCGGAAATCCTATTGGCTGAAAGTACCTCGCTCGCTTACATCGACCGTTTTATCGATACTCATCCGCAGGACCCAAGAGAAGCCGACGCCCTGTATTACAAGGCTTTGATGATCGACTTGAAAGTAGATTCCAGGTCTCTACGAGACGAAAATACCCTGCGATTCTGCCATGACATACCGAACCCCCATTCAGAGATGGTCTGGCGGGACATCTTGAATCGGTTCGGCCAAACCGACCTCGCTGTCGAAGCTCGCTGGCGACTCGCTCGCCTGATCGCCGGTAGAAAACCTCTTAAAACCACCGATACGTATAACTTCGAAGAAGCATCCAAACTGCTGGAACAGGCCCGGCAGCACTGCCTTGAAGTCATAACAAAACGTAAAGAAAAAGGCGGACAACGCTCGTTCTGGACCGCTCGGCTGGGGGCGATTTTTACATCTCCCGCACCGACTATCAGTAATGAAGAGTTTTCGGCCCTGCAAAGGAGGGTAGCCGAATTGATGGTGCTCATCGGCGCGGAAAACCGTACCGGGCATTTGGAACATGATGAGCGTTTGGCAAAGTTTGTCGGGCTCGACCCGTACCAGCTAAATTATGAAAGCAAACTGAAGGAACTCATGATCAAAACGCCGCAAGGCGATCCACTGCAGGACGACATAGAACTGACGCTGGTTATGCTGACCAAAGACCTGGACCAAAGAATTACCCAGCTTACCGAGTTGGCCAGGCAGTACCCGGACCGCAATGGCGGAATAGAAGCTATGCTGGAACTGGCTGCGGCACTGATGGATCAGCGGAACCGTAGCGAACATCAGGGAGACAAGCAACTTCTGCTGGAGCAGTCTCGTCAGTTCTTACAGAAAGTTATCGTTTCTCGACCGGACAGCTTCTACGCTCAGCACGCCCAACAACTTCTCAGTAGTGACCAATACCAATTGAAATAAGCAGGCCGTCCCAACGCCCGGAAACTGAAAAACCTTAAACTGCCCACGGCTTTTTACTCAAGAGCGGATTTTAATGACATCAAACAATGACTGGTATTGTGGGGGCTTGGCTTTCGTTTGTCAGGGGTGTGGTAATTGCTGTTCGGGACCGGTGGAAGGTTATGTCTGGATGAACCCTGAAACGATCGAAGCGATGGCTGCCTTCCTGAAAATGCCCATGGCACAGTTCAAGAGCCGATACCTCCGTCGCGTGGGACTCCGTTACAGCCTTATCGAAAAACAGCCGGGAAAGGATTGTATTTTTCTCAGTAAAAACAATAAAGGCAAAGGGTGCCAGGTGTACCCGGTGAGGCCGATCCAGTGTCGGACCTGGCCGTTTTGGAAGGAAAATATCCGTTCGCAAAGCTGTTGGAACGAAATAGCGAAAAACTGCCCCGGTATCGACAAAGGACAATGGCACACTGCTGAACAAATTGTCGCATTAAGCAATGGAGATTTGTCAGTCGATCAGCAGACCACCGATATTGTCGAAGCGGCCCTGACGTGGATATCCGCCCATTCGGACAATGCTCAGTGCCTCTCGGCCGTGGAGCAGTTATACAGCGACATAGAACAACACATCGCCGGGATCGATTCAGCATGTGATAATTGTGGAAAATGTTGCGATTTTGACCGTTATGGTCACCGATTGTACGTCACCACGCTGGAAATGCTGTATTTCTGGTACGGACTGGCACGGTCGCACACAAACCAGCCCCCGGAAACCGGCAAAAACCCCCCTGACGGTCCCTGTCCATATCGGCAGGACCAGGGATGTGTGATACGCCCGTTTCGCCCGGCAAGCTGTCGGATATTTTACTGCCGGGCCGTACCTGAGAAATTCCAGAATGAGCTGACCGAGCAGGTACTCCAACGGCTCCGAAAACTGCACGAACAGTTCGCGGCCCCATATTATTACGCCGATCTGCGACAGTGGCTCAGCAGCAAAACCCCCATTTTCACCCCCTAAACCACACTTATTCCGGGTTACCCAGCCGGCCCGGCGGTTTTTTTGTTGACAATGCCGCCAATCTCACTACAATTGATCTCTTGCGAGTGGATTGTACGCAGTAGTGCCCACAAAATGATGTAACTACAGATATTTATATTCCGGCCATTGCCGGTTTGGATGTAAAAACAAATTTACCCAGGAGAGGTGCGATAAATGCTTAAAACTTCCATCACATTGGTCTTGATCGTATCGTTGGCTGTGTTGATCTTTCTAAGCGGCTGCCAGACTCTCAGCAGCGATAAAGAGCAGCAGGTCCGCAAATTCAGCCGAATTTCCAACCTCAACCGACGAATGCTCAATGAAGACATCCAGAACACATGGCTGTTGGATCGGCCCAGTTATCTTTCACGATGGATCGTGCGAAGTAATTAATGCCGTCTCGATACTCATAACAATTAAGGGAACCTCTAAAAATTGCTTTTGTCACGAGTATGTGCATTGACGATATGTCTGACTGGCCTTGCCGCAGTGGCCGCTTCGAACGTCCAGACCGCCAAAGTCAGGTACGAACCGAATTGGGAATCGCTAGACACCCGTCCCATACCCGAATGGTTCAATCAGGCCAAGTTTGGTATTTTCGTGGTTTGGGGCCCCTACTCGGTACCCGCCTGGGCACCGAAAACCCAATACGCCGAATGGTACGGTTATCGCATGCGACAAAACGACTCCCCTACCGCAAAGTTCCACCAGAAAATGTACGGTGAAAACTTTCACTACGAAGATTTCGCGCCGATGTTCACCGCACAGTTATGGGATCCCGACTTCTGGATCGACCTCTTCGTCGAGTCCGGCGCAAAATACGTGGTCACCACCGCCAATTATCATGATGGTTTTTGTCTGTACCCTTCCAAATACGACGCTACCACCCGTACCGACCAGTGGAACAGTATGGAAGCAGGCCCAAAACGCGACCTGCTTGGCGAACTCAACGAAGCCGGATGCAAACGCGGCCTCAAAATGGGCATCTATTATTCGCTTTATGAATGGTACCATCCACTTTGGCTGGAAGATCGCGACCGTTACGTTATCGAGAAGTTCCATCCACAGTTCAAGGAGGTCGTCACCAAATACAAACCGCCGGTAATCTTTCTCGACGGCGAATGGGACATGGACTACAAAAAATGGCGTTCGGAAGAATTAGCCGCCTGGCTCTTCAACGAATCGCCGGTAGCAGATATCGTAGCCGTCAACGACCGCTGGGGCAATACTCGCGAAAAGCACGGCTCATTTTACGACAGCGAATACGGCGGTGGACAAGGATGGAAAGATCATCCTTGGCAGGAAAACCGCGGCATAGGCAACAGCTACGGTTACAATCGTAACGAAAGTGTATTTGAGTACGATTCCCGGGCCGAATTGATTCGTATGCTTTCGAGGGTAGCCGGCAATGGCGGTAATCTACTGCTCGACGTCGGCCCTACTGCCGACGGCCGCATCCCGGTAATCATGCAGGAACGGTTATTGCAAATCGGGGCATGGCTTAAAATCAACGGCCAGGCCATCTACGGCTCGCAGGCCAGCCCTTTCAGACTGCACAAATTTTCATGGGGCACCTGCACCTATAAACCAGGCCGAATATTTCTGCACCTATGGGGCCGACAAACAGGCACTATCGAACTATCAGGCCTCCAAAACAAAGTTACCACAGCTTATCTA
>Ga0209706_10000965_pt1 | contig 16300 bp, 11 predicted proteins | sample PPLLaktember2015_6_FD_187263 | JGI IMG/M metagenome (GOLD analysis project Ga0209706, IMG submission 187263) | Freshwater sediment microbial communities from Prairie Pothole Lake near Jamestown, North Dakota, USA - PPLs Lake P8 Core (1) Depth... | ecosystem: Environmental > Aquatic > Freshwater...
AAAGAACACGGGTGGCTGTAATGGGCACGGCTGGAAACAGATTACACGGATTGAGCATGAGAATTAATTGTGATCTGAACAAAGATCAGGAGTAGTTCTCGATTGCTATCGAAGATAAGTTTTTAGCAGCAGGAAGGGCTGCGTGTAGTCAAGTGATTGTTGAATAAATCGGCAAGTTTCTGGAGGTGAGGATGTTTAAATCGACGAAACGGGCGATTGTGTTTTCCCAGTCCGAGCATTTGCGGCTGGTGGGGGCGCTGGCCTATCACTGGGGGAATGCGCAGTTCGATTTGCCGCCGGTAGGGCGGGCTGCGCTGGTGGCAGGCATGGCCTTCCACGACCGGGCGTATGGCTACCTGGATACAGATGCCATCGGCGAGATCAGCGAGCAGGACTGGCTGGAGATTGCACGGCGCGGCTTTGGGATGAGCTTCTCAGACCCGGCAGCTGATATTATCGCGCGCATGCACATCCTGCGCCTGGTGCGCAGCCGCCCGGTCTCAACCGCGCCGGGACTGGCGGAGGAATTGGAGCAGGCGCTGGACGTGCAGATCGCGGGCAGCGGCCACACCTGGCAGCATTTCGAACGCATCGACCGTATCACCAATTTTACCGACCGCATCTCGTTCGAGTTCTGTTTCGAGCGCCAGACCGAGGGTAAGCTGGCGGTATTTCCCCATAACGACCGCGACGAGGAAGTTGAGCTGAGCTACCGGATCGCCGGCGAGACGATCACGCTCGATCCGTGGCCGCTGGACATGGAGGAGGTGACGGGCTATCTGAGCGCGTTTCGCCAGGTAGGATACCCGCACAGGCTGGACCCGGTGATCGCGCCGTACCGGATTATGCCAGGGTAAAGAGGTCCGCAGAAAACGCAGATAAGTGCAGAGAGAACATTGACGTGGATAGGCAGGATGGACGGGATAATGAAAAGGATAACCGAGGAATAGGAAGGCGTCCTTGGAAGAAGTGGCGAAAGCTGCGCATAGCCACATTTGGAGCTGAATCACGAAATAGAATTGGCGATCCGGGTAAGCCGGCGCCGAAAGGAAGGTGCGGATGAGCTGCAGCCAGTGCCAGGGGATCGATGAGGTTTTCGGGGAGGATTACGTGGGTCGGCAGCTCCGGCGTTACCGGGAAAAAGGCGCCGACAAGACGACACGCATGCTGAGCGATGCGCTGGCCAGCGAGGGGGTGAGTGGGCTGGAGCTGCTCGACATCGGAGGCGGGCTGGGGGCAGTGCAGCATGATCTGTTGGCGGCGGGGGCGGCGCATGCCACCCATGTGGAGGCAGCCCATGCCTATTACCGGGCGGCGAAAGAAGAAGCGGCACGGCGCGGGCTGGTCCAAAAGGTGAGCATCAGACTGGGGAATTTCATCGACCTGGCGCAAGATATCAACGCGGCAGATGTAGTAACACTGGACCGGGTGATCTGCTGCTACCCGGAGATGGAGCGGATGGTGAAGCTATCGGCGGAGCGGGCGCGCAAACTGTACGGGCTGGTATACCCGCGCGATACCTGGTGGACCCGGCTGGGGGTGGTGGTGGATAACCTGTGGATGCGGGCGCGGGGCAGCCCCTACCGCGGCTATGTCCACCCGACCCGAGAGGTGGAAACGATCTTAATCGAGCGTGGGTTTGTAAGGCGCTTTTTCAAACAGACGGCAGTCTGGCAGATAACCGTATGGAGGCACAATGGAGCAACAACCTGAATCAATTCTGGTCGAGTTAATCAAGTACAACAACTGGGCCAACCAACAGCTGCTGGCGATCCTCCTGGAGCTGCCCGAAGATGTGCTGGCCACGTCAGCGCCAGGCGCGTACGGCAGTATCCACCGCACGCTGGGGCACATGATCGCCGCGGAAGCGGATTACGTGGGCCGGCTGATCGGTGACGGGCCTGAGCCACATTTTAAGTGGGATGACCGGCCTTCGATCGGCGAAATCGCCGGATTCGCAGAGGTCGTAGCGGAGGCACTGCTCGACGCCATCCAGCACATTACGCCGGACCAGATGGTGCACGAGGAGGAGGACGGCAACTTCGTCGATTACCAGGCGCGCGTGCTATTTATGCAGGCGATCGAACACGGTATCGAGCACCGCACCAATATCACAACCATCCTTAACAGCCTGGGGGTGGATCTGCCGGAGCTGGATCTGTGGGGATACGCCACTACACACACGGCGCGGTTTAAGTGGCAGGAAGGCAGCCGGTAAAATAAGCGGCTCGGGCTGAGCCGATTGGAAAAGAGGAGCAGAGATGGCACCCATGGTCATTGCGCGTGAACAGATCCTGAGCCTGCTGCGGGAAGGGCCGGTCCGGATCGCGGAGGCGACTGGCGGGGTGGCGTCCGAGCGGTTGCGCGCCCGGCTGTCGCCGGAGGAGTGGTCGGCGAACGAGGTGCTGGCGCATCTGCGCGCCTGCGCCGATGTGTGGAGCGGGTGCATGTCTAGAATTGCCGCAGAGGACCGGCCAACGATCCGGGCGATCAATCCGCGCACCTGGATGGAGAAGACGGATTATCCTGAGCTGGAATTTCAGCCATCGCTACAGGCTTTTACGGCGCAGCGTGAAAAATTGCTGGCATTTCTGGAGGGGCTGGCCGAGGCGAGCTGGCAGCGAATCGCGACTGTGCAGGGGGCGGGGAAGCCTCTCGAGCGGACGGTGCAGTTTTTTGGAGATAAGCTGGCGCGGCATGAGCGGACGCATGTGACGCAGATTGAAAGGATTGTGAAGGCTTTGTAGTTTGGGCGTCTCCCGACTCTGGCGCACAGCGCCAGAGTCAAGCGAGCCAGGAGAGCACTGGCTTTCAGCTTGACCTACATATGAGGCGGGGTTATGTTTATGCGTTTGCGTATTCGTTGGAGGTCCGGTGGCTGTGCAGGCAGGTCCATGGATTTGTGAGCAGAAACCGAGTTTCCAAAGCAGAAACTCGGTTCAGTGGAGGGCGGGGGGTCTTCGACTGCAGGCCGCAAGAGCAGCGGCCTTCCGCTCTGACTGCCTGCGCTCAGGAGCAGAGGGTTGGCGGTGCGCTGGAGTTGGTCAATAAACCAGCGTGGGGCTACCCTGAGTATGGTCAGCCCCACACTGCAACGATGAACCCCCTCCCTGTGCGAAACCTTCAAACTTCACGGGATCGAGATCAACCCATTCGGCTAGGGTGAGGTTAGCTGGGTGGTTTGTTTTTCTGCCACAGTGAACTGCTGGAGCATACCCAGGGCAGAGTGCGGGTGACCTTCAGCCTTCGGGCTGGGGATATTACAAATGGCGACGTAAGTACCTGGCTCGAAATCAAATTCAGCATAACCTGATAGCCCGATATCCAGTCCATTCATACCACCCACGGCGGTGAATGGCGGCGGACCATTGGGTGCAGCCAGGAACTGGGCCACATCATCGGCGGTTTTGCCATCTGCCAGGCGCATGATATTGAACTCGTGAGGTTCGGGTCCATCATTGGTTACTTTGATCGCCATCTGCCCGGCAGGGAGCTCATCCGGAAGATCAAAAGAGAAATCGCGCAGACGGACTGTCAGATCTGCTGCTGGCTCGTTGGCTGTGGCGCTGCTGGTTGCCAGGACGGTCAGGCTTTTGAGCATGCCTTTTTCATGATGGGCGACCTGATCCGCGGAAGAGGGGATAAAGCACAGGATCACATATTGCCCGGCGGGCAGGTTGAGCACTGCCTGAGCAGATTGAGTGGGATCAATTGCACCAACGCCGCCCACCTGTTGAACCATTGCCAAGGCTGGTCCTTCACCTTGCTTCAGGGCTTCTTCGAACTGGTCTATGGTAATACCATCATTCAAACGCAGGAACTGGACGTGATGCGGCTCCGCCCCTGAATTGGTCAAACGCACGCGCACCCAGCCAGCATTGAGCGAACTGGGGGCTGTGTAAGCAAAATCTGCAGCATCGATAGTGATTTCGGGGAGGGAAGCAGCTTGCAGGACGTAGGTTTTTCCATTAAAGCCTTGAATACGAGGTTGGCAGGTGTCGGCTTTGCTTGCCTCGGTAAGTTGGAAGGTGAGGTTGGTACCGTCAAAAGAGTACTGGTAACTCATCGGGGCAGGGCAGTCCTGATCATTCGTTTCTTCTATATAGAGGTCCCCATTGACACTGTACGTGCCCTTAGCAACATGTTCACCGGCGTCAATGGCGATCCAGGTGCTGTCCTCATTGAAGTAAAAACCTCTGAACCGATCATCCTGGTCGATGAATTTGCCAACCGGGAAGTTCGAGGCGGGGGCGTTGGTCACAGCCGGCTCAGGGGTAGCGGCGGGACTGCAAGCAGCCAGCCCGGCCAGCAGCAAAACCATCACCAACAGAAATAGTTTATTGCTCTTCATGTTTATCTCTCCTCCGACCGGTTGAATTTACGCAGCGAGCGTTCCGGTCAGGTATGCCTAATTTATCATCCAGACAGTTACCAGACTTGCCATTTTCTACCAAAATTCTCCAAAAGATATAGAATATGCTAAGCTAGGGCTGAGGAGAGGTAAATGAGGTCTACGATTCCCAGCAGCACAATCGATAAATTCACCACCTTTGGTGATTTACTGCGCTTTCTAAGGCGCCGTAGGGGCATCACGCAGATGGAGCTGGCTCTGGCGGTGGGGTACAGCGATGCCCAGATCAGCCGGCTGGAACAAAACCTGCGCCTGCCCGACATCCCCACCATCGAGGCGCGCTTTGTCCCTGCCCTGGACCTGGAAGACGAACCGAAAGTGGCAGCGCGCTTGGTAGAGCTGGCGGCAAATGTGCGCCGGGAAGATGCCCCGGCGCTGGGTTTATGCCCCTACAAAGGTTTAAATTATTTCGACGAGGCCGATGCGGATCTGTTTGTAGGCCGCGAAGCGCTGACCGCCAAACTGGTGGAGCGCACGCTGGCTTTGACGGCGACAGGTTCGCCAGCCGGGGAGCATTTGCTGGCAGTGATCGGCGCTTCGGGCAGTGGAAAATCATCGCTGGTGCGGGCTGGCCTGGCGCATGCCTTGCAGTGGAATAAGGCTTCCGCGGATTGGGTGATCAAAATTCTTACCCCCACCGCGCACCCCCTGGAAAGCCTGGCGCTGAGTCTCAGCGAGCAAAACGGCTCCATCGCGGCTGCGGCGCAGTTAATGGATGATCTGGCCGGCGATGCGCGCAGCCTGGGCCTGTATACCCGGCGGGAGCTGCAAGCTGCACCGGGAAAGCGAATGTTGCTGGTTATTGACCAGTTCGAAGAATTGTTCAGCCTGTGCCGGTCCGAGGCAGAAAGAAGCGCCTTTATTGGTAACCTGCTCTGCGCGGCCTCGGAGCCCGATGGCCCGATCCTGGTCATCATCACCTTGCGGGCGGATTTCTATGCCCATTGTGGGGCTTATCTAGAGCTACGCGAAGCGCTGGCGCGCCAGCAGGAATATATCGGCGCCATGCGCACTGAAGAGCTGCGGCGTGCCATCGAAGAACCTGCCCGGCGCGGGCGCTGGGAGCTTGAACCCGGGCTGGTAGAGCTGCTGCTACACGATGTGGGCCATGAGCCAGGTGGCTTACCGCTGCTTTCGCATGCCCTCCTGGAAACCTGGCACAGAAGGCGCGGGCGGATGCTGACCTTAAGTGGATACACCTCCTCCGGCGGGGTGCGGGGGGCGATTGCGGAAACGGCTGAAGCGGTATTTACGGACCAGTTCAGCGTGGAGCAAAAAGTGATTGCTCGCCGGGTCTTCCTGCGCCTGACGGAGCTGGGTGATGAAACATCCACCGGCGACACACGTCGCCGGACTACTTTCGATGAGCTGATCCTGAAACCCGAACAGGCGCAGGCCACACAGGAAGTGTTAAAGGTGCTGGCAGACGCACGCCTGATTATCACCAACGCGGATTCGGTGGAGGTGGCGCATGAAGCATTGATCCGGGAGTGGCCGACTCTGCGTGGATGGCTGGAAGAGAATCGCGAGGCGCTGCGCCTGCACCGAAAATTGACCGAGGCAGCCCAGGAATGGGCGAGACGCAACCAGGAGGCGGATGTTCTGTTGCGCGGGGTCATGCTGGCGCAAGCCTGCCAATGGGCGGACAGCCATGCGGCTGAGATGAACAGCCTGGAGCGTGAATTCCTGCAAGCCTCGCAGGCCCTGGCGGATTGCGAGACGACCGAACGCGAAGCCCAGCGCCAGCGTGAGCTGGAAGCAGCTCACAAACTGGCTGAAGCGGAGCGCAGGCGCGCAGAGGAACAGACCCATGCAGCCTGGCAGCTGCGTAAGCGCAATCTCTTCCTGGTAGGCGCAGCAGTGATTGCCATCGCTCTGGCGTTGACGGCCGGATTTCTGGGCTGGCAGGCGCGCACCGCCAGCCGCCTTGCGACCTCGCGAGAATTGGCTGCGGCGGCACTCAGCAGCCTTGAAATTGACCCTGAGCGCAGTGTGCTGCTGGCAATGCAGGCGATCTCCTCAACATACACACTGGAAGCTGAAAATGCACTGCACCAGTCGATCCTGGCTTCACGAGTGCGGCTGGCGATCCCTGCACACGAGCCTGGGGTACCGATCATGGTTGTATTCAGCCCGGATGGCAGGCAGCTGGCCTCCGCCAGCCCGGATGAGGTGGTGAAGGTTTGGGATGCAGCCAGCGGCGAATTACGTTTTACAACCGCAGGTCACTACGCAGGATTTAGCCCAGACGGCAGGCAACTGGCGACGGTGATTTCGGACGGCACGGTCAGGATATGGGATGCAACAACAGGGGTAGAGCTCCCACACAACGGTCAGATGGATGCCAGTGTAGGGGTGGCTTTCAGCCCGGATGGTACATCTCTGGCAACTATCACGGCGGGCAACCTGCCAAGAATCTGGGAGCTTTCCAATGGACAGGAGCTGCTCAACTTTCCCGGCCACAGCGATTATGTCTCCAATATTGTTTTCAGCCCCAACGGCAAGCGCCTGTTGACTGCCAGCGACGATGGCACGGCGCGTGTCTGGGATACGACTTCGGGCGAGCAGCTGCTTAACCTCTCCGGGCATGCAAGCTGGGTGTGGAACGCAGTATACAGCCCAGATGGGACACGCATCGCCACTTTAAGCGGCAGCGAAGCCATAATCTGGGATGCGAATACTGGTGAGAAGCTGTTGACCCTGAGCGGGCATATGAATTCTGTCTATGGCGTTGCGTATAGCCAGGACAATAGACGGCTGGCAACCGGCAGCGCTGATCGCAAGGTGAAGGTGTGGGATGCGGCTACTGGAGAAGAGTTGTTTACTCTGGCGGGTCACACAGGGGCGATTTACAGTCTGGCTTTCAGCCCGGATGGAGCACAACTGGCGACCAGCAGTGATGACGGGACAGTACGCATATGGGACGTTTCTGCGAGCCGGGAATGGCTCGCATTCGATCATCCATCCGGTGTGAGCACACCAGTTATTTTCAGCCCGCAAGGGGACAATTTAGCTGGGATTGAAAAGAATATCGTGAAAGTGTGGGATGCCGGTACAGGCGCTGAGCTGCTTTCCTTAGCTGGATACGATAATGTCGTCAATACGCTTGCCTACCTGCCGGATGGAAAGCGACTGGTCACAGCCGGCGATACTGCGCAAGTGATCGTGTGGAATATCGCATCGGGCAGTGAGCTCAGCTCCTGGCCAGCGCATACAGGCCGGTTAAACGCCCTGGCAGTCAGCCCGGATGGGTCGCGGCTGGTTACCGGTAGTGATGACTATAAGGTAAAAATTTGGGATATTTCGGCTGGAGCAGATCGCAAGCCAGCCGCCGAGCGCTTGCTGTTTAGTTTCGAGCTTTCGTCCGAGATTAAGTCCTTGGCATTCAGTCCGGATGGCGCCAGGCTGGCGGCTGGTATTTACAATGGCAGGGTAAAAGTATGGGACATGGTGGCGCGTAAGGAATTGATCACCTTGCGCGCGCACAGCGAAGCGGTCATGGCGGTGGCTTTCAGCCCGGATGGTCAACGCCTGGCGACAGTCAGCCTGGATGGGAGCGCAAAAGTGTGGAACGTCACAGGGGAAAGTGCGTTGATAACCTTCAGCAGCCATACGGGTCCGGTGATGGCGGTTGCCTTCAGTCCCGACGGAACGCGCCTGGTCACAGCCAGCCGGGATGGCACGGTAAAAATTTGGGATGCAGAGACGGACCAGGAGCTGCTGAATTTTCATGGCGATGGCAGTGGCGTAAATCATATTGCCTTTAGCCCGGATGGGGCGCGCCTGGCCGCCAGTAGTGATACGGGCATACGCATCTATCTGCTCCAAATTGATGACCTGGTGGCCTTGGCGGGCACACGGGTGACGCGCTCGTTGACGCGTGATGAATGCCAAAAATATCTGCACCAGGATTCTGAAGCCTGTGCGCAACCCACTTCACTCCCTACCGCGACCCCCCTGCCGCTGACAGCCAACGGCAGAATTTGCCAGGTGACCAATACCGGCGGTCTGAACGACAATTATTTCAACGAGCTGATTTACCAGGGTATCCAGGAATCTGCCGCACTGACAGGTTGGGAAGCCAGTGCACTGCAATCCGTTTCCTTATCTGATTTCGAGAAACACGTGCAGGCTTTTGTGGGTGCGGACTGCAAACTGATCGTTACCGTAGGCACATTTGTCGAGGCGACGCACAGCGCGGCAGGTTTAAACCCTGACCAGAAATTTATGATCACCGATTTTATGCTCGACCAGCCATTAGATAATCTCTGGACGCAGATCTATCAGACCGATCAGGCCGCTTTCCTGGCGGGGTATGTGGCAGGCGCAGTGACAAAAACCGGCAAGGTGGGTGTGTTTGGCGGGGTGGATATTCCACAGGTGACCGATTTCATGGATGGTTTTGCACTGGGCGTGGCTTATTACAATACTGTAAATGGTAGCAGTGTCGAAGTGATCGGATGGAATGCGCAAAATCATGCCGGCTTGTTTACGGGCGGCTTTTGCTGCACAACAGAGGGCAGGCAAATGGCGCAGCAGCTGTTGGATCAGGGAGCGGATGTGCTGCTGCCCGTGGCGGGGCAGAGCATTGGCATGGGAGCCGGGGCAGCCATCCGCGAGCATGGAGATGCCTGGTTCATCGGTGTGGATACGGATTGGGCGCTGACCGCGCCGGAGTTGGCTGAGATTGTCTTGACCAGCATTGAAAAGCGTTTCGATATCAGTGTGGTCCACGCCAGCCAATCTATTATGGAAAGGACTTTCACGGGCGGTATCCATACCGGCACGCTGGCGACCGGTGAAGTTGGTCTTGCACCTTTCCACAATCTGGACGGATTGATTTCGGCCATAGTTAAAGCCGATCTGGAGCAGATCAAGGCCGATATCAGTGCGGGGAAAATCAGGACCAGGCCATGAGAGGTGGGGCTGACAACGAATGACCGTAAAGAGCACAGGTGCCCGTAATGAACACGGGGGCTATCAACGATTAGGATTGGAATATTCGTTGATGGTCTGTTGAAAAGTGATTGCAGGCTGACTGAGTTTGCCCGGTGGGAGATGGATTAGCGGGGAGTTCGGGAGTCTGGCGCGAGGCGCCAGAGTCAAATGAGCCAGAACACCACTGGCTTTCAGCTTGACCTACAATTAAGGTGGGGTTTTGTTTATTCGTTGATGGTACCGTGGCTGTGCAGGCAGGTCCATGGATTTGCGAGGAGAAACCGAGTGAACTCAGAAACCGAGTTTCCAAAGCAGAAACTCGGTTTTCAGTGTAGGGGGAATAGGGCGCACGGCATGCGCACTTACAGCATGGGCATACGATTTTTCCATTATGAGAAAACATTAATCATATATTTCTAAATATATTGTACAATAACTATACAATATATTCACGTAAGACAGCTCTTATTGGAATATATATCTTCTTTAGAGAAAAGTTTGGCAATAATTTGGAGGCAAGCGTGAGCGAGGAAAAGAAGTTCAACGGATTGAAACGGTTTAACCTAGTGATGGGTTTCCTGCACCTGATCCAGGGCATTTTGATGATCGTGCTCAGCAATGATACGGCTTATCCCATTTTTACGAACTACCTGAAATTTGACTTGAGTAAGATGGCTTTAGTCCCCGATCCAAAACTGGCTTTCGAGCTGCGTTTTGGCCCGGCGGTGGCAGTCTTCCTGCTACTATCTGCTGTTGCGCACTTTTTCCTGGCGACGATCGGAAACAAAATATACGTCGCAAACCTGAAGAAGGGCATGAACCCGGTGCGCTTTTACGAGTATGCCCTGTCTTCCTCGGTGATGATTGTGCTGATCGGGATGCTGGTGGGGATTTATGATCTGGGTGCCTTGATCCTAATGTTTGGGATCAATGCGATGATGAATCTATTCGGCATCATGATGGAGTACCACAACCAGCACACTCAGAAGACCGATTGGACGGCCTTCATCTATGGCTCGATTGCAGGGATCATCCCCTGGATCGTGATTGTGCTGTATTTTGTTGGCTCTCTGGCGGGTGAAGGCGGCGAGCCGCCGGCATTCGTGTATGCCATCATCCCGACCCTGTTTGTGTTCTTCAATATCTTCGCCGTCAATATGGTCTTGCAGTACAAGAAAGTTGGACCGTGGAAAGATTATCTGTATGGTGAGCGGGTATATATCGTGCTCAGCCTGGCCGCCAAGACGGTCCTGGCGTGGATCATTTTCGCCGGTACACTGGCGCCGGTTTAGGCTTTGCGCTCCATGTGCTGAGCGCTGGTAGAAGCAGATTAACTGAATACCATCCCGCCCTGGCAACGTGATTGCCAGGGCGGGAGTTTGATTCGGGCGATGACAAACGGGCTCTCAACGGATGACCGTGAAGAACACAGGAACGGTATGTAGGTCAAGCTGTCAGCTTGACTCTGGTGCTATGCGCCAGGCTCTCGAAATGCTGGAAAACCCAGGTAGGCAGATGGGATGGCGGACAGCGTGCTGTCAGCTGATGTCCGTGTAGATCACATGTGGACGTAAAGATCTAGTGGCCGTCAACGAATGCCCGTATAGAACACAGTTGGGGAGCAAATGAACGAATAGTGAACGGCGGGGCTTCGGTTATTCGTTGAAGGTCCGGTGATCTGAATTTGCAGGCTGGCTGACGTAGGTCAGGCTTCAGCCTGACCACGGATGGACAAGCTAAAGCTTATCCTACTTTCCATGACCCATTCCGTGTAATCCGTTCGAAATCCGTCGACAGCCCCTCTGTCTTCCTGAGTAGCGAGGTTCTCGGGAGTCTGGCGCTCCGCTCCAGAGTCAAGCTAAAGCTTAACCTACATAAGACCAATCCGTGTAATCCGTTTCACCCGTGTTCTTCACGGGCACCGTTGACAGTCCCTCTGTCTCCCTGAGTCAGCGAGACCCTCGGGAGGCTGGTGCAGGGCGCCAGAGTCAAGCGAGCCAGGAGAGCGCTGGCTTTCAGCTTGACCTACATAAGAGCGGCAGGGTTTCGAGCCGTGCTCTTTACGGTCATTCGTTGATGGTCAGGTGCTATGGAGGCAGGTTCATGGATTTGTGAGGAGAAACCGAGTTTCCAAAGTAGAAACTCGGTTTTCATAGATGAAAAAAACCGGTTTTCATATGGAACAAAGACAGAAAATGACCGTATACTATAGTTGGGTGGAACCATACGCGCCGGAGATTCGTCTTTAGGGGAGTAAGGTTGTTTTCAATTGTTCTTTGAGGAGGACGCAGATGATAAAGCATGCATGGAAACTCATATTGATTTCGGCAATTGCCATCAGCCTGATGATTGGATCGCCGGCAGCGGCGACGATGGCGGGTGCGGCAGAAAAACCAGCCCCCCTGACGCGCATCAACTTTGCGTCAGGGGCAACTTCGGCGACAGTGACCGGGCGCATGGACGCCAACGGCAGGACGCGCTACGTGCTGCGGGCGGGGGTGCGCCAGCTACTGGACGTGACCCTGACGGGTCCGGATGGGGCCAGCCTGGTGGTGCGGCGGCGCAACGGGACGCTGTTGAGCGGGTATATCAAGACCAGCACGACCTTCCGCGGCCACACCCCCAATGCGGGCGATTTTATCCTGGATGTTTACACCGGCGCCAGGGGCGGGGCTTACACCCTGTTTGTGTCGATTCCGGAGAAGGTGGCTTTCCAACCCAATACCACCTCGGACCTGGTGGAAGGTGAGCTGGCGGCGTACGAGAGCCACGAATACAGCGTGCGCGCCGCGGCGGGGCAGGTGCTGGACGTGAGCGTGGAGACCGACCTGGCAGATACCGAGGGCAGCGGCGTGCAGTTGATCATCTTCGGCTCGGATGGCAGCGTGCTGAAAAGCGGCATGAGCGAGGCGGACACCGATGGCGGCAGCGAGAGCAGCTCCAGCTTCCGCGGCGTGCTGCCGCTCAGCCAGAGCTACATCCTGCGCGTACAGGCCGGGGACGAGCCAGTGGAATATAGTATGAATATCGTCATCCCACGGCGCATCAGCTTTGCGAGCGGGGCGTACTCGGCCAGCGACAAACGGCACGTGATGGCGCACAGCAGCCTGCACTATACTGCCTGGGGCAGAGCCGGGCAGACCATGACGGTGGAGGTGGACGCCAATAAACCGGTGCAGTTGATTATCTATGGCATGGATGGCGATGTGCTGATGAGCGGCATGGGTGAAGGCGCTACCTTTAAAGGCGAGCTGCCCAGCTCGCAAGACTATCTATTAGTAGTGCGGGCGGCGGATGCCACAGCGAGCTATAAGATCACGGTGACGATCAAGTAGATAGAAATGCTTTATTTATGCACAAATTGTCTGTCATAACATTTTTGAGCATTGGCATTCTAGCACTGACTGCGTGTACGCCGGAAAGCCCGACGCCCACACTCACCCAGCCGGTGATTCTGCCCACGCAAGCCCCATACCCGATAGATCCATACCCGTATGGGGAGCCTCCTACGCCGACTGGGGTCGTAGAACCGGTTGAACCGTACCCACTGCAAACCCCGGCGCTTGACCCGATCCTAATCCCGTGGGGTGGGAGTGAAATCCTGTTCGCCTCCGACCGGGACGGCGATTATTTGGACCTGTACCTGCTGGATCTGGTCAGCGGGGCAGCCACGCGCCTGACGGCGGGAGATTCCAACACCTTTCCGGGTCCTTTTGGGCCGGATGGGCGCATGCTGTTCACCGGTTTTGGGCTGACCACCAGCTATGTGGGGGTGCGCAATGCCTTCGGGACGGAGCCCATCGACCTGAGTCAGCATCCCGATTCGGACGAAGCCTTCCCCACCTGGTCGCCGGATGGGGCGCAGATCGCTTTCACCTCCCGGCGAGATGGTAATAACGAGATCTACGTGATGAACAGCGACAGCTCGGGGCAGACGCGCCTGACCAACGCTCCGGGCGACGACTTCGCGCCGGCCTGGTCGCCGGATGGGACGCGCATCGCCTTCGTCTCGGACCGGGACAACGAGCCGGGGGTGAACGATCTGTTCCTGATGGATGTGGATGGGAGCAATCTGCGGCGCCTGACCACAGGAGCTGAGAATGTTTACAGCCCGACCTGGTCGCCGGATGCGAGCTGGATCGCCTATCGCGCCCACGTGGACGGAGCGGCGGCGGACATTTACCTGATCACCCCGGATGCGACCATCATTGTCCAGGTGACGAATGACCCAGCGGAGGATTGGGCGCCGGCCTGGTCGCCGGATGGCAACTGGCTGGCTTTCCAGACCGACCGGGACGGCAACTGGGAGATATACGCCACCCAGATCGACGGCAGTGGGGCACTGAACCTGACCAATAACCCAGCCGACGATCAGATGCCGTATTGGAAGTAGCGCCGGAAAGCCGTCATAACAGAATTATCAGGATTTGTGCAGCCGCCAGGAGCTTTTCCCGGCGGCTGCTGCTGTATAATTGACAGGAACTGCGCAACTGCGGGGAAGCGCCTACAAATTGTGCAGGCAATCATAAAAGCAAATTTCAAAAAGGCGGGTGGCAGATGAAAAAAAATGCAGATCGAGGGTTTTATTGGTTGGTCGGGGCAATCTTGCTGCTGATCGCAGGATTCGCCACGTATATGATCGCACGCGACCTGACCAGCCAGGCGTCGGTCCCCGGGCAGGTGATGGATGTGGTGGAGCGCACCGTCACCGATGAAGGCACCGGGGAAGCGCAAACGCTGCTCTTCCCGGTGATCGTATTTACCACCCAGGCCGGCACGAAGCAGGTGGTGGAGCTGGATCAGGGTGAGGTGGAATCCAGCTATGAGATGGGGGATGAGATCACGGTTTATTACGACCGGCGCGATCCGCAGATCGCCAGCCTGCAAGGCGTGGGCGGCGACCTGCCAATATTGTGGATGCTGTCGGCGGGGATTGCCCTGGTGGGGCTGGTGTTTGTTGGTCTGCAATTGAAATGACGCGGTGCTAGCCTGGGAAGGAGCAGCGCATGAAAACCATCGGCTTGATCGGGGGGATGAGCTGGGAGTCGTCCGCAGAATATTACCGCATCATTAATAAAACCGTACATGCCAGGCTGGGCGGATTCCATTCAGCAAAAAGCGTGATGATTTCGGTCGATTTCGCTGAGATCGAGATCTTGCAGCAGCAGGGGCGCTGGCAGGATGCGGCAGTGCTGCTGGCGGGGGCGGCGCGCAGCCTGGAGATGGCTGGAGCGGATTTTGTGGTGCTGTGCACCAATACGATGCATAAGCTGGCAGATGAAATTGAGGCGAGCATCCATATCCCGTTCCTGCATATCGCGGACGCCACGGCGGAGGTAATCCAGGCGGTGGGTGTGCAGAAAATCGGGTTATTGGGCACGCGCTTTACCATGGAAGAGCCGTTTTATAAGGGGCGGCTGACTGAGAAGTATGGGCTGGAGGTGGTGACGCCCGAGGCTGTCGACAGGGAGATTGTGCATGGCGTGATCTACGACGAGCTGGTGAAGGGGGTGATCCGCCCGGAATCGAAGGCGCAGTACCTGGCGATCATCGAGCGCCTAGTGGCGCAGGGGGCAGAGGGGGTGATTTTGGGCTGCACGGAGATTGGGCTGCTGGTGCAGGATGGGGACTGCCGGGTGCCATTGTATGATACGACCAGGATACATGCGCAGGCGGCAGTGGATTTCGCGCTGGCCGAGTAGCGGTCAACCGACGCTTGTCGGACTGAAGTCCAACCTACGGGAGGCATGGGGGAAGGGCGCAGCGGGAGCTTTCTCGGTTATTGTCGTTTGGTGCACCACTGCGCCTGAACGGGGGAAGGGATTCATGGGTTGGGGGTGAGAAACCGAGTTTGGAGCTCAGAGTGCGAGCGAGCCTCAAAGTGCGAGGCTTTGAAAAACTCGGTTTTCAGGAAGAGCAGGGGCGCCCGTACGGGGGAGGGCTGATATTACGAGCAGCGTGTGGAGTGTAAACGAAGCGCTGTTTTGTTGTGCGTAAATAGTGCACTCCTTTCCGGATTGATGAGCCCGAAGGAGTGTTTTTTGGTCTATAATGTAACCGGGGGGGAACTTAACTTCATTGGCTGCCTCTTGCGGTATTTACTGGCTGCTTAACCATAAATACTCTCAACAAATGGAGGATGATGATGAAACCAATCCACCTGGTCAGGCTTTCGCTGCCTTTCGCAATCGCATTTTGCATGCTGCTGGCAGGGCTGGCAATACTCACCGCTGTTGAAGCCATCCCGCAGGCGCTGGCTCAGGAGCCGCCCCCACCGCCCGCGGTGGGCGAATCTGTGTATCGCCTCAACAGCGAAGGCGATGAATGGGTCCTGGTGGATCCTGACCAGATAGAGCCTGCGCCGCCGTCGCCAGCGGTTGTCTATCAGGATGAGGCGGTTGGCGACGGGACAGAGCTGGCACCAGTGTATCTGCCGCCTGACGACTCCGCCCTGGGGCTGGCCCTGGATCAGGCACGCGAGGCCGGTCCCGCAGCGGTGTTGGCTTTTGTTGCAGCGCAGCTCGATCCGAGCAATCCCTTGCTGCAGGCGGCGTCTGAGGATGCACAGCAAGAGCTGGAGGCTGAACTCAGCCCGCAGCCGACCGGCAGCGGACGGTCAACGGATGTAACACTCGCGCCCAGTGTGGCGATCAACAGTGGCTCCTGCACCTACGAAACGATCCAGGAAGCCGTGGTTGCGGCGCCGAGCGGCAGCACTATCCGCGTGGCAGCCGGCACTTACCTTGAGATGATCGACGTCAACGCCAAGACCCTGGTCATCGAGGGCGGTTATGACAGCACCTGCACCACGGTAGACCCGGGTGCAATCACCCAGGTGGATGCCACCGGCCTTGTGGGCAGCGTGGTCGATGTGAGCTCCGCGGCCGTGGTAACCCTGCGCAATTTGAGGCTAACAGGCGGCTCAAGTTTTGGCGCCGGCATCGATTTGCT
>Ga0209706_10000966_pt1 | contig 16288 bp, 17 predicted proteins | sample PPLLaktember2015_6_FD_187263 | JGI IMG/M metagenome (GOLD analysis project Ga0209706, IMG submission 187263) | Freshwater sediment microbial communities from Prairie Pothole Lake near Jamestown, North Dakota, USA - PPLs Lake P8 Core (1) Depth... | ecosystem: Environmental > Aquatic > Freshwater...
AAAACACCGAAGCCTACAAATGTGAAAGGAAAAAAATAACGCTGTGCTTCAATGGGGAGCTGCAATTGGGCTATCTGCAATAAATTAAATGTATGCCGGCCATCTTCAAGCGTGGAATTAAAGTATATCCCCAGTAATCCAACCAGCAGCAAAGCAGAGCCTCCCATGAGCATGAGGGTAAGCTTCATTGCCGAATATTCTTTGGGACCGCTTCCCCAGATACCGATCAGCAGATACATGGGAATAACTGCCAGCTCATAAAACAGGAACATGGTAAACAAGTCCACTGAAATAAAAAATCCAAACACCCCGGTGGCGAGTGTAATCAGCGATATGAAAAACTCCCGGGCCAGGTCTTCCATTTCCCAGGATGCAAATATGCCTGCAAATACTACGGTGGATGTCAGCATGATCATGGATACCGCAATGCCATCCACACCCGTGGTAAAATGTATGTTCAGCGCCGGAAACCATACCAGATCGGTAAAAAACAACATCTCTGCTGTATTTCCGGCATTCCGTTGTGCATAGTAGAGGATCAGGAGCACCACCGAAAGGATCAATTGTATAAACATTCCGGAAGCCGCAACAACCCTGGCGGATTTGCCGTCCTTTGTGAAGAGTATCCCGGTGATCGTAAGAACCGGGATCAATATGAAAAACCACAATATACTCATAGCCAGACGTTACGATAATTTATACAATATAATCAGGACCAGAATAATGGCTCCCGAAACAAAGGCCAGGGCGTAATGATGCAATTGCCCCGATTGAACGGTTTTAATCTTTTCAGATGAAACAGTTATTACCCGGCCAATGCCATTCATGGTTCCATCTACTATATGACGATCAAACCAGGCTACCGGGCGTGAAACGAGATTGAACAGAATACGCCTGGTAACAAACAGGTACATTTCATCAATATAGAATTTATTATACACCACTTTGTAAAAAGAGCCCAGTGAACTTACGATCCGTGTGACAGCGGTATTTTCCTTTCTATATAATGCATATGCTGTAATGATCCCCGCCAGTGCGACTAATACCGATGGTATGGCAATGTTCAGATGCAGCTGGGGCTCAAAGGGCTTATGATCGGCTGTAACAAAGTTGCCAAAGGGTATGAATCCTGTAAAGGCAGAGCCCAGTGCAAGAAAAATCAGCGGCAGGGTCATGGTAACCGGTGATTCATGTGGCGTATGATGATAATGTGGCGTTTTATTCCAGAATATTCCGAAGTAGATCCTGAACATATAAAATGCAGTAAGGCCGGCCACCAAGTACTCCACGGCAAACAGGATCCGGTTATGCTCCCAGGCGGCTACCAGAATTTCATCTTTGCTGAAGAATCCGGCAAACGGGGGTATGCCGGAGATCGACAGGCAGGCGACCAGGAACGTAATATGTGTAACGGGAAGATACTTCCTTAGTCCGCCCATATCGTTCAAATAATTACTATGGACAGCATGAATCACTGATCCTGCACAGAGGAACAACAAAGCCTTAAACATGGCATGGGTGAACAGATGAAACATGGAAGCCATGTAGCCTAGACCGAGTTCACCTTCGTATCCTGAAACGCCCAGGGCCAGCATCATATAGCCAATCTGCGAAAGCGTGGAATAGGCCAGCACCCGCTTGATGTCAAACTGGGTACAGGCTATTGCTGCAGCAAATAAGGAGGTAAAGCCTCCCACCCAGGCAATTACCGTAAGCGCATTCGGGCTGTACGCAATATATATCGGGAACATCCTGGCCACCAGGTATACACCGGCAACCACCATAGTGGCGGCATGAATGAGGGCCGACACTGGCGTCGGTCCTTCCATGGCGTCAGGCAGCCAGATATGCAACGGAAACATGGCCGATTTACCGGCACCTCCCATGAATATCAATAGTAGTGCCCATGTGATCACCGATAATCCCATAAAGCTTACTGAAGTAATACCCGTAAAGACCGGGCTTTGCGGGTTAGTCAGTTCCGTAAATTCAAAGGTCCGGGTATAAAATGAAAGCAGTAAAATGCCGATCAGGAATCCCAGATCGGCAAAACGAGTCACGATAAAGGCTTTTTTGGATGCGGCCACTGCTGATGGACGCTGATAGTAGAAGCCGATGAGCAGGTAGGAAGAAACACCCACCAGTTCCCAGAATATATACATCTGGAAGATATTGGTAGCCACCACCAATCCCAGCATGGAAAAGGTAAACAGCGAAAGGAATGAGTAAAACCGTGCGAAGCCGCGCTCACCTTCCATATATCCCAGGCTGTAAATGTGCACCATGAGCGATACTGTAGAGATCACCACCAGCATCATAACTGAAATAGGATCCAGCATAACACCCATGTCAATTCTCAGAAATTCGGTAAGGTTCAGCCATGTGGTCTTCGCCGCCACGATTGTCGGATAAGCCCCTCCCGTGATTCCGTCTGCAAAGAAATACTTCCAGGCTGTCAGTATCGACAGCACGAATGAAACCGTCAATCCTGCTGTTCCGATCCATCCGGATACCCGGGGCTTAAACCGGTTGCCGGCCAGGCCGGTAAAAATGAAGACCAGAAGGGGAATGAGCAGTATCCAGATGGTGTAGAAATAATTCATAAGTCCGGTTTAAATGCTGATCATCTTAGTTATTGGCTGTTTCAATATTTCATTTCATTCACTGTATCCGAATCAATCGACGTGAACCTGCGATATATATTTATGATCAACGCAATAGCCACTGACGCCTCAGCTGCTGCGATGGCTATGATAAACAAGGCAAAAAAATGTCCCTGTAACTGATCAGGATAAAGGTACCGGTTGAATACAACGAAATTGATATTGACCGAATTCAGTATCAGTTCAATCGACATCAGCATGGTGATGAGATTACGGCGGGTAAGGAAACCGTAAATACCGGTAAAGAACATCAATGTGCTTACGATAAGAAAGTGAGTGATGGGGATGCCGGAGATCATGTTTGTTTGATGTTTGGGGTTTAATTTTTCTTTTTGGCGATAACAATAGCACCGATCATGGCAGCGAGAAGAAGGATACTGATTACTTCAAAAGGCAGGGCATAACCATTTTTTCCGGTACCCATCAATTGGATGCCGATCACCCGCATATCGGGTCCCGCCGGAGAAGTTGTAACCGGTTTAAAGGGATATTTCAAGATGGCCATTAGGGTAATCAGGGCGCCCAGGGAAGCTGCCGAAAATCCGGAGAATACTTTTAAAAGCGGAGGCAGTTCAAATTTATGGCTGATATGATGGGTCAGAAGGATTGAAAAAATTATCATTACTACGATACCTCCGGCATAAAGGGCAAGCTGAACGCCTGCAAGGAACTGATATTGCAGCAGGAAATAAAGACCCGAGGTTGCAACGAGGGCAAAAAGCAGGAAGACAGCGGCTCTGAGAATTCTTCGGCTGGTTACAGCCAGCACTGCAAAGAGCAGCATGGTCGCAGAGAAAAGATAAAACATGAATACATTGGCTCCCATTACTTCAGCTCTTTCTTAAGGGACGATCCCGGTTTATTTAATATTTTGATCAGTTTGCTTCGGTCGAATACGGCATGTTCAAAGTCCAGTCCGAATATCAATGCATTTGATGGACAGGTTTTTACGCACAATCCGCAAAAGGTGCACATATCCAGATGATAGATGTGCTGATCAATTACCCGGACTTCTTTGCCTTCCGGGGATAGTTCCTTCCGGGTGACAATCTCAATTGAACCATTGGGACAATTCAGCTGGCAAATGCCACAGCCCGTGCACCGATGCTGGTTGTTGTCATCATGCGGCATGATAACCTCCCCCTTGTACCGTTCAAACATTTGGAGCTGATCGCGGTTCTCAGGATACTTTTGGGTAACAATGCTGCGGGGACTGACGAAATATCTTCCCGTAATTCTCATGCCAGCCCAAAGGGATTTTAGCCCAAAGAATATATCTTTAAAATAGTCGATCACTGCTTTCATGATTTAGAAATGCCATTCCATTAGGGTTAGAAATGCAACCACCAGGATATTGACCAGATTAACCGGGAGCAGATATTTCCATTCCAGCGTCAGCAACTGGTCGATCCGCAGCCGTGGGAATGTCCATTTAAACAGCATGATCAGGTAGATGACAACGAAAGTCTTGCCAAAAAACCACACCAACGGGGGAATAAAATCCATGATATGATTAAATGCATTGTCCGTCCCGAAATGGAGGGGCATCCAGCCTCCCAGGAAAACTGTGACGGCCATTGAAGCCACAATAAACATATTCATGAACTCCGCCAGGAAAAAGAAGGCGAACCGGATGCCCGAATATTCCGTGTGAAAACCCGCAGTTAATTCCGATTCAGCCTCAGCCAGATCAAATGGGCCGCGGTTGGTTTCAGCCGTGCTTGCAATAAGGAATATGATAAATGCCACCACCGCAGGGATATGGCCCTTGAAGATCCACCAGCCGTTGGCCTGACTTTCTACAATACCCGATAATTGCATGGTGCCTGCAAACACAATAATGGTAAGGAGTGAAAGACCTACCGAGAGCTCATAACTGATTATCTGGGCTCCGCTGCGCATGGCTCCGATCAGCGAATACTTGCTGTTGCTGGACCATCCTGCCAGTAATATGCCCACTACACCCAACGAGGATACGGCAATAACGTAAAAAATCCCGATATTAAAGTCAATGGCATGCAATCCCCGGGCGAATGGAATTGCGGCAATGGCCATGAAGGATGCAATAATGACGATAAAGGGAGCTATGTTAAAAAGCAGCTTGTCAGCGTTTTTTAGAGGTATAAGTTCCTTCATCAGGAGTTTGATGAGATCGGCAATGGTCTGTAAGATTCCTGCAGGCCCTACTCTGTTTGGTCCCAGGCGGTTTTGTATTAAAGCACATACTTTTCTTTCGGCATAAACCAGGAAAAGTCCAAGTAGTGCATAGAAGATCAGGAAAACCAGCCCGATGATCGCCAATTCAATAAATATTGCCCATCCGGGTGACATAATCTCTCTAAGGCCATTATCAATTGACCGGGTAAGTCCGGAAAAGTCGTATATGTTAAAAGACATAATCATTCAAATCTCCCTGTTTAACGGTCGATATCCGGTATCACCAGGTCAAGCGAACCGCTGATTGCGATCAGGTCGGCAATTTTGTAACCTGGTGCCAGCTTGGTGATGACAAACAAATTCGAAAAATTCGGGCTCCGGAATTTCATCCGGTAGGGTGTTTTGTTACCATCACTCACTATAAAAACACCCAGTTCGCCACGTGCGGTTTCCACGCGCTGGTAAAATTCTCCGGCCGGAAGCCTGAGCACAGCCTTCATCCTGACGGCAAAATTGCCTTCGGGTATATTGTCCACCAGTTGCTCCAAGATATTCATCGATTCGTACATTTCATCTATTCTCACCTTATAACGGGACAGCGTGTCACCTTCGGTCCGGAGCATTTCACTGAAATGTATCTTCGGATAGATGCCGTATGGGTCTACCTTGCGTATATCACAGGAGAAGCCGGATGCACGTCCGGACGGGCCGGTCACTCCGAATTGAATGGCGTCCTCGCGACTCATAGGTGCGATCCCTTCCGTGCGTTCCCTGAATATCACATTTCCTGTGAGCAGCTGGTCATATTCGGGCAGCTTTTTCCGGAAATATTTTATGAATTCTTTAACCCGCTTTTGAAAGCCCGGGTGAATGTCATTCATGAGTCCTCCCGGTGTATTTACACTTTGAATCAACCGTGTACCGAATGATTCTTCAAAAATATCCAGGATCTGCTCCCTGTCCCGCAATCCATAAAAGAATGTGGTCAGGGCCCCCATGTCCATGCCCATAGCACACCACCAGAGCTGGTGCGATGCAATCCTCGTCAGTTCGTCCAGCATAGCCCTGATATACGTCACGTGCTCCGGAACTTCCACTTCCAGCGCTTTTTCCACGCACAGGCACACCGCTTCATTATTGATATGAGCTGACAGGTAGTCCATCCGGTCGGTGAGATGAATGATCTGGGGATAGGTATCCCTTTCGCACATTTTCTCAATACCGCGGTGAATATATCCGCAATGAGGAACTACTTTTTTTATGGTCTCTCCCTGCAGCGAAACTTCAAAACGCAGAACGCCATGTGTTGAGGGATGCTGCGGGCCCACATTGATGATGTAATCCTCATCTTCGCCCAGAATGATATTTTTTACTTCTTCCTGCATGACCTATCTGACAATCATTCTTGACTCATCGGTAAAATCCTTGCGCAGCGGAAATCCATAGTCCTCATCCAGGAACAACCTTCTCAGATCGGGATGATTCCTGAATGAAATCCCGAAAAGGTCATACACCTCGCGCTCATGATATTCGGATGTTTTCCAGATATCCGACAGTGTATCAATTGAAGGATGATCCCGGTCGTCGATCCTGGACTTCACAACCAGAATATGCCTGAATACGGAAGAAGTAAGGTGGCACGCCAGCATGAAATGATCCTTCCAGTCGATGGCTGTGAGACTGATCTGGTAATCAAATTGCAGTTCGGCTGAAAACCTGAGCTGTTTACAAAACGAATGTAACAGATCGGCAGGAACAATGACTTCAGTATATTGCCTGTTTTCAGCAAAGACTATTCCGGGCACAAGACTTTCGAGATGCTGTTTCAAAACAATGCTCTCCATATACTTTACTTTTTCCCCTCCTCCGTTTGCGGCTTTGATGCTATAGCACCGGAGAAGTTCCGCTCTCCCTTGATCTTTCGCTGGAGCTGCATGATGCCATATAATAGCGATTCGGGTCTGGGTGGGCATCCCGGTACATAAACATCCACCGGAATGATCTGATCCACGCCCCTGACAATTGTATACGAATTGTAATAGAATGGTCCGCCACTCACCGCACATGCACCCATAGCAATGACGTATTTCGGATCAGCCATTTGTTCATAAAGCCGTTTCAACACCGGGGCCATTTTGTGCACAATGGTACCGGCTACTACTATAACATCGGCTTGCCTGGGAGTTGCCCGGTATACTTCCACCCCGAACCGGGCAAAATCGTGCTTCGGGGCACCGGTAGCCATCATCTCAATACCGCAGCAACTGGTTGCAAATGTAAGTGGCCATATGGAATTGGATCTTCCCCAGTTGATGATGTTGTCAATGGTGGTCAGTAATACATTGCTTCCTGATTTACTTAACAGCTCGAGGGTTTCATTATCCTTGAAATCATCATATTGCATTGATTTGATTTTTATACCCATTTCAGTGCATCTTTACGCCATGCATACAACAGGCCTAATCCAAGGATCAAAAAGAATATCAGTATTTCCACGAAAGCCCGCACTCCAACCTCACGCATTACAACACCCCACGGAAATATAAATACCGTCTCCACATCAAAAACGAGGTATATAATAGCAAAAAGGTAATATCCGACATTGAACTGGATCCATGCCGGGCTTTGTACGGGAATTCCGCACTCATAGGGTTCTGATTTGGAAGGATTAACAGATGAAGGTGCAACAAAATGAGCAAAAAGAATGGCACCTCCCACAAGGATCATAGCAATGACAAAGAAAAGAACAAGCGTTTCACTACTCATTTTCCAAGGTTTTTATACTCAAAAATAAGGCGACAAATATATAAAAAATTAGATATGTTGATTCCAGATCAGTAAACTCTGTAATGTTTGTCTTAAAATACCGAATACCGATTACCAAAATACTGATTACTGACTACTGATTACCAAATGTTACAGCTCCCTGATCCAGATATTCCGGTATGAAACCGGATTACTATGATCCTGCAAATGGATGGGTTCTTTCATAGTATGCACAACAGGCCTTGGTGAACCTATATATTCAGTTGTACCCCTGATTTCCGTATTATTCTGAATCAATACTCCATTTTGGATGACCGTGATACGGCCGGGAACAACAACGCGACCGTTTTCACTGAACCTGGGTGCGATATAGATAACATCATAAACCTGCCATTCGCCGGGCTTTCTGCAGGCATTCACAAGCGGGATGCTTTGTTTGTACATCGATCCTGCCTGCCCGTTCGAATAGGTTTTGTTATCATAGCTGTCAAGCACCTGCAACTCATATAGGCCCTGAAAAAAAATTCCGCTGTTTCCCCTGCCCTGTCCTTCGCCCTTAACTTCGGCAGGTGTTCTCCATTCTATGTGCAACTGGCAATCGCCAAATCCGCGTTTTGTTTTAATAATACCTGTTCCCGGCTTAACTGTCATGGCACCGTCAGCAACAATCCATGCTGCAGGCATTCCTTTCTCATTGGTCCATTCATCCATATTGGTTCCGTTGAAAAGGACAATGGCATCAGAAGGAGGTGCCATTCCTGCACCGGGGGTTACAACAGATGGAACAGGTTCCCAAAGTTCCGTACTTTCAGGATTCTTTTGTGCCTGGGCAACTATTGCCAGTGAAATCATAAGAAAACACAATAAACCAGCTACTTTCTTCATATCAGAAATTTTTAATATTATTAAATGCTCAAAATTAGAATTTAAGTTAATACAAGGGTTGGGTTTTTATCATGATAAAGTCTTCTGTTTACAGATGGTAGTATAAAATATCAACGCACCGATCAGATTGATATGGTAAAATTATTATCTTTACGGCCGTATTTTTATAAATATATCTTGTATTTATTTGTAAACCATACTTTTATAAACTATTAACCATTTATTAATCAAAAAAATATAATTATCTATGTTGAATAATTTATTCTGGTTAGTGCCGGTCGCATCTCTCCTGGCCCTAGGATTTGCTTATTACTTTTTTAAGCAGTTGCTAAAGGAGGATGAAGGTACCGATACAATGAAGAAAATTGCGCAGTACGTCCGTGAAGGTGCAATGGCTTATCTCAGACAACAGTACAAAGTAGTAACTATTGTTTTCATTATTCTGACCGCTATTTTTGCAATTCTTGCCTATGTATTTAAAATTCAGAATCCATGGGTTCCCTTTGCATTCCTTACCGGAGGTTTCTTCAGCGGCTTATCGGGATTCTTTGGAATGAAAACTGCAACCTATGCATCAGCCCGTGCTGCAAACGCTGCAAGGAATTCACTGAACCATGGACTAAAAGTTGCCTTCCGGTCAGGCGCCGTTATGGGTCTCGTGGTTGTGGGCCTTGGACTGCTTGATATATCCATTTGGTTCTACGCTCTTAATTACATAATCGGCGCGCTGGATAATACTACAAACGTGATGATTGCCAGCGATCCCTCGATGAAGCTTATCATCATCACTACAACCACGCTTACTTTCGGTATGGGTGCATCCACGCAGGCTTTATTTGCCCGTGTTGGTGGCGGTATATATACTAAAGCTGCCGACGTTGGCGCTGACCTGGTAGGTAAGGTTGAAGCCGGCATTCCCGAAGACGATCCCCGTAATCCAGCTACCATCGCTGATAACGTAGGTGATAATGTAGGTGACGTTGCCGGTATGGGTGCTGACCTATATGAATCATATTGCGGAGCGATACTTTCAACGGCTGCCCTGGGTGCCACCGGATTTACGATTGCCGGACTCGGTGCTGCAGGATATGCAGTTATAAATGCGGCACAGATACAGTTTAATGCGGTTATTGCCCCCATGCTGATCGCTGCTGTAGGTATAGTACTTTCCATTCTTGGCATTTTCATGGTACGAACTAAAGAAGGAGCATCACAGAAAGAACTTCTGGCTTCACTAGGTCGAGGAGTAAATGTTAGTTCATTCTTTATAGCAGTATTTGCATTCCTGATCCTTTGGGTTTTGGATATCCCCAACTTTGTGGGAGTCTGGGGCGCCATGTTAGCCGGCCTTGTAGCAGGTATAGGTATTGGAAAAAGTACTGAGTATTACACTTCATCAGGCTTTAAACCCACACAGCATATTTCGGGTGCATCGCAAACCGGTCCGGCAACTGTAATTATAAGCGGTATTGGTACCGGAATGATTTCAACTGCTATTCCGGTTTTAATAGTTTCCACGGCCATAATCCTTGCCTATCTTTTTGCTTCAAATTTCAGCTTTTCCAACATTAGCTTTGGTTTATACGGTATTGGTATTGCTGCCGTCGGAATGCTTTCCACGCTTGGTATCACTCTTGCTACCGATGCTTACGGTCCTATCGCCGATAATGCCGGCGGCAATGCCGAAATGAGCCACCTCGGGCCTGAAGTCCGTAAACGTACCGATGCCCTTGATTCTCTGGGTAATACAACCGCTGCTACAGGCAAAGGATTTGCGATTGGCTCGGCTGCACTTACTGCACTTGCACTGTTGGCGTCCTATGTAGAGGAAATAAAAGTAGGGCTGGCCAGACTTCCTGAAAAGGCTGCGGCTTTTACCCAGGCTACGGGTATTGACGTTCATAATGCAGGTATTCAGGATATCATGTCCTATTTCCATATCGATCTTATGAACCCCAGGGTATTGGTTGGTGCTTTTATTGGTTCGATGGCGGCTTTCCTTTTCTGCGGCCTTACAATGAATGCCGTTGGCCGGGCTGCACAGGCTATGGTTGACGAAGTACGCAGGCAGTTCCGTGAAATAAAGGGAATTCTCGAAGGAAATACCACCCCTGACTACGCCCGTTGCGTTGCCATTTCAACACGCGGTGCGCAGCGTGAAATGATGTTTCCCTCATTACTTGCTATTGCTATTCCTATCGCGGTTGGTATAGTTTTTGGCGTTGCCGGCGTGATGGGTCTATTAGTAGGAGCTGTTGCTACCGGTTTTATCCTGGCCATTTTTATGGCCAATGCCGGTGGTGCATGGGATAATGCAAAGAAATTTATTGAAGAAGGTAATTACGGCGGAAAAGGAAGTGATTCTCACAAAGCCGCGGTTGTTGGTGATACCGTTGGTGATCCTTTTAAGGATACTTCCGGGCCTTCACTAAATATTCTGATCAAGCTGATGAGTATGGTTTCAATTGTTGTAGTTGGCGTAACACTGGCGACTTCTTTGATATAAGTTAATATCATTAATAAGTAAAAGATCCCGGTATCCTGAAAACCGGGATTTTTTATTTATATACTTCTGTCGCAGGAATGCTGCCGTCAGCCTTTATGCTGTCAAAAGGATGAATTCCGGTTGTTCCGTTAATATTCACCGACCCTTTGAAATCAATCAACCTATCCTGCTTCATATTAATTTTGTAATTTAAAGCAGGGATATAGCGTATGCCTCCATGAACAGGTAAATCAGCACGGGCATTGTAATTCAACCAGCCCGATAGTTGTCCCTGAATCAGAAGCGTATCCTGAGCTGTATGGAATTGCACAGTGATAAACAGCAAAATAAATATGACTAAAAAGTATCTCATTTTGTTTTCTCCTGCGGGGCTATCCCGTATACAAAAAAACCGGCCAGCTCCATAATCATTTCATTAGGGCTGCTGTAAAACTTCATTAAATTCTCATCATTTATGAATTCCATCATTTTCATGGACAGATACCACATTAACTCGGGTTTAAAGTCTTTACGAAAGACACCTTTCCCCTGAGCCTTCCTGAAATCGTCCACAATTTCTCCCCACATTCCTTTAAGCAGAAGCAGATACTGGCTTCTGGTGGTTTGGGTTCCTTACTGGATACTTCCTGAGTGACCAATTCAGGATGAGATAACCGGCCACACCTGATATAAGGGAACCCAACAGGATGGATATTTTAGAATTATTGATCACAGCCAGATCATTAAATGCCAGAAGGGTAATAAAAACAGACATTGTAAATCCTATTCCCGCAATAAAACCTATACCCGTTATATGTTTCCATTGAATCTGATAGGGCAATGAGCAAATCTTCATTTTCACAGCCAGAAATCCGAACAACAGTATTCCAACAGGTTTGCCAATCACTAATCCGGCTAAAATTCCTACTGCGTAATTTTGTGAAAATAGTCCTGCCAGTCCCGGACTGATAACGATCGCCGTATTAGCCAGGGCAAACAGAGGTAAAATAAAAAAGGCAACCGGTTTATGCAACCAATGCTGCAGGCGATCCGAAGGAGATTCCTTGTCACCTTTCCTGAAGGGAATGGCAAAAGCAAGCAAAACGCCTGATATCGTAGCATGCACACCGCTGAGTGACATGAAATACCACATGCCAATTCCACCAAGGACGTATGGAATAAGATTGTTGACCCTGGCTCTGTTAAGGATTAACAGGACCATAAATAATAAAAGTGAAATAATCAGGTTAACCGGAATAATAGCTTTTGAATAGAATATAGCAATGATGGTAATGGCTCCGATATCGTCGACAATTGCCAGACCGGTTAAAAATACCTTCAAGGAGATGGGCACATTTTTTATCATTGAAAGGATGCCTACGGCGAACGCAATATCGGTTGCCATTGGTATCCCGAAGCCGCTTTGCATGGATGTACCGGAATTGAAAAGGAGATAAACAAGAGCCGGAATCAGCATTCCTCCAATGGCGGATGAGACCGGGAGAAGTGTTTTCTTTAATGTTGAAAGTTCCCCGACATATATTTCCCGTTCAAGTTCCAGCCCGATGAGGAGAAAGAAAATTGCCATAAGGCCGTCATTGATCCAATGCTGGATTGTGTGAGAGCCCAATTCATAATTCCAGAAATTGGTATAAGTATCCCTGAAACCTGAGTTGGCAAGGATTATGGAAAGAACGGTACAAAAAATAAGGATCAGGCCACCAGCCTTTTCGCTATCGAAAAACTCTTTAAAGAGATTCGATGTCTCATCTTCAGGTTTGATATTCCGGATGATTTTCCGCATTTACCCCATTAGCCATTGCTGAAGAATATAAGTGCCCAGACCTGCAAAGAAACCTAAAAACGCAAGGAGACTTATATTCTTCAGGTACCAGAAAAATTCAATTTTTTCAATTCCCATCACGGCCACACCTGCTGCAGATCCTATAATTATTGCACTTCCGCCTGTGCCCGCCGAAAGAGCCAGGAATTGCCAAAAGGCATGATCGGTAGGATACAAATCAAGACTGAACATGCCCTGGGCAGCTGCTACAAGGGGAACATTATCGATTATTGCAGATAATATGCCGAGCAGGGTTCCGGTTATATACATATTACTGGTATATCCGGCAATGAAATTTGCCGCATTTGTGAGCACCCCGATTGCCTGAAGCGCTGAGACAGCCAAAAGGATACCCAGAAAAAAAAGAATACTTGCAGTATCGACCTTTCTGAGGGCACTTGCTACAGAAAACCGTATCCTTTCATCGGGATGCTTTTTTCTGTGCAATAAACTGCTGATCACCCAAATTGTGCCCAGAGCTATAAGCATACCCATAAAAGGCGGCATATGCGTAAGGGTCTTAAAAACCGGCACAGAAATCAACAGGCCGACTCCGCTGAAAAGCATAATATTGCTTTCCGAAGGATTTTGAAGATCTTTAATTTTGGCAACCTCCTCAATTTTCTGTCCTCTGAATTTAAAAAGTAGAATTGCGAGGGGTATAGCAACTACTACCAGACTCGGAATGAAGGTCCTGATTATGATATTCCCTGCCGTTATTTGATTTCCGATCCAGAGCATCGTAGTGGTAACATCCCCAATGGGCGACCAGGCGCCTCCGGCATTCGCGGCTATTATAACCATCGATACAAACCACAGCCTGTCATGCTTTTCATTTAATAATTTTCGGCACAGGGAAGTCATTACGATTGAAGTAGTCAGGTTATCCAGAATTGCCGATAAGAAAAAAGTAATGAAAGTGATCAGTATCATGATGCGTGATTTGGAACGGGTGGTAACCAGGCTGGTTACCAGATGAAACCCGTTGTGCGAATCTACCACTTCCACAATCGTCATGGCTCCTAAAAGGAAGAACAGAATAGCTGAGATCTCCCCAAGATGCTCAAGTAATAGTTTTTCTGATTCGATATGGGAATGACCGCTCAAATAAAATAATAGCCAGCAGATCACGCCTGTTATTAAAGCACTGGCTGCTTTGTCGATTTTTATGGTGTGTTCAAAGGCAATCAGAACATACCCGATTATAAATACAATGCTGATAATAAATAACATCTGTTCCCTGATTATGATTTTTGTTTAATATTTTATAACTATTGTTTAAATCGCAAATTTTTTAAGTAACAACCATAAACTGTGAAAAGATCAAGAAGCAATGTATAAAAGAAATTAAAAGTCAGGAATCAGACCTGTATATCTTAGAGTCGTTTTCCTTGTAAATCGATTGGAGTTTTAATTCTGTCCCATCCCAGACTGCATAAGTGAAATTCGTGATCCAGTCACCCAGATTGAGTATCCTGCTGTTCTTAGTTAATTGCACATCAAATGGAATGTGCCTGTGTCCGAAAATAAAAAAATCGAAATGCTCCTTTTCCAGGGTTGTTTTAGCGAAAACTACCTGAAGCTCATCGTTGTCTCCCCTGTATGGGTCGGCAACAATGCCCTTTGCATAACGACTCGATTTTGACCATCGCTTTCCGAATGCCATAGATGCATTGGGATGGATCCTGGCAAAGAGCCACTGAAGTACCTTGTTTGTAAATCCCCATTTCATAAGCTTGTAACCATGGTCACCCGGACCCAGCCCGTCGCCGTGGCTCAGGAAGAACCTTTTTCCGTTCAGGGTGCGGGTTATGCTCTCGCGATAAACTTTAAGCCCGAGCTCTTTCTGAAGGTAATCGTAGACCCAGATGTCGTGGTTGCCTGTAAAGAAATGAAGAATGGTTCCGTTGTCGGTGAGTTCTGCAAGCTTACCCAGGAACCGGACAAATCCCCTTGGGACCACGTGTTTGTATTCGTGCCAGAAATCGAATATATCGCCCAACAGGTAAAGCTCGGCTGCATCGGCCTTAATACTGTCGAGCCAGTTGACAAGGACACGCTCTCTCCTGGCACTGCTCTCGGGCGGATAAAGGCCCAGATGTGCATCGGAAATAAAATAGATTTTGTTCTTTCCTGCCAATACACCTGTTTTTAATTGTATAAATCCTGCAGCTTATCCCTTAACTGGGAAGGTGTAAGGTTTTTACCCAATATGCTGCTGTTGTCCTTACCAATCAGGTAATTCGCAGGTACCTCGGTAACATTGTAGTTGCCTGCAACCACAGAATATCCTGTGTCGATAACGCTGATCCAGGGCAATTCATCAAAACGTATGGCTCTCTGCCATTTTTCAGTTGAGTTGTCAAACGATACCTGGAATATTTCAAATCCTTTGTTCCTGTATTGCTCATAGATCCTTTTCAATTCCAGGTTCTGCCGCACACAACTCTCGCTGCCGCTAACCCAGAAACTCAATAACACATATTTTCCCGTAAGGGATGAAAGTTTACTAAGATTACCGTTGTAGTCAGGCAGCTCTATCTTAGGGAGTGTGCCTTCGGCAACATCGGTATGTGCCATCAACAACTGTGTATTGTAATCACCGAGCATTTTATTTGTATGCGATTGCAAAGCCGCCACATGTTTTGATTTTGGGTGATATTTAGTAAGTGAATCACTAAGTATCTTAAAAAATTGCAGATCGGTGTTTTTATAGAAAAGGTAATAACCGGGCCTGTATTGCTGGTAAAGTACATAAACCCCCGAAAGTGAATTGTAATTAGTCAGAATATAAGCTATTGATGCCTTACGGTGCAAATCCAGAATATTTTGGTATTCCTTGTTTAACCGGATTTTCAGAGAATCATCATTCGATTTGTCATAAACTGCGCCAATCGAATCCAGCTTGTTCCGGGTTTTTGACAGCATGGCAATAAGTTTTGTAATCTGTTCGGTATCATGGGATCCTTCTGCTTCAACCGATTCCGGCAAGTCTTTTGCGTCGGCATTGATGGTAATCCTTTCACCGGGCCTGGGGAATAGTACGATGACCTTATCGGGTGACAGCCGCAACTGATAAAAACCGGATATATTTATTCCGGCTGTAAAACTGAAACGGCCGTTTTTTCCAAGCTTGACCGAGTCAACCGGAACCGTATTGTAAACATCAACCTCGTCAAAATAAAGCATGGCTTTTTCGGCATTGGCAATACGGCCTGAGATTTTCACCTTATCCTTTGAACATGCTGATACAGCAAGCACGCAACATAACACTACAACCAGTTTTCTCATTTATGAAATCTTTACTATTGAGATAATTATACAACTCGTCCCTCGTCCCTCACACGTCCCATGTCCCACTCTTCCTAATCCCTAATCCCTAATCCCTAACTTGTCCCTTGTCCCTTGTCCCTTGTCCCTTTCTTCCTAATCCCTAATCCCTAATCCCTAACTTGTCCCTTGTCCCATGTCCCTTGTCCCTTTCTTCCT
>Ga0209706_10000969_pt1 | contig 16276 bp, 16 predicted proteins | sample PPLLaktember2015_6_FD_187263 | JGI IMG/M metagenome (GOLD analysis project Ga0209706, IMG submission 187263) | Freshwater sediment microbial communities from Prairie Pothole Lake near Jamestown, North Dakota, USA - PPLs Lake P8 Core (1) Depth... | ecosystem: Environmental > Aquatic > Freshwater...
CGAGCGGGAAGCGCGGCCGGGGCACCCCGCCCGGGCGCCTCACGCCGGGACCGAAGTCCCGGCGCTCCGCACTCCGCACGCGGCGCTCCGTACGCTTTTCAGCGCTTCACCAGCGCGACGCGGAACCCGATGAACGGCCTCCGCGCCCCAGGATCCGCCGCGCCCCTCGCGGACGCGCGCACCGTCCGCGCGGGATCGCCGAAGTGCCCGCCCCGCATCACCCACAGCGCATCGGCCTCGAGGTTCGCGCGATCGTCGGACGGATCGTACGGGTACGGCTGGTACGGACTGCTCGTCCACTCCCACACGTTCCCGCTCATGTCAGCGAGGCCGTACGGGCACTCCGGGCACGGGTACGTGCCCACAGCCGCCGTCCCCTGGTTCTCGTAGTTCGCGCGATCGCGACGCGGCTCGCTGCCCCACGGATAGCGCCGCCCGTCCGTCCCGCGCGCCGCCTTCTCCCACTGGGCCTCGCTCGGCAGCGTCACGCGCCAGCCCTCGGCCAGCAACTGCTTCACGTGCGCGGGCGTGTCAGGCGAACTCTTCAGTTGCCCTTCCAGCCACCGGCAATACGCCAGCGCGTCGGGCCACGAGACGAACGCCACCGGGTGCGTGGGCGGGCCGGCCAGCGCATTCGGATCCACCTTCCACGGGGACACGCGCGCGAACGCCGTGAACTGCGCCACTGTCACCTCGTGACGCGCGATGTAGAACGTCGGCAGGTCCACCGTGCCCGTCCCCTGCGTGGGCGACCACCGCTCGTTGTCGAACGCCGAAGGATCTGTCGCGGGATCCGCGCCCATCACGAAGGGCCCGCCCGGCACTTCGACGAGCTCGGGGAACCGCGCGCCCGAGACCGCAGGTGCGCCCGGTCCCCCTTGCGCACGCGCCACCTGCGCGCGGGTCGGCGCCAGGAGCAACAGCAGGACGGCGGACAAGGCCGCGCGCCGCCTCATCGCGACGCCGACCGCTTCTCGCACGCGAAGCTCCAGCCGTGGCGGCACGCCCGCTCGTAGAGCTCCGGCTCCGGCATGTCCAGCAGGTTTGGCCCGCTTTCGCGGACGAGCAGGCGAAGGTCCAGCGCGCGCGGGTTCGTGGTGACCGGCGCCGTCTGATCCAGCAGGTTCACGCACCCCGGCTGGAACCGCGTCTCGCACGCGCGCGAAAAATACGCCAGCGCGCGGTCCGTGTCGGCGGGCACCAGCTGCCCCGCGAGGTAGTGCCGACCCAGCTCGTTGCACGCCCACCCGGCGTTGTCGCCGCAATACGACCCCTCGATCATCAGCAGCCGCGCGCAGGCCCCCGGCCGGTTCTCGGCGCACGCCTGCTGCCAGAACGGCAGCGCGTCGCCGCGGTGCATGCCGTCGGTCCGGCCCAGGCCCGTCATCCCGCCGAAGAACAGGATCCATGCGGCCATGTGCGCCAGGTTCATCCGCCCGAGCGGGCCCACCAGCCCCAGCCGCGCCAGGATCGGCTGGTCGCCGAGCGCCACCACCGCGCGGTCGATGGCCGGCACCAGGAGGTTCAGCAGCGGCACCATCATCAACTTGTCGTAGAAGGTGGGCAGGCCCATGGCGCCCAGCAGCGCATACAACCCGAAGACACCAAGGCCGTACAACACCCCGAAAACAGCGCGCCCCAGCGGCGTCCGCGGCGACGTGGACGGATCGGTCACCAGCAGGTGCATGCCGAGGAACACCGCGGCCGGGATCTCCGAGTCCACGAAGTACGGCACGCCCGTGACCGCCATGTAGAGCGCGCTGGCGCCGAACAGCGTGGCCGCGGCCGACGCCGTGACCGGCGTAATGGCGAAGAAATACATGACCACCAGGCCAATTGCGAACAGCACCAGGTAGATGCGCGGCCCGAGGCTGAAGGTGGTGTTGATCTCCTGGGCCCAGGTCAGGTCCGTCGTGCCCGTGACCAGCAGCCCGACCGAGAACAACGCCAGCGAGAAGGCCGACGGGTTGAAGATGTGCACCCGCTTGCCGTTCCGCTCCCACTGCACGAAGGCCTTGCCCAGGAAGCCCACGGCCAGCAGCAGGAACTGCAGCGCGAACCAGTCGTCCTTGAACCAGAGGAACAGGTTCGTGCTGAAGACGATGGGGAACGGACCGAAGCCCGGCACCCAGGCCACGCGCTTCGACCACGCCAGCAGGATGTCGAACGCGTAAGCAAAGAGCAGCTGCCCGGCCAGGAGGGGCATGAAGTCGTAGACCGGCGGCCAGTACCAACCCCAGTAGGCGTAGACGCCGAGGTGGCAGAACATCTGGATGTAGTGCTGGGAGCGCGGCATGAACGGCCCCAGGGCCGGGGCTCCTTCGGTGCGCGCGCGGACGGCCAGCACCAGCTGCCAGGCCAGCAGCAGCACCGCGGCGCCCCAGAACGACCAGGTCAACGGCTCGCTCTGGCGGATTCGGGGCAGGAGGCTCACCGCCAGCAGACCGGCCGTCAGCGCCAGCGGTGCGAGGAACACGCCCATCGAGCTGGACGCGGACGAAGGTGAAGGTGCGGCGGGGCCGGGCTTACCGGGGCGGCGCTCCCGGCGCCGAGCGGACGGATTCGAAGCGCTCACGGTCATTCGCTTGTACACCAGCGCTACAACCGGCGCAACGACGAGCGGGCCGGAGGCCCGCGCCCGCCGGATCGTGGTTGACGCCCGCCCCGGCTCGCAGCATACTTTGGCGCGCCGTTGCGGCCCGTGGTGTCTCCACCAGGGGCTGGATCGGCGCGGACGTGCGCTAGACCGTCTAACCCGAGGTGCTCATGAGGACAGGAACAACGCGCAGCTGGACCACACCCGCCCTGGTCGGGCTGATGGCCGTGGTCGTCGCCCTGGTCGTAGCCGGCCTGCCCGGCAGCGCTCAGCAGAAAGGCGAGTGGCCGGGCATCACCGGAGGGCACACCTCCACCCGCTACTCGGCGCTCGACCAGATCAACGCGTCGAACTTCAACAACCTGACGACGGCCTGGGAGTGGAAGGGCGAGGTGCCCGGCTTCGAGATCGGCGAGATCAACGGGCGCGGCCTGCCGATCTACGTGGACGGGATGCTCTACACCACGTCCGGCCCGAAGCGCACGGTCGTCGCCATGGACCCGGCCACGGGCAAGACGGTGTGGGCGTTCCAGGAGCCCTCGACCCCACGTCACGATTACTCCATGCGCTCGAACCACGGCAAGGGCGTCACCTTCCATCGGCTGAACGGGCGCGGCGTCATCATCATCGTCACGCCGGCGTTCTTCGTGCACGTGCTCGACGCCAAGACCGGGCAGCCGGTCGAGAACTGGGGCTCGGGCGTGCCCATCCCGGGCTTCCCCAAGGGCGGATCGATCGACCTGCTGAAGGACGTCATCGCCGACTGGGAGCCGTGGACCTCGTCCAAGCAGACCTACGACCCCGCCAAGGGCCTGCCGCTCGAGCTCGGCTACATCACCAGCTCGTCGCCGGCCATCGTCGTCAACGACGTGCTGGTGGTGGGCAACTCCGCCGAGCAGGGCTACAACCAGACGCGCATCGAGAACGTGCCGGGCGACATCCTCGGTTACGACATGAAGACCGGGAAGTTCATGTGGAAGTTCCACATCCTCCCGCGGCCGGGCGAGTTCGGCCACGAGACGTGGGAGAACGACGCGTGGAAGTGGACCGGCGATATCTCGTCCTGGGCGCCGCTGTCCGCGGACGATGAGCGCGGCCTGGTATACATCCCGACCAACGGCGCCACGATGGACTACTTCGGCGGCTTCCGGCCGGGCGACAACCTGTTCGGCACCAGCCTCATCGCGCTCGACGTGAAGACGGGCAAGCGCGTCTGGCACCACCAGCAGGTGAGGCACGACATCTGGAACTACGACAACCCCAACGCGCCCGTGCTGCTGGACGTGAACGTGAACGGCCAGCGCATCCCGGGTGTGTTCAGCGTGACCAAGCAGTCGTGGGTCTATTCCTACAATCGGCAGACAGGCCAGCCGATCTGGCCCTTCGTGGATAGGCCCATAGCGCAGTCGCAGGTGCCGACCGAGAAGCTACCGGCCACGCAGCCGTTCGTCACCAAGCCGGCGCCCTTCGACCTGCAGGGACGCACGGAAGCGCACGTCATCGACTACACGCCGGAGATCAAGAAGCTGGCGCTGGAACGGGCCCGTGAGTGGGACCTGCTGGCGCCCCTCTTCGCGGCGCCGCGGCATCGCGGCAATGCCGAGGGCAAGGGCCACGTGAACATCTGTCCTGGCGGCGGCGGCGGGGCCAACATCACGGGACCACCGGCAGCCGACCCGGCAACGGGCATCCTGTACATCACCTCGACGAGCGGCTGCTCGCCCACGCTGCTGGCGCCGGCGATCGAGCGTGACAACCCGCGCATGACCGGCAAGACCGTGGCGGCGTGGGCGACCACCCGCGGCGCCGCGCCGCCGCGGCCCAAGCCCGATCCGAACGATCCGCTGGCCGGCATCCCCGACCTGTTCAAGGGGCCAGTGGGCCGTATCACGGCCATCGACATGAACACCGGCGAGCACCTGTGGATGATTCCTCACGGCGACATGGACGCGAAGGCGCAGGACGCCTTCCGCAACAACCCGCTGCTGAAGGGCGTGACCGTGGACACCAACTGGGGCCGGCGCGGCCACGCCGCCATGGCCGCCACCTCGACGCTGCTCTTCGCCACGGGTCAGACCGCCGACGGCCGGCCGCACCTCTTCGCCATCGACAAGAAGACCGGCAAGCGCGTGGGCGCGGTGCCGACCGTGCGGATGGGCACCTACGGCCTGATGACCTACCTGCATCAGGGCAAGCAGTACGTTGTCATCCCGATGAACGGCGGCTACCAGGCGATGGCGCTGCCGTAGAGGGAAGAGAGAAGTGAGAAGTTAGAAGGTAGAAGTGAGAAGTCAGAGGCCGGGCTCCTTCGGGGGTCCGGCCTTTCTCACTTTCTACGGGTCACTCTTCACGTCGCTTACCGGACGAGCGGCGCTTCGCCGCAAGGCGACGAACCACCGAGGCGCTCGTCAGCTCCCGCACCGCGTCCTTCCCTACCCACGCTGCGTTGAGGTCCGCCGAGGCGGCCAGGCGGCGCGCCACCTCCACCGCCGCGGCGTTGAGTGCGGCGTTGCGCTTGCCCACCGCGCGAAGCGCCATGTTCACGGCCTTCTTCACGTAGTGCCGATCGTCGGTCGCCGCCTGCTCGACGAGCGCCAGGCCCTTGAGGAACGGCTCGTCGCCAGCGGCCTTGTCGTGCACGGTGAGCCCCCACAGCAGGGCGAAGGCCGCGCGCTTCACGTACTCGTCATTCCGGCCGGCCCAGGCGTTCACTTTTGACCACGCGTGGGGCGTGCGGTCGAACAGCACGAAGCACACGGTGTCGCAGAGACCCCAGTTGTCGAAGTCGCGGCACCAGCGGTCCATCTGCGCGGGTGTCACGCGCGCGGCCTCGTCCACGTACGCGGCCAGCACGCGCGCTTCGTACCACCCCGTCTTCCACAGCCCCGCGGCCAGGTCGTGGCTGCGGCCCAGCTGTTTCCCGAGCGCCTGCACGTCGCGCATGGCCACGCCAAAGGCCTTGTCCGTGGGGATGGCGTAACGCGCCATGCCGTCGCGGCCGGCCTTGCTGCCGTGGCGCTTCAACCAGCCGACGGCCCCCTGGACGTCGTCCGGGGCCATCGCTAGGTGGTCGTCACCTTGACCGGCGTGAACTCCGAGAAGAGCTGCGCGGCCTCGGGCACCTGCGCGATGGGGACGTAGTCGCACGCGCCCGCGTACTCCTCCCACATCTTCAGCACCACCGGGTGGCCGTGCGCGGCATCGATGGCCTCGCGCGAGGCCCACTCGAAGACCTCGACGAACGTCCCGTCGGCGGCCTCCATCGTGACGGGCGGCCGGTCCGTGACCAGGCCGAGCGAGCGTAGCGTCGCGACGTGTTGCTGCAGCATTGCCCGGAGCGCGTCCTGCCGGCCGGGCTTCGGGCGGTAGCAGGCGATGACGATGCGGCCCATGCGCGGCTCCTTTCGGGCGGATTGTGCCACAGGCGTGGCCGAAGTCAGCCGACCGACCAGAAGGGGCCCACGAGGCCGTGCCGCGCGAAGGTGCTGGCAACGCGCGCCTGGTCGGCGCGCTCCCAGTCGCGCTCGAGGCGCGTGGCGTACCAGTCGACGCCGAGGTCGTAAACTGCCTGAGGCGACAGCACGGCGCCCGCGCTCAGGCCCCTGTGCCTCAGCCAGTCTTGCAACTCGCCCTCCGACCGGAAGGCGCAGATGTTGGCTCAGGTGTAGCCGATGTCGTCCCAAAACCGAGCCGCAGGCACGAGGAAGTGGATGACGCCCTTACCGCGGACCACCCCGTCCGTGACCTCGAACGTCACCGGCTCGCCGGTTCCCGGTGCGTGTGTCTCGAGCCGCCCGTCGCCGAACAGGCCGAGGATTGACAGTCCGTCCCAGGCGCAGTTGGCGAACCAGCGCCGGTCGCCAATGGAGACGACGAAGTCCGTCGGGACGGCCGAGAACGGATGCGCCATCCAGACAGACTCGCCGTCGGGCTGCAGCACGAGGCAATGCTCGCGCGCCAGCGCCTGCAGCGCCGCAACAACCGCGTCTCTCGTCGAGCCAAGGCTCGCGGCGAGGCCGTCGGGAGTCGGCGCGCGACCGATATCCCGGAAGCTCGCGTAAACGGCCGCCCGCACGTCGCGCTCGAAGCCGGTCATAGACGTGCCCTCTGCCGCGTCGGACTCCTCAGCTGCCCAGGCAGACTCCTCGTCCGCCCAACGGCGTCGAATCTCGGCCCCACGCCTGCGCCGTCGTCGCACGGCCAGCGCCGCGATGCCGATGACGCCCAGCCATAACACGGTGGATGAAGCGATCAACGGGATCCAGACCGTCCAGGTGCGCTGGCGGTCCCAGAACGCCGACTCGAACGTGGGGATCGACTGTGCGGTCACGCTGGCGACGGCGTACTCGAACGTTCGGCCCTGCGCGACCGAGCGGAGGATGCCCGCCGGCGCCCCGGCGCCGTGCTCGCGCATCAGGTCGCGCACCACCGCGGCCGCCAGCGAGTAGCCGCGCGTCTGCTGGCCCTGGTTGCCCAGGAAGAGCGCGTCGATCGCGGAGAGGTCGAGGCGCGGGCCGAAGAGCAGCGCCGACGCGAGGCGCGTGCGGTCCTCCAGTGCCCACGGTCGCTCGACGGCCATCGCAAATCCCTCGTGAAACCACCGCGGCACGGGCCGGCCGGCGGCGGCGCGTCCGATCAGCACGTGAGCCACCTCGTGGCGCAGCACGTCTTCCAGCGTGTCGTGCGGGTACATCGGCGAGCGCGACGGGAACAGCACGATGAGCCCGTCCTCGACGACGGCGAACCCCGACGCCCACGGCGGCACCATTCGTGCCCACTCGCTGAGGGGCGTGGCCAGCACCACGCGCATGGGCGGCCCGGGCACCTCGAGGCCGACGAGCCGGACGATGGTGGAAAGCGGGCGGAGGTCCCACGATTCGAGCCTGGCACGTGCGGGTGCCAGTTCGGGCGGCGCCTCGATGACCAGCACGGGTGGCGGCTGCGCGAGGGCTGGCAACCCGGTCAGGATTAGGGCGCCAAGGGCGATGGCCGCGAGCCGCATCCCCTATTGTGGCCCCACCTTCGCGATTGATATGTGACCATATAGTCACATATCATCATTTTCGGCCCAAATGGACGACGTCTTCAAGGCGCTGGCGGATCCGACGCGCCGGCGCCTGCTCGACGCGCTCTTCGAGAAGGACGGCCAGACGCTGAGTTCTCTGGAACAGCGCCTGCCGATGACGCGCTTCGGCGTCATGAAGCACCTGCGCGTGCTGGAGCAGGCGGGCCTGGTCGTGACGAAACGGCGCGGGCGCGAGAAGCTGCACCTCCTGAACCCCGTCCCCATCCGGCTCGTGCACGACCGCTGGGTGAGCAAGTACGCCGAGCCCTGGGCCGCGACGCTCAGCGACCTCAAACACCAACTGGAGGCCAGGACCATGGAACGAGTCTTCGAGATCTACATCAAGACCACGCCGGAGCGGCTGTGGGACGCGATCATCAATCCGGCGCTGCGGGCCAAGTACAACTTCGGCGCGTCGATCGCCAGCGACTGGAAGCCCGGCTCCCCTTACACGATGAGTGCCCGCAACGGCACGGTGATCCTGGGCGAGGGCGAGATCCTGGAGGTGGACCCGCCGCGGCGGCTGGTCCAGACGATGACGGCGCTGTGGGACGAGGACGTGAAGCGCGAGGGGGCATCGCGCATCACCTGGGAGATCGAGGCGGTGGGCGACTCGTGCCGGTTGACGGTGACGCACGACCAGCTGCGCGAGGGCGCCAACGACCAGCTGTATGGCGGCTGGCCGATGATTCTCTCCGGGCTGAAGACGCTGCTCGAGACCGGGGAGCTGCTGACGACGCCGGGTTCGCAGCTCTGGGCAACGGCCGACTAACCGGGCCGGTGCCCGCGTCTCGATCCGGCGGCCGGCACTGCGGGCCCGGTGATCCCCGGGGCCCGCAGGCAAATTCCGCGTGTTACTTCACCACGACGCCGCAGGCGAGGCGGTCACCTGCGTTGCCCGTCGGGTCGGTCTTGAGGTCGTCGGCCGACGCGTGAATCACGATGGCCGTGCCGCCGCCGGCGAACACCGAATTGGCGCCCGTACCCATGCTGACGAGCTTGTTGGTCACCGACCCCTTGGCCGTGCCGTTGGCCGCCACGGTGATATTCGGCATGTCACCGGCATGTGGGCCCTCGGGGTTCTGCAGTCCGTGCTTCTTCCCCTCGGGGTTGAAGTGCGGGCCGGCCGAGGTAAAGGGCGGCTCGCACTTCGCCACCTGGTGGATGTGCAGGGCGTGCTCTCCCGGCGGGAGCCCCTTGAGGTCGTAGGCGAGGGTGACGCCCCCACCGCTGGCGGGTGAGACCATCACCATGCCCACGTCCTGGCCCTTCGCGTCCTTGAGGGTCACATGGGTCATCTGCGCGCTCACGGTCAGCGCAGTCGCGGCAAGCACGGCAACAACGAGCGAAAGTGTACGGGTCATGGCACTCCTGTGTGTGAAGCGGTGATACAAGACTACCCTGCGTCCGCCCGGGCGCCAACACATCCACTCGCGGAGTTGAATACAGAGCTCGGGGCCCGCAGCGCTGGCAGACGTCAGATGTCGATGAGGAGCACGTCCGGCGGTGCCCAGGTGCGGAAGGGCACCTCGACGCCGCCGATGCCGCGCGACACGTAGACGTCGGCGCCGTTCAGCCGCGCGAAGCCGCCCGGATACTGGCGACACAGATTGCCCGCGGGCATGAAGAGCGGCCCCCACGGCGTGGCCACGTGACCGCCGTGCGTGTGCCCGCAGAGGAAGAGATTGAAGTCGAACGCGGCCGACGAGTGCAGGCCGTCCGGGCCATGGCACAGCACGATGCGCACGGCCTCGCCATTGGTCTGGGCAAAGGCCGCCGCCGCATCGCACCGGCCCGTCCAGGGATCGTCCAGTCCCACCACCACCACGTCGTGCCACGGATCGGGCAGCGTGACGGCCTGGTTGACGAGCACCGTGGCGCCCGCATCCGTCAGCGTCTCGACGATGGCCCGATCGTCGGTCCAGAGATCGTGGTTGCCGAGCACGGCAATCTTCGCCGGCGCAGACACGGACGAGACCAGTCGCCACAGCACATCCAATCGCGCTGGCGTAGCCTCCAGGAAGATGTAGTCGCCGCCGAGCAGCAACACGTCGGGCTCGGCGCGACGGATGATGTCGAACGCCCTGTCCAGCAAGGGCAACGGCGTCGTCGGGCCGATGTGCAGGTCCGAGATGAAGGCGAGGCGTCCAGGGCGTGTGCTGCGCTGCGGCCGGGCAAGGCGGTGCCTCGACACGGACACGGCGGCCGTTCCGGCCACGCGGTGCCACAGGCGCGCGGGCCAGTCGCCATGGTAGGCGACGTTCAGCACGGATTCGAGCACGCGGCGCCGGGCCGGGATGCGGGCTCGGCGGCCGGCAGCAGGCATGTGCTCATTGTGACCGGGGCCCGGGCCGCGGGTCCAATGCCTCCAGTGAGGCTCCAACTCGGACGCCCCGCATCGCGAACAGGCACGGCACGGCCACGAGCCACGACACGGCCACGGTGACCCAGCCCACCAGCGAGCCTTCGAGGGACAGCGGGTTGTCGGCGCCCGGCGCCACCGCGGGCACGATGTTCGTGGTGTTGTTGACGGCCGCGTGCATGAGCATCACGAGCAGCAGGCTGCCCTCAGCCCTCCAGTAGAGCCACGCCATCGCGACCGAAAGCGCCGTCACGTGCATCAGATAGAGCGGAAACGACTGGCCGTCGCTGCCGGTGCCGGGAATGAAGAAGAGCGGCAGGTGCCAGAGGGCCCAGATGAGACCGAGCAGGATGCCCGCGGCGCCCAGGCCCACGCGCCGGGTGAGCCGCGGGAGCGCGTAGCCACGCCAGCCCACCTCCTCGCCCGCCTGGGCCCAGGCCGTCGCCACGGCGGCGGCCAGAAGCAAGGGCCACGGCGTGTCACCGAAGGCCGGCCACGCCCCGGTCGCCAGCCGCACGATTCCCGCGGCCGCCAGTTTTGTTACCGTCATGTAGCCGAGCGCGAACAGATAGAGCGGCCAGGCAACCCGCCAGCGCCCGATGCGCGCCAGCAGTCGGGCCACTCCGTCGATGCCGTCATCGCGTACGGTCAGCGCAAGCGCCACCAGCCCGGGCGCGAACACGCCGAGGAGGAACACCGGGCCGCCCAGCGCGAAGATCCCTGTGCGGCCCGACGGAAGCACGCCGGGCAACAGCCAGATCGCCCAGCTGACCGCGAAGGTGAGGAGAAAGAAGATCACCGATACCATCGTCCGCGGCGATCGCCGCGCCGCGTCCTCGTCACCGGCCAGAGCGCACGCCGCCTGGATATCGCGAACGTCGTGGGGAATGCTGCTTTCAGGGCTTCGCCGCGAACGGTCCCACGGTCACCTTGCCCTGTGTGTTCGCCAGTGGCCCCAGCTCGGCGGCCACGCCTCGCGCAATGGCGGCGGTCTCGCTCCCCGCCTGAAAGCACGTGAAATCCGGTCGGTCTCGCCACGCCAGCGGACCGCATAGTCGCACGCCCGCGTTGATGGCAGCATCGTGGACGATGTTGATGACGCGTTCGTAGTCGGGCTGGCCCTGACGATAGCCGGTGAAGTTGGCGAGGTCGCCGCTGGCCGCGAACATGGCGGTGACGCCGGGAACCTTCGCGATCTCAGCGGCGTTCTTCACCCCCTCGAGCGTCTCGATCATCAGGATGAGGACGATGTTGTCGTTGGCGGTGGCGCGGTAGCCGCCGGGCACGGCGCCCCACATGGCGGCGTCGAAGGCCTGTCCGCCGCCGTTGCTGCGGCGGCCGAGCGGCGGGAAGTAGGTCCAGTTGACCACCTCGCGCGCCTCTTCCGCGGTGTCCACCGTGGGCACCACCAGCACCAGCGCGCCGGCGTCGAGCGCGTGCTGGATCTCGCGCTCATCCGTGTAGGCCACACGCACACCTGGCACGGCCTTCGCCGTGGGGCAGGTGCGCCACATGCGCGCCGCCGCCTGCCAGTCGCGCTGGTCGTGCTGCATCTCGGTCCAGATGAAGTCGTAGCCGGCGTTGGCCATGGCGCAGTAGGTGCTGGGATCGGTCGCCGCGAAGAGCGTCCCGCCGGTGACCTTGCCACCCTGCTGCATCTTCGCCTTCACCGGGTTCCAGATGGCCGCGCCGGCCGGCGGGTTGAAGGCGGTGCCGTACTTCCACGTGGCCGGGTCGAAGGCACCGGTGTTGGTCGAGAACGGCGGCGGGGTGTCCCTGGCCTTGCTGTCCACGCCGGCGGGCGCGGCCAGCGGGAACTTGCTGGCGCCGGGCGCGGCGTTGCCGGCGTAAGGGTCGGCGGCCGGGGCCGGCGTTTGCGGCGCGGGAGGCTGTGGATTCGGCGCGGGCGCCTGCGCGCCTGTGACCAGCGGCAGCAGCGCCAACGATCCGGCCAGCGTGAGTCCCAGAGCGAGATGCCTCATGACCTGTTCCTCCCTGCGGCGCCGAGTGTACCGTAAAGGAGGAGCGAGGCTGTCGTTCCTCCCCTACTTCCCCGGTTTCTCGACGGGGTAGTCGTTCCTCGACCACTCCTCGAAGGATCCGTCGTAGAGCAGGACCTTGAAGCCGAGCGTGCGCGCGGCGAGGATCACCTGCGTGGCCTGCTGCCCGATGTGGCAGTAGGCGACGACCGTGTCGCCGGGCTTCGCACCCGCACCGGCGAAGAGCTTCTGCAGTTCGGCCGCCGGCTTCAAGTGGTTGGCCTGGTCCACGGTGTCGCCGAACGGAACGTTCCCCGCGCCCTGGATGTGTCCGGTCTTGTGCGGCGCAGCCGGGCCACCGCCCGTCTGCGTGCCGTGGTAGAAGCCCGCGTTCCGCCCATCGACGATCGCGACGCCGGGGGTCTTCAGGTTGGCCTTCACGAACGCGGCGTCCACGATGAGCGGCCGGATGGTGAGCGGCGCCAGCGTTCCGGCACGGTCGGGCGGCGCCTCGGTGGAGAGCGGGTGTCCGGCCTTCACCCACGCATCGAGACCGCCGTCGAGCAGCGACGCGCGGTCTCCCAGACCGGCGTAGTCGAGCGTGAACAGCACGCGCGCCGTCGGCGAGACGTAAGGGTTGTCGCGCCCGAAGGACAGGACGATGCGCGACGTGTTCGAGATGCCGGCCGCGGCGAGGCGCTGCCGCAGCGTCTCGGCGGGCAGCATCTGGAGTGTGAGCCCGCCCGCCGACCGGTCCGTGACGGCCAGGTCCTGGTAGTTGAGGTACCGCGCGCCCGGGATGTGGCCCGCGTCGTACTCCGGCCTGGGGCCGACGTGCAGCAGCACGAGGTCCTGATCCTCGAGGTGTTGCGCCAGCCACGCGGGTTGCACGAGCAGGCGCTCTCGCGCAGCCAGTGCCTGAGCATGAACGCTCCCGGCGGCCAGGAGCAGGGTGAGGACAAGGGTCTTGTAGGCCATCGACAAGAGCGTCGCCGCAGTCTTGTCGGATGTCAACAGGAGGCAGGCGTTTTCGCGGGACGAGTGGAGGGACGAGCCCGACACGGTCAAACCAACGATGCGAGACCGCTCATCGGCGGCGTCAATCCCCGGACGGGTCCTGCTCGCGGGCACGCTCGTAGACGGCCACCATCCGCGCGTAGCTGCGCAGCACCGGCTTCTCGATCAGCTTCCCGCCCACGACGAGCAGGCCCGTGTCGCCGGCGGCAAACGCGTCCAGCACCTTGCGGGCGTGCGCCACGCTCTGCTCGTCGGGCGTGAAGACACGGTTCAGATCCGCGATCTGCTTTGGGTGAATCGCGCCCTTGCCTGTGAAGCCCAGTTCGGCCGAGAGTGCGGCCTCGCGGAGCATCCCCTCGCGGTCCTCCAGATCCAGGAACGGGACATCGATGGTGTCCACGCCCGCCGCGGCCGCCGCGTGCACCACGCGCGAGCGCGCGTACTGTAGCGCCATCCACGTGCCCGTGCAGCGCAGGTCCGCCGCCATGTCCACGCCGCCGAAGAACAGGGCTTCGATCCGGTCGCTGGCTTGGGCGATCTGATACGCGGCTTCCAGCCCCTCGTTTGTTTCGATGATGACGTGGAGGCGCGTGCCCTTGCGGTATTCGGTCAGCAGGTCCGACAGGTTCCGTACTTCCTCCGGCCCCTTCACCTTCGGCAGCATCGCCGCCTCCACCGGATGCGGACAGGTGAGCAACGCCTGCACATCGGCCATGCCGTCCAGCGTGCGCAGGCAGTTGAGGCGGATGATCCGTTCCACGCGCGCCGGGCCCTCGGCCGTGGGCAGGTGCGCGAACGCCGCGTCGCGCGCCGCCGCCTTGTCCCCGGGCGCCACCGCGTCCTCGAGGTCCACGCAGACGATATCGGTTCCGCTTCGGAGGGCCTTGGGAAACATGTCCGGCCGCGTGCCGGGGGCGAAGATGAAGGTGCGGCGCGGGCGAATCGGACGGTCGGAGGCGGCCATTGCTCGGAGTGTAGTGGATACAGCGAGGCTCGGGGGTGATGCGGCGGCCGCGCTTCCCGCTCGGCCGGCCGGTCAAACGCTCCTCCGGCTACGCTCAGAACAGGGGGCGCAGAAAGGCCGCGCCTTGGTGGCCTGCGGAGCGTTTGTCGGCATTCCGAGTCGGCCGGCCTCAAGGGAAGCGCGGCCGCCGCATCACCCCCGAGCCTCCAGAACGCGCACTGCGAGCTCGTCGAAGGGCGGCCTTGGACGGCCCTGTTCCGTCGAAGCGGCGATATCGTGGCTCGGCGGTGACGGGTCGCCCGCCAGACCGTTGGAGGTTCGGCCGACTCAGGGCCCAGACAAACCCGCCGTCGGCCTCCACCCGGCCTGTTTGAGCTCTCGGATGCAGGCGAGTTGGCCTCACCGCTTGTGCAGGCCAGAGGCGGGTTTGACCGGCCAACCGACCGGGGCGACCCGTCGCCGCCGAGCCACGGAAGGGAAGCGCGGCCGCGTGCAGCGTCGCCGATCGCCCGGATGCATAATGCGCCTCATGTGCGACTTCGCCACCACCCCGCACGACCACCACGGCTCACCCGCCTCCGGCGGCCAGCCGCCGCGCTTCGGCTTCCTCGTGGACGTCCCCGAAATCCGCGCGCTCGTAGCCGAGACCGCGCGCCTCACCGCCGCGATGCCCGACACGGCCGCACGCGTCGAGGCGCTGAAGCCTGCCTTTGCGAAGCTGCTGGCCGCGGACGGCTGGCTGCCTGAAGAGTACGCGTCTCCGGATCTGGAGAGCGGCATGGGCGGTGGCATCGGGCAGTACGCCCTCTACCGCGCCGAGGACGGATCGCTGTGCCTCTTCTCGCTGGTCATCCCCGCCGGCGCGGAGACGCCGGTGCACGATCACCTGGCGTGGGGCCTCATCGGCGTCTATCGCGGGCGACAGGACGAGACCGTCTACCGCCGTCTCGACGATGGCACGGAGGAGAAGCACGCCCGGCTCGAGGTGGCACGCCGGCAGACGATGGAGACGGGCGAGTTCTACTCGCTGCTGCCGCCGCGCGACGACATCCACTACGTCAAGACGGTGTCGGACGTGCCGTCCATCTCCATCCACCTGCTGGCCAACGACACGGCATGTGTGTGGCGGCACCGCTTCGACCCGGCTGAGGGCACCGTGCAGGCGTTCCGTTCAGGCTACAGCAACGCCGCGTGCGCGGACGACAGCATGGGCACGCCGCGCCGTGACACGTGAACCGTGAGTGTAAGATTCCTCGGGGAACCACCCCGATACCGACGATGACACTCGGCACCGAGCTGCGGCAGGCCAGGGAACAGCAAGGTCTCACCCTTCGTGATCTCTCGGAGCGTACGCAAATCCGCCAGCCGGTCCTGCGCGCGATCGAGGGCGACGACTTCAAGCACCTGCCTGGCGGCGTCATCATGCGGGGGTTCCTGAAGCTGTACGCCCGCGAGGTCGGTCTCGATCCGGACGAGATCGCGAGGCGCTATACGGCACACCTCGAATCGACCGGGCCCGATCGTCCTGGCGATGACGGAGGGGATGCTGCCGACCGGGGTCCAACCGCCACGAGCACCGCGGCACCGGCGGCCTCGCGGTTCACGCGTGCCAGCGCAGTCGGCGCCGTCGCCGTCCTCGCCGTGCTGCTGGTGGGCTATCTCGCCTCGAGGTCGCCAACGGCCCCCGATGCCACCGACGCGGGAGACCAGCGCCAGGCCGAGATGACGCCGCCGGCCGAAGCATCGCCGGCGCCGAAACCGGCCGAATCACCAACGGGAACGGCGGTGCCACCCGCGACGGTGACGACCGCAGCTCCACCCGAGACGTTTCCCATCGCCGGGACCACGCCCGGCGACGTCTTGCGGGTCGACCTCCATGCCACGGGCCCCTGCTGGGTCTCGGCGACAGCCGATGGCGAACAGGTGGCGTCGCGGTTGATGGAACCTGGAGAGCGACTGGCGCTCCGGGTGACGAACCAGGCCGTCCTGCGAATCGGCTTTCCGGGGAACATGGCCGTGACCATCAACGACCAGCCCGTGCGGCCCTTCGCGCGGCCCGGCGCGCCGGTCACCCTCAGCATCACGCCGGCGAACTACCGGGACCTGCTCGGTCAGTAGGCGGCGAGCGCTAGCGCCTCCGCCCCGCGGCCTTCTTCGCCGTCCGCGCGGGCGCCTTCCTCGCGGAGGCCTTCCTGGCGGGCGCCTTCTTGGCCGAAGCCTTGACAGCAAGCCGCTTCTTCGCCGCCGCCTTTCGGCTCGCGGCGCGGGTCTTTCCTTTCCCGACGGTGCTCTT
>Ga0209706_10000970_pt1 | contig 16256 bp, 11 predicted proteins | sample PPLLaktember2015_6_FD_187263 | JGI IMG/M metagenome (GOLD analysis project Ga0209706, IMG submission 187263) | Freshwater sediment microbial communities from Prairie Pothole Lake near Jamestown, North Dakota, USA - PPLs Lake P8 Core (1) Depth... | ecosystem: Environmental > Aquatic > Freshwater...
CGTCTCCGTGCCGTCGAAGCCGATCTCGGTGTGGGTCCCGTCGCAATACGGCTTCGCCTTGGACGCGCCGCAGCGGCAGAGGCAGTAGCACTCCTTCGCGGGGTAGTCGCGGCCCTTTTCCCAACTCACAGGCTCGCCCTGGGGGCCGATGATCATGCGCTCCTCGGCCAAGGGGACATTTCCCGAGACGAAATAGGGGCCGTCCTTCCGGACTTCTATCTTGGGGGCTTTCTTGCGGTCGCTCATGGCGTTCTCCCGGCTATCGGCCCCAATGTATCACAAACAGGGTGACTTTAGGGACTGTCCCCGGATTAGGCAGCCCCTCTTAAGTCTTGCAACCGCACCGCGCTTTCCCTATAATAGGCGGGCCCTCGCGGGGTCGTAGTTCAGTTGGTTAGAACGCCGGCCTGTCACGCCGGAGGTCGCGAGTTCGAGTCTCGTCGGCCCCGCCACCTTTACCCAATATTTTCTCCCTGATTTTGAGCCGCGTCGCTCTCGCTCAGCTTCGTCGACAGGAAGATGTGGCTGAGGATGCCCAACAGGGCCGCGAAGACGAGCATCCCGCCCGCCACCCGGTAGGCCGCCGTATAAGCGCCCGTGGAGTCGGCGATCATCCCGGCCAGGTTGGGCCCGAAAACGCCCCCGACGCCCCAGGCCGTGAACAGGATGCCGTAGTTCAGCCCCAGGTTCTTGGTCCCCCAGAAGTCCGCGGCCGTGGCCGGGAAGAGGGATAGGCACGAGCCGTAGTTGAAGCCCACGAGCGCGGCGCCGAAGAGGAAACCCGCCGTGGACGAGAACTGGTCGAAGAAGAACATGATTATGGCCTGGAGCAGGAAGACGCTGATCATGGCCGAGGCGCGACCGATGATGTCGGAGGCCAGCCCGGCCAGCACCCGCCCCACGGCGTTGAAGATGGCCATCAGCGCGACGAAGATGAACCCGGCCTTGATCGCCCCGCCCGACTGCGACGAGACGATCTTGGCGATATGGCCGATGACCATGAGCCCGGCCGTCGCCCCGCAGGCGAACTGAATATAGAGGGACCAGAACCGGGGCGTTCGGACCATCTCCCGCCAGGTCGCGTCGCCCAGCGGCGGAGCCGCTTTCCTCTTTTTGAGCTTCTTGGGCGCGGCGCTCTTCTGGGCTTGTCCGGGTTTGGGATTGACCAGGAATTGCGCCGAGATCCCGGCGACGAGCAGGAACACGAGGCCCAGCGTCCGGAAGGCCCCGGAGATCCCCTGCGACGCGAGGAGCGACTTGGACAGCGGCGCGATGTACACAGGCGCCAGACCGAAGCCGGCCACGACGACGCCGGTGATGAGGCCCTTCTTCTCCGGCCCGAACCACTTGACCGCGGCCGGCGTCGCGGCCGCGTATCCAAGGCCGATCCCCGTTCCGGCCAGGATGCCGAACCCGACGACGAGCGGCCAGCCCCGGTCGGCGGCGCCCAGGCTGGAAACGACGAGTCCCAACCCGCACAGGACGGCGCCCGCGGTGGCGACGATCCGCGGGCCGAGCTTGTCCTGGAAGCGCCCGGCCGGGACCATGATCAGGGCGAAACAGGCGATGGCGATGGTGTACGGCAGGGTGGCCGCCGTCCGCGTCCAGCCGAACCCGCCCGCATCGATGGGTTCGGTCAGCTGTTTGCTGAACATGCTCCAGGCGTAGAGGATGCCCAGGGCGAGATTGAGGCCGAGCCCGGCCATCGTGACCAGCCAACCCTTCTTCGACATGCGCGTTCCTCGTTCGTCAGGTATCGGACATCTCTCGGCGGGTGCGTCGATGAGCCGGCGATAGTAATCCAGCCTGGCGGGGATGTCAAACGCCGGGCCGGCCTGTCACGCCGGAGGTCGCGAGTTCGAATTAGCCCTTGACCCCGCGGGGGTTACAAACCAGACCGTTCCTGCCATGATATGAGCGCTTGATGACGCCCGTGTGGAAAGGACGAGCATGAAGAGGATCATCGCCCTCCTGTTGCCGGCCCTTTTTTTCTGCGCCGCCGGCCCGGTCTTGGCGCAAGCGCAGAGCAACCCCATCGCCGATAAGTACTCCGCCTCACTGGCCAAGATCTTCGACCTCCAAGCCCGCTTGAGGTCCATCCACCCGGCCCTGGACAAGGTCTATCCGGTGGCCATCGTCGAGAACAAGGCCTTTCATGTCTTCGAGCCGGACCCCGAGCGCAAAGCCTACCGGCTGGTCCAGACCTCGCCCGATACCTACGATATCCCGACGGGGATCAGGGCCGCCATGCCGCTGGGCTTCTGGGACAACCGCGTCGCCTGCGTCGTCACCGGGGAAGTCTTCGGCCAGCCCGACGGCTATGTCTTCATCTTCCATGAATTCGTCCATTGCGCCCAATGGGAAGGCCCCGAGCTCGAGCTCAAGGGGCGTCTTCTGCTCTATCAGGAGGCGATGAAGAATAAAGACTACATGTGGGAGCTCCAATATCCCTTCCCTTATGCGCAGGCCGCGTTCGTCAAGGTTTACGGGGACCTGCTCGCCGCCTGGTCCCGGGACGACATCCCGGCCGCCGAGTCTTTACGGGCCGAGCTGAAGAAGTCGCTGTCGCAGCCGGAATGGGAGTACCTCACCTGGCAGGAGTGGAAAGAAGGCCTGGCCCGGTTCATCGAGAACCGCATGCGCGCTGCGCTCGGGCTGGCCGAAAACAAGGGCGGGGAGGCCCCGCCCTATGCCCGCGTCACTTTTTATCGCGGCGGCGATCTGCTGATCCGGTTCATCGAGCGCCGCACGCCCGGCGCGGCTTCGGACATGATGGAGCTCCATCGAGCGATCAGCGCCGGAGCTCCCGACCCGGCCTCCGAGCCCGGGACAGCCCGCGATTGACACTGCCCTGAGCCCGTACTACCATCCCCGCATTCTCCATCCGTGAGGTGATCATGAACGACAGGCGCTATTCGGTCCGGGACATCCCCCGCCGGGAGTTCCTGAAGGCCGGGCTCAAGGGCGGGGCGATCCTCGCCGTGTCGCCGCTGCTCTTCAAGGGCTGCGTGTCCGGCAAACCGCCGGCCGCGCCGGCGATCGGACTCGACGACCTGAACAAGGTCATCGCCGCCGCCCTGGCCAAAGGCGGCGAGTTCGGCGAGGTGTATATCGAACATCGCATTTCCCGGAGCATCCTGCTCGAGGAAGGCAAGTTCAAGAGCGCCGTCTTCGGCATCAGCCAGGGGGCCGGGGTGCGCGTCATCTCCGGCGACAAGACCGGCTACGCCTACACGGACGAGATCAGCCAGGCCAAGCTCCTGCGTGCGGCCGAGGTCGCCTCCTACGTCGCCCGGGGCGGGAAGTCCGTGACGCCGGTCGACGTCAAGGAGGAGAAGCGGCCCTCCGCCATCACCGTCAAGGTGCCGCTCCAGGACGTGGCCGACGAGAAGCGGCTCGAGATCATGCAGCGGGCCCACGACGCGGCCCTCTCGTACGACGGCCGGATCAAGATGGCCTCGATCGATTACTACGACGAGGTCCGCGGCCGGATCCTCGCCAACAGCGAAGGCCTCTACCTCAGCGACGAGCTGCCGCTCCTCTTCTTCATCGTCCAGACGCTCGGCGTCGGCAACGACACCTCCCACATGGGGCGCGAGCGGCTGAGCCGGCACTCGGGGATCGAGATGTTCGACGAGTTCAAGCCGGAGGACGCGGCCCGGGCCGCGGCCCGCGAGTCCATCGTCATGCTCGAGGCCAAGGACGCCCCGGCGGGCAAGCTCGACGTGGTCATGCAGAACGGCTGGGGCGGCGTCCTCGTCCACGAGGCCGTCGGCCACCCGCTCGAGGGCGACAACATCTCCCGGGAGACCGGCGTCTTCGTCGGCAAGCTCGGCCGGAAGGTGGCCAGCGACAAGTTCACCATGGTCGACGACGGCTCCCTGCCCGGCTTCCGCGGCACGACCGACTTCGACGACGAGGGGACGCAGATGAAGCGCAACGTCCTGATCGAGGACGGCGTCCTGGTTAAATACATGACCGACATCCTCTCGGCCAAGCAGATCCAGGCGGACCGCACCGGCAACGGCCGGCGCGAGAGCTTCCGTTACTTCCCGATCGTCCGCATGACCAACACGTTCATCGAAGCCGGCGCGGACAAGCCCGCGGACATCCTGGCCTCGACGCCGAGCGGGCTCTACGTCCAGAGCCTGAGCGGCGGCAGCGTCAACCCGACCGACGGCGTCTTCAATTTCACCTGCCGCGAGGCCTACCTCATCGAGAACGGGAAGAAGACGGCGCCGGTGAAGGGCGCGACGCTCATCGGCAACTGTCTCGACGTCATCCGGGGGATCGACGCCGTCGGGGACGACCTCGACTTCGGCCCCGGCATCTGCGGCAAGGGACAGGCGGCGGAGGTCAGCGCCGGCCAGCCCACGGTGCGCATCCGGGGCATCAACGTCGGCGGCTCGCGGGCGGGAAGATAGGAGAGGACGATGGATACCAAAGCGATCGCGGAAGCGACGATCAAGACGTGCCTGCAGAAGGGGGCCGACGCGGCCGAGGTCTATCTCGAGACCAGCCGCAACCTGAGCTTCGAGGTCCGCAAGGGCGAGCTCGAGACCGTCGAGGAAGCGGCCGGCGTCGGCGCCGGGATCCGGGTCTTCGTCAAGGGCAAGATGGCCTTCGCCAGCTCCAACGACCTCGGGGAGAAGGCCCTGGAGGACGCCGTCGGCCGGGCCATCGCCTTCGCCCGGATCACCACGGCCGATCCGAACAACGTCCTCCCCGACGACAAGGGGATGACCGAGGTCTCAGGGCTCTACGACCCGGCCATCGCTGAGATCCCCATGGACCGGAAGATCGAGCTGGCCCGGACCGCGGAGAAGCTGGCCCTGACCGATCCCCGGATCACCAAGACCGACGGGGCGCGCTACCAGGAAGCCGAGGGTGAGATCACGATCGCCAACTCCAGCGGGCTCGTCAAGAGCTTCAAGGCCGGCGGCTGCGGTTTTTCCGTCTCCGTGGTCGCGGAGAAGGGGGACCAGAAGTCGTCCGGCGGCGAGGCCTGCAGCCGGCGGTTCTTCGCCGACCTCAAGCCCGCCGAGGAGGTCGCCGCGAAGGCGGCCCGGGACGCCTATGAAGCGCTCGACCCCCGGCCGGTCAAGACGCAGCAGGCGCCGGTCATCTTTTCTCCCGACGTCGCCCGGGCCATCCTCGGAGGCATCCTGGGAGCGGTCAACGGCGAGAGGGTGCTTCAGGGGGCCAGCTTCCTCGAGAAGAAGATGGGCCAGAGGATCGGCTCGGAGCTTGTCACGATCGTCGACGACGGGACGCGCGCGAAGGGGATGGCCAGCGAGCCCTTCGACGGGGAGGGCGTGCCGACCCAGAAGAGGGTCATCGTCGAGAAGGGGATCCTCGCGGGCTTCCTCTACAACACCATCGTGGCCAAGCGGGCCGGGGTCCGGAGCACCGGCAACGCCTCCCGGGGAGGGTTCTCGAGCCTCCCCGGCATCGGGCCGCACAGCTTCTACATGGAGGCCGGGAGCGCCAAGCCCGAGGACATCGTCCGGGCCACCAAGTCGGGGCTCCTGGTCAAAGAGGTCACGGGCTACGGCATCAACCCGGTCAACGGCAATTTCAGCGGCGGGGCCTCGGGAGTCTGGATCGAGGACGGCCGGATCGCCTTCCCGGTCAAGGGCCTGACCATCGCCGGGACCGCCGACGCCATGCTCGACGGCATCGACATGGTGGCCGACGACCTCGACCTGGATCGGACGGTGACGGCGCCCACTTTCCGGATCAAGATGCTCCAGATCGGCGGCGAATAACCGGAAAAAGGGTCAAAAACCCGGGTCTGCCATAAATTGACACAAGATTTTTTTCGCCACTATATCTTGTGGTGTTATGAAACCGGGGGCTAAACCGGTCCCCATTCATTAACAAATCGCTTGCCGTTCCCCCTTCCTCGGCCCTTCGCCCCGGCCCGATTTCTTGACAGGTGCCATACCCGGGCCTATCATTTTCTTGACTGCTGGGGCCACATTTTCGGGAAGGAAAAGGAGGAAACGCCATGAAACTATTTCCCACGAAGGTCAGGAACGCTGTGCTTCTGGCCGTCCTGGCCGCCGGCCTCGTCGGCTGCTCGGCCGGGAACGACACGGGACAGCTCTCGATGAGCCTGACCGACAAGCCGACCCACGACTACAAAGAGGTCTGGGTCACCGTTCAGGACATCTACGTCCACATGGAGACCGACCCCGAGGGCTCCTGGACGAAGATCCTCGACGTCAACAAGACCCTCGATCTCCTGACGCTCTCCAACGGCGTCCGCTACGAGCTGGGGCTGGTGGAGCTCGACCCGGGCCACTATACCCAGATGCGGCTCATGATCGGCTCCGTGAACAGCGAGGATGCCGGCTTGCCGGCGAACTACATCGTCGACACCGCCGACGTGGTCCACGAGCTGACGATCCCGAGCGGCGTCCAGTCCGGGGTCAAGCTCGTCCAGGGCTTCGACATCAACGAGAACTCCACGACCGAGCTCGTCTTCGATTTCGACGTCGCCGCTTCGATCGTCGCGGCCGGCAACAGCGGCAAGTACATCCTTCGCCCGACCATCCACCAGATCGACGACAGCCAGACCCGGACGAACGTCAAGGGCTTCGTCAGGGACGCGGGCGGCGCCGGGATCGAAGGCGCCGAAGTCTCGCTGCAGATCTACAAGCCTCGGACCGCCGGCCAAGACTTCAAGGACGAGATCACCCGCTACGCGGCGGCGGCGACCGATGCGACGGGGGCCTATCTGTTCTGGTTCCTCAACATCCCCGAGGCGACGATGTTCAACGCCGTGGCGACCCAGTGGAACTCCACCGACCCCTACTACGCGCCGGCCTGGGCGCAGATCGAAGGGGCGGTCAACGGCAACGTCTATCCGGTCGATTTCACGCTCCAGGTGCCCGCCGAAGTCGGCGTCGTGGACCTCAAGGCCAGGATCCCCGATTTGGACACGAGCAAAGTCGCCGACGAGACGCTGTTCGTGACCCTGTCCATCCGGCAGGCCACGACTCTGCCCGGCACGCCCGTGGTCGAGGTCATGACCAAGGTCATCGTGGGCTATGACGATGAATGGGCGGACGGGGAGATCACGCCGGTCAAGGTCGATCTTCCGGTCGGGACCTACACCGTCGTCGCGTCCTTCGAGGGCCGGACCTCGGTCGAGATGCCACTCACCGTCACCACCGGCACGAACGCGCTGACCTTATCAATCATCTAGCCCTGATCTTCGGTCATTCGCCCGGGTCCGGCGGCTTGACGGCCGCCGGGCCCGGGCTTTCTCTCTCCCCCTTTCTTGGGCCCGTGAGGAGAGTGCTTTAGGCGGTTGGGCCTGTCTTTGCTATAATGACGGGGCCATGATCCTGAAATACGCGCTCCTCTGGGTCGTTTCCTTCCTCGGGATCAGCGCCGTCGACGCCCTGTGGCACTTCGGCCTCTGGGGAAGGATCTATCGGGCCGATATCCGCAAGGTCGCCGCCATCGTCGACGGCAAGCCCGTCCTCCACAACGCCAGCGGGCTCCTAGCCCAGGTCCTGGTGATCACGGCGTTCGTGGTCCTGGCCTCCCTTCATTTCAACTCCGAGACCCCGGTCCTCAAGGCCGTCGTCGCCTGCGCGATGGGCGGCGTCCTCGGCATCTCGGTTTACGGCCTGGTCAACCACTGGCTCATCCGCGACTGGAGCCCGGCCATGACCGTCCTCGAGGTCGTCTGGGGGCCCGTCATCGGGGCCCTCGCCGGCGCCTTCATCGCCTGGGCCGCGAAGCTCCTGAGGATGTACTGAAGCGGGACCGAGCATGGAGAGACCGAGCGGGCGCCTGACCGGGAAAGGCTATTATTACGCCTTCCTGGCCGGCGCGAAGAAGATCCTGGAGAACCAGAAGGAGCTGAACAGGATCAACGTCTTTCCCGTCCCCGACGCGGACACGGGGTCCAACCTGGCCTCGACCGTCCGGGCGATCATCGAGCGCGTCCGGCCGCACCGGTCCTTCAAGGTCACGTCCGCGGCCATCGCCTCCGCCGCCCTGGAAGGCGCCCGCGGCAACTCCGGCGTCATCTTCGCCCAGTTCCTCTACGGCATCGGCGCCGAGTCCCGCGGCTCCCACGAGATCTCGCTGGCCGGCTTCGGCCAGTCCGTCCGCGGCGCGGTCCGGTACATGTACGAGGCCATCGCCGAGCCCAAGGAAGGCACGATGATCACGGTCATCCGCCGCTGGGCGGAGTCCGTGGCCTCTCCGAAAGAGGAGTCCGAGGGCTTCCTCAAGGTCCTGACCCGGGCCCAGGCCCGGGCCGTCGAGGCCCTGCAGGAAACGCGATTCAAGCTGGAGGCCATGAGGCGGGCGAACGTCGTCGACGCCGGGTCCAAGGGCATGGTCCTCTTCCTCGAGGGCATGCTCGATTTCCTGGCCAAGCCGTCGCACAAGAAGATCCTGTCGCGCGCCAAGGACACGATCGAGATCGAGCACGCCGCCGAGGTCCCCGCCGGAGGGGTCCGCTTCCGCTACTGCACCGAGGCCTTGATCAAGCCCCGGCCGGGCCGCGAGAGCGCCGGGCTCGACGCCGACGCCCTGAAGCGCGAGATCGCCGGCTTCGGCGATTCGCTCGTCGTCGCCGGATCGAAGGACGCTCTCCGCTTCCACATCCACACCGATACCCCCGCGGAGCTGTTCGACCGGATCCGCGACGCCGGCGACATCGCCTTCCAGAAGGCCGACGACATGCTCCGGCAGTTCGAGGCGGCCCACAGCCGGAGATCGCCCATCGCCCTGGTGACCGATTCCGCCTGCGACCTGCCCGCGGCGGTCCTGGACCGCCACCAGGTCCACGTCGTTCCCATGCAGCTCGCCTTCGGCGGCAGCCCCTATCTCGACAAGGTGACCGTCACGCCGGACCAGTTCTACAAGATGCTCGACGGCGAGAAGGAATTCCCCAAGACCGCCCAGCCCGCGCCGCAGGCTTTCGAGAGCCTCTACGCTAGCCTGGCCGGTCCCTACGATTCGATCATCGCCGTCCACCTCGCGCAGAAGCTGAGCGGCACCTATTCGAACAGCCTCGCGGCCGCCCGACGAGTCTCCGAGAAGACGGGCAAGACGATCACGGTCATCGACTCCCGGACCATCTCCGGCGCCCTCGGGCTCGTCCTTCTCAGGATCGCGGGCCTCGTCGAGGCGGGAAAGTCCCACGCCGAGGTGGTGGCCGAGGCGGAGCGCATCCTGCCCAAGGCCAAGGTCCTGGTGGGCGTCCGGACGCTGAAGTACATGGTCCGCGGCGGGCGGGTCAGCCCGATGGCCGGCGCGGCCGCCAAGCTCCTGAACCTCAAGCCGGTCGTCTCCCTGGCGGAGACCGGGGAGTCGAAGATCTTCGACAAGGCCTTCAGCCAGCGCGGCCTCCTCAGGAAGATCCTCCGCCGCCTCAGGGCGGAAGCGGCCGCCGGGCGTATCGGGGACTACTGCATCCTGCACGCCCACAACCCGAAGGACGCGCTCGCTTACGCCGCGGAGGTCGAAGCCGTTCTCGAACGGCGACCCCTCTTCATCATGGACATCTCGCCCGCGATCGGCCTGAACGCGGGGGTGGGGGCCGTCGCGGTGTCGTACCTTCTCGAAGGGTGACCGCCACGTTCGTTTGACCGGGGGACGCCATGGCCGACCTTCTGCTGACCGCCGCGACGACGATCTTCGTCTACATGACGGCCTGGTTCGTCCTGGCCCAGCTCCTGAAGAACAACGGCATCGTGGACATCGCCTGGGGGCCCGGCTTCATCGTCGTGACCGCCCGGCTTTTCGCCCGCCGGCCGGACCTCTATCCGGCCAAGGCGCTGGTGGCGGCGTTCGTCCTCCTCTGGGGCCTCCGGCTGGCCCTTCACATCCTGCGGCGGAATTGGGGCCGGCCCGAGGACTTCCGGTACGCCCGGATGAGGCAGCGCTGGGGCCGGGCCGTAACCGTCAAATCGTTCTTCTTCGTCTTCATGCTGCAGGGTGTTCTGATGCTCGTCGTCTCCCTCCCGGTCACGGTCGTGTTCGCCTCGCCGGCGCGGCCCCTCGCGGTCCTGGACGTCGTGGGAGCCCTCGTCTTCGCCGCGGGGTTCGTCTTCGAGGCCGTCGGCGACGCGCAGCTGGCCGCGCACGTCCGGAACCCGGCGAACAAGGGCCGGCTGATGACCCGGGGCCTCTGGTCGACGACCCGGCACCCGAACTATTTCGGGGAGGCGGCGCTGTGGTGGGGGATCGGCCTGGTCGCGCTGTCGTCCGCGAATGGCTGGCTCGGGCTCGCCGGGCCGCTCGTGATGACCCTGCTCCTCGTCTTCGTCTCCGGCGTGCCGCTCCTGGAGAGAAAATACGCCGGGCGTCCGGACTGGGAGGCCTATAAGCGCCGGACGCCGATGTTCGTCCCCCGTCTCCAGAGGAAGGGGGCCGCGGGAGCGGAGGGCGGGAGGCCGTGAAGCGGGCGCTCTTCATCTTCCGCCGGGACCTCCGCCTCGACGATAATACCGGGCTCCTCGCCGCCCTCGAGAGCTCCGGGACGGTCGTTCCCGCCTTCATCCTCGACCCGCGGCAGACCGGCCGTCACCCGTATAAGAGCGAAAGCGCCCTCCAGTTCCTCGTCGGATGCCTCGCCGGCCTCGACCGGGAGCTCCGGGCGCGGGGTTCCCGCCTCTATCTCTTCGAGGGCGAGGCGGAGAAGGTCGTCTCCGGGCTCATCCGTTCCGAGGCGATCGACGCGGTCTACCTTAACCGGGACTATACGCCGTTCAGCCGGCGCCGGGACGCGGCCATCGCCGACGCCTGCCGCGAGTCGAACGCCGCGTTCGTTCACTGCGGCGACGCGCTCCTCAACGAGCCCGAGGCCGTGGCCAAGAAGGACGGGGGCCCCTACACGGTGTTCACGCCCTTTTTTCGAGCCTCGCGCGCGATCGCCGCGCGGCCGCCGCGGAAGAATGTCCGCGGGGACTATCACCGTCTCAGGATCGCCTCGGAAGCCGGGCCGGCGGTCTATGGGCGGGTCCTGCGGGGGAGGAACGAACGGCTCTTCCGGAAGGGCGGGCGGGCCGAGGCCCTTCGCATCCTGGGCCGGCTCGGCCGGCTCAAGGACTACGACCGGACGCGGGACCTCCCGGCCGTCGACGGGACGACCGGCCTCTCGCCGCACAACAAGTTCGGCACGATCTCCATCAGGGAATTCCACGCGGCCGTACTCAAGCGCCTCGGGCCAGGCCATCCGCTCCTGCGCCAGCTCTACTGGCGGGATTTCTTCACTCACGTGGCCTTCAACTTCGAGCGCGTGTTCGGCCGCCCGTTCTATCCCCGGTACGAACGCGTGACCTGGCTTGACGACCCCCGCCGGTTCCGGCGCTGGCGGGAAGGAACGACCGGCTTCCCCATCGTCGACGCCGGTATGCGCCAGCTCGAGGCCACCGGGTTCATGCACAACCGGGTCCGGATGATCTGCGCCTCGTTCCTGGTCAAGGACCTGCACATCGACTGGCGGGAAGGGGAACGGTACTTCGCGACCAAGCTCGAGGATTACGATCCCGCGGTCAACAACGGGAACTGGCAGTGGGTCGCCTCCACGGGCTGCGACGCCGTTCCGTACTTTCGCATCTTCAACCCCTGGCTGCAGCAGAAGCGGCATGATCCCGAAGCCGTCTACATCAAGCGCTGGGTGCCCGAGCTCGGCCGGGCCCCGGCCGATCTCATCCGCCGCCTGGACCGGTTCGAAGGACGGCGCCCCGGCGGATACCCCGCGCCCATCGTCGACCACGCCGTCGAGAGCGTCAAGGCCCTTCACATGTACCGCTTGGCCCGAAGCGCGGGCCGGCGGGCGTAAGGCGGGCTCAAAGCCCGAGGCCCCTGCGGCGTCTAACCTGTCAGAGGCAAGAATGGACCCCAGAGCGGCGCGACGGGACCGGCGCCCGGACCAGGCGGAAAGGCTAGCCAAAAAAACGGCCGAATACCCTGGGATATCCCCCTTCCTGGGGATGAACACCGTCCAGGCCGCCGGGGATAATCCACCTACCCTTGACACTGCCCCCTGCGGGGCTTAGCATATCGATGGGGAAGGGGCGTTCCGGCCATTGAAGGAGGATCTCATGAGTCGTAGTCTCCGTCTTTTCAACGCTTTATTCCTGGCCTTCGCGGCCGCCGCCGGCTTCGGTCTGGTGACCTCCTGCAACATCTCCGGGGGCTCGTCGACGGGTACGGGCGACCTGGCCCTGCTCATGACCGATGCCGCCACCGATGATTGGACCGAGGTCACGGTCCATTTCCTCTCCGCCAGTCTGCATCGCCAAGGCAGCGGGACCTGGGAGGATTTCTGGACCGCCGACGCGTCCAACCCGGCCTCCGGCAAGGTCAACCTCATCGACCTCAGCGGGGTCACGGACATCCTGAACGTGGACACGATCAAGGAAGGCACCTACGATCGTCTCAAGCTCGTCCTGAATACCGATCCGGCCTCGATGACCCTCGTCACCGCCGACGAGACGGTGATCAGGCCCGAGGACATCACCGTCGTCGACCCGAGCGGAACCGGCGAGATCAAGGTCGATCTCGACCCGGACCTCGTGGTCGAGGCCGACAAGACCAACGTCCTGAGCATCGACTTCGACCTGGCCCACCCGCTGTCGATCGTCAACCTGGACGGCAAGGTCGTCATCAGCCTGAAGGTCCGCCACAAACGCCTGCCGCTCAACCTCAACCGCATCCAGTTCGCCCGGACGCTCGGCGAGATCACCGAGCCGGCCACCGCGAACCCGGACGGCACGGCCGTATTCAACGTCACGACGCTCCGGGGCGCCAAGATCGAGTTCAACGCCAACGCCGGCACGATCTACACCGACGTCACGTCGGGGACGGGCGTGGCGGGGGATTTCGAAGGCCTCCAGGCCCTCGTCGGGACCGGGGCCGCCCTCGTCTCCTCCAACATGAACTCCGACGGCAGCCTCTACGCGCGGCGGGTCTGGTACGCCGACTCGATCGACAAGCTGCCGAAGTTCACCCCCGAAGGCCTGGTCCGGCGGATCGGGGACAACTGGCTCAGCATCCAGGGCCGAAGGACCGAGGCCCTGTCGACCCGAAGCACCTACCGCTGCGACTGGGCCGCGGAGACCGTCTTCGTCGACGCCGCCACGACCTGGAGCTTCCGGGGGACCGACATGGGCGTGACCGGCGCGAACGGCCTGCGTCACCTCGCCCGGGGCTTCCGCGTCGAAGTCGTCTATGTCGACGAGAACGCTTCGCCCAAGGTGGCCGCGTCGATCAACGTCCAATTCGCCCACGCCGAGGGGATCATCACGGAACCGACCCTCGAGAACTTCAAGCTGGGCTGGTTCTGGCGGACGCGGACGATGCTCTACAGCGAGGTTGCCGGCCACGAGTTCGGCTGGTGGTTCTACGGGATGGATTCCACCCGCTCCTCCGACCGCCAGGCCCTCATCGATTCCGTCCAAGCGGCCCGCCAGGCCCGCCTCTGGGCTTTTGCCTGGGCCGGCCTGACCTGGGACGCCCCCGGCGCCCAGTGGGTCGTCGAGAACCTCGTCCTGGCCCCGATGAAGCTCCACGAGCTCACCAGGATCACGGAAGGCTACAAGGCCGACGTCGAGACCATGGTCGTCTCGACCGTCAATTGCTGGGATGGGGCGACCCCCGAGGCCCTGACCGTCAAGCTCGATCACGCCGCGACGGATCCCATCCAGACGGTCGTCGGCTCGTTCCTCTGGAGGGCCGACACCAATGCCGTGACGTTCACGCTTCCGGTCCTGCCCGAACAGTGGGACGACCTGCTCACGCCCGAGGTCGACAAGGTCCGGATCTGGGTCCACCCGGTCAAGGAAGGCGACGGCACCTTCAGGTGGCACGCCGACAGCGTGCTCGCCTATCGGTTCATCCGCTGAGTCCACAGGGACCGGGTCTTCGCAAACCGCTTGCGAGGACCCGGTCCTTCTTTTTTCTTTTTTTCTCTATTCGCCCGGCCAGATCCTCACCAGCACGACGCCGTGGGACGGCACGCGGACCTCGAAGCGCTCGTCGTAATGCTTGCCCGTGTCGGAGTGGACCCCCCTATCTGCGCGGGCCCAGAGGTCGCGGACGCGGGCCGGCCCCGGCGGAATCCCGATCTGCGACCAACGGACGTATTGGGCCAGCTCACGGTCGGTATAGTTGACGAAGGCCACGGCCTTGGAGCCGTCGGCCAGCGGCTTCATCCAGACCTGGCCGCCGTAGCCCCGTTCGATGACGACCCGGCCCTGGACGCCGAGCGGATCCTGGTCGACGGCGATGACCTCCTTGTTGAGGAGGATGGACTTGGTTTCCTCGGTCATCGCGCGCAGGTCGTTGCCGGCCATGAGCGGGGCGGCCATGATGGCCCAGAGCGAAAAGTGGGTCTTGTACTCGTCGAAGGTCATGCCGCCATTGCCGACCTCGAGCATGTCGGGGTCGTTCCAGCCGCCGGGGCCGGCCGCGTCGGCGTGGCGTGAGTTGGCGCCGATGATCCAGACGACGCTCGCCCAGTTGTCGCCAATGTCAGCCGTCGTTCGCCAGAGCTGGCCGACGCCCTTGGCCCATTTCCAGGGGTCGTTCCGGCCCCACTCGCAGATGCTCAGGACGATCGGGCGTCCGCTGCGGCGCAGAGCGTCGCGGAACCGGGCGTATTCCGTGGGCGCGTCGAGGTCGTCGCAATTGCACCAGTCGACCTTGATGTAGTCCACGCCCCACTCGGCGTAGGTGGCCGCGTCGAAGTCGAAGTGGCCGGCCGCGCCCGGGCGCCCGGCGCAGGTCCTGGGCCCGATGTCGGAATAGATGCCGAAGAGCAGGCCCCGGCTGTGGACGTAGTCGGCCAGGGCCTTCATGCCGCCGGGAAATCGCTCCGGGTCGGCGATGATCCTGCCGTCAGCGGCTCGATCGACCTGCCAGCAGTCATCGATGACCAGGTATCTGTAGCCGGCGTCGAGCATCCCGGTCTCGACCATGGCGTCGGCGGTCTCGCGGATGAGCTTCTCGTCGACGTTGCAGCCAAACTTGTTCCAGGTGTTGAAGCCCATGGGCGGGACCGGGGCCAGGACCGGCGCCTGGGCGGCCGGAGCGGCCTCGGCCGTTGAGGCGGGCTCTTTGGCCGTCTTCCCGGGTCCGCAGGCCGTGAAGACGGCCGCGGCCAGCAGGATCGCGAGGATCGTTTTCTTCATGGGGGGTGTTCTCCTTGGGAATGGGGTCAAGCGGACTATAGGCCCCGCCCCCCGCCCAAGTCAACCGGAACCCGGATGGGATTAAATCTTAAATCCGATAATTCCCGCCTGTATCCGCAAGGCTCCGGGCCGACGCCCGGCGAGAGGATTACCGGATTTAAGGATTTGACCCGAAAGGGGAGGACCCCTATAATGAAAAGTTGAAAGGAGTATGGGGGCGAACTGGTTTCGACGGAGGTAACGAGACACAGGTTGCACGCCGAGGTCCCACCCACCTCGCTAAACTGGTGGAAACAATCTAACTGCAGAACCTTTAGCAGTCGCGGCCTAATAGAAAGGCACGCCGTTCCGGGGGCCCCCTCCCGCAGGACCTCCGGAGCGTCAAACGGGCGGGATAGCGAGCCGGTCCGGCTTCGAGGCCGGGGAGCGAAAAAACATCGGGGCTGGCTTTCCGGCGCTTTTCCTCTTCGAGCGCCGGCGGGCGAGATCAAAGAAGAGGATAAGCGTGTAGAGACCTGCTGTTGAATGCTTTCGGACGCGGGTTCGATTCCCGCCGCCTCCACCAGATTTGCGCATGAAGCCCATTATCATAATCGCCACGACCTTGGCGCTCATCCTGTCCGTTCCGGCTGCAGCCGCCCAGGAGCGGGCCCTGCGGACCGTCGTCATCGACCCCGGCCACGGCGGCTTGGAGTCGGGGGCCAAGGGCCGCTTCGGCAACCTCGAGAAGGACATCACCCTGGCCATCAGCCTCAAGCTCAAGGCCCTGATCGAGAAGGACATGGGCTTCGAGGTCGTGCTGACCCGGGACCGCGACGTCGACGTGTCCCTCGAGAACCGCTCGGCCATCGCCAACAATCACAAGGCCGGCCTGTTCATCAGCATCCACGCCAACGGGGCCGTCCCCAAGAAGGCGGCCGGCTCGGAGACTTTCTTCCTCAGCCTCAACGCGACCGACGAAGAGACGCGCCGCCTGGCCTACCTGGAGAACAACTCCTCGGAGATCCAGAGCCGCATCGACCCCTCCTCCGAGGACGACCTGATGATGATCCTCTGGGACATGGCCCAGAACGCCTATATCAAGGA
>Ga0209706_10000971_pt1 | contig 16240 bp, 9 predicted proteins | sample PPLLaktember2015_6_FD_187263 | JGI IMG/M metagenome (GOLD analysis project Ga0209706, IMG submission 187263) | Freshwater sediment microbial communities from Prairie Pothole Lake near Jamestown, North Dakota, USA - PPLs Lake P8 Core (1) Depth... | ecosystem: Environmental > Aquatic > Freshwater...
CGAAGTCCCTGACTGCCGCCTCCATGAGGATGAAGAAAGCCTGACCTTCCGTCGCGACTCCCGGTTTTTCGAAGGTCGGAGAGCCGCAGACGTCGCGGACGTAGCCGAGCTCGTCGACCTTGCCGAGGGCCGCATTGCGCATGATCTCGGCGTCCTTGAGATAGGACTTCGGGAGCCACGCGCCTTTGACCCCCCGGAAGATCGTGTAGGACAGCATCTGGGACAGATTCGTCTCGACGAAAGACTTCGGGTCGTCGACGACGTCGTGGAAGAGGCCGTCGGGACGGCGGTGCCTGAGGCAGCCGTCGAGGACCTCGCGGACATAGCCGACAAGGCGCTTCCTATCGGACGCCATGCTATCGGGCAGGGCCCGGATGACCCGGGTCATGCCGGCCGCGGCCCAGCCGTTTCCGACGCCCCAGAAGGCCTGCCGTTCGAAGGCCTTTTTGCCGTCGTCCCAGATGTGGGAGAAAAGCCGGGCCTTCTTGTTCCACAAGATACGCCGGAAGCCTTCGATCTGCTTCACCGCCTCCGCGGGCTCCCCAGCCGCGGCCAGGAAGGGCGGGGCCATGTACATCGAATCGACCCAAACCTGGGGCTTGTGATCGATGTGATGCAGCGTCCCATCGGTCGTCCGCGGGGCCGTCTTCAGAAGATAGCCGAGCATGCGGCCGGCACCGTTTTTAAATAGCGGGTCGCCGGTCGCCTTGGCCGCAAAAAGGACGCCCTCGCCGTTGGCGGCCGGGTCGGTGATGCCGTGGTTGTCGGAAACCATCCCCAAGCGCCCGTCTTCGTAGATGCGCAGCATCGCGCCGCGGGCCATGCGAACGACCATGTCGCGGTCGCCCCATTCGAGGATCGCCTGCATGGCCACGCCCTGTTCCCAGGCTTCCCGCTGCATGGCTAGCATGGACATCTTGACCTTCTCGATGAGGGCCTCGCGGCCTGTGGCCGGCTGTTGCCCCGACACGGCGATGGGCTTGGCGCCGAAAGCTGCGAGAGCGCCCGAAGCGGCTCCCCCGGCCAATAGGTCTCTCAAGGCTTGCCGTCTTCGCATGAGATTTCTCCCGTCTGATTTCGAACTCGGCCGGGAGGCCGGCCCTGCAGGGCGATTCTAACGCAGGGCGCCGGCCCAGGCAACCGCGGCGAATCGGGGATACGCGCGAAGACGGCTGTTGCCGGTTCAATCACGTGATGCCGACCATTGCCAGCGGGCCGCGCCTCGTGGTAATGTCCAGGCGAGGGAGGAGCCGATGTCCAAAACAGCCGTGCTTGCCGTCGCTGCCTTGTACGCCGTCGTTCTTTCGGCCGGATGCAGACAGCCGAAACAGGAGGCGCCGGCCCCGTCTCCCCTGGTCTTCAACGTCAAGGATTTCGGCGCGACCGGGGTCAAGGAGGACCTGGCCCAGGAAGCCATCCAGAAGGCGATAGACGCCTGCGCCGCGGCCGGAGGCGGCACGGTGTTCATCCCTCCAGGCCAGTACACGAGCGGGACGATCCACCTCCGCAGCCACGTCCGACTCCTCGTCGAATCGGGGGCCACGATCTATTCCCTCCACGACAAGTCCCGTTTCGACAAGGACGCCCTCCTCTACGGCGAGGACCTCACCGATGTGACCATCGAAGGCCGGGGGGGCTTCGACGGCGGGGGCGCCTACGACCGCCGCCTCAAAGGCGACCACGAGGACGATTTCATCCGCCCGAACCAGATCGAGATGGAGAAGCTCGGCCTGCCCCTTATGCGGTCGTTCCCCAAGCCCGACCGGACCGGCAAGATGGTCCTCCTCGTTCGCTGCACAGATGTCCGCATCGCCGGCGTCTCTTTCGTGGACTCCCCGTCCTGGACCATGCATCCCGTCCAGTGCGAGCGCCTCGTCATCGACGGCGTGCATATTCGGACAAGCCTCGCGGACGGGGTCTGGGCCGACGGCATCGATCCCGACGGCTGCAAGGACGTCCGCATCTCGAACTGTACCATCGAGACGGGCGACGACGCCCTGGTCTTCTATTCCATGGATTGGTTCGGCCCGGCCCGGCCGTGCGAGAACATTACTGTGACAAACTGCCGCCTGAGCTCGGCCTCGAGCGCCATCAAGTTCTGCGACGGCAACATTGCCGGCATCCGCAACGTCACCATCGACAACTGCGTCATCACCAAGTCGAACCGCGGCATCGCCTTCATGACCTTCGACGGCGGGGCGGTCGAGAACGTCATCCTCTCCAATTTGACGATCGAGACCGTGCGCCACGAGTGGTTCTGGTGGGGGGACGGCGAGCCCTTCCACTTCAACGTCAAGAAACGGAGCGAGGTCCACGCCAGCTGGCCGCCCGAAAAAGACCGGCCGGCGGGCGCCATCCGGAACGTCAAGATCCAGAACGTCATCGCCCGCGGCTATGGCTCGAGCGTCTGCAACGGGCACCCCGATTCCTGGCTCGACGACATCTCCTTCGAGAACGTCAAGCTCACGGTCGCCCATGACCCCGGCGCCGCCTACGACAAAACCGTCCACGGCCTCGTCTTCAAGCAGGCCCGGAACCTGAGGCTGAGGGACGTCGAGATCGTGTGGGAGGGGCCGGCCTCGGAGAAATGGCAGAGCGCCCTAGCCCTCGACGAGGTCCAGGGACTCGTCCTCGACGGGGTGACGGCGGCCCAAGCCCCGGGCCTGGAAACGGCGCCGGCCGTCCTCATGCACCAGGTCGACTACGCCGTCATCCGCAACTGCCGGGCGGCGGAGGGGACGGGGACGTTCCTGACCTTGACCGGGGAAAGGACGAAGGACATCCTGCTCGAGCGGAACGACTTCCGCAAGGCCCGGCTCCCCTATTCTTTCTCGGAGGGTGCGCGGCCCGACGTCCTCAAGCTGGGGTACTGAGATTCGGCCGGCCGGTCAGCCTGATCGGGCTTATCGGCGGGACAGGAAGAACATCAGGGCGGCCACGATGATGACGAGCAGCATCAAATAGTACGCCCGTCTTCGCCTGGCCGCGACGAATTCCTCGGCGGCATTCTCGTCGATATAAAAGGACTCCGGCGTCCGGCCGGGCCGGAAGATATCCTTGTCCTGCATCTTCCGGAAGATGCGGTCGGGCTTGATCCGCAGATCCGCCAGCGGCAGGGCTTTCGAGACGTCCGTAGCCCCGGCGTTGCGGAACTTCCTCATATATTCGTTCTGTTTGATGATGACGTAGGCTTCGCTGCTCATCGCGCGCTCCCGTTGTCTCTGACCTGATGATACACCCTATTATAGCCCGAAGGCCCGGCGCGTTCGAGCTCTAACGACGGGCAAACCTTGTATGTTAGAATGCGCCCATGAGAACCCACGCCCCCTCCCCTGTCCGGATATGTCTCATCGCCGTCATCCTCGCGACGGCCGCCGCCGGGCCCGTGCTCGCCGGCACTACGCTTGCCAGCCGCGGGCGCGCGTCGGCCCGGATCGTCGTCGCGGCCGGGGCCTCCGAAACCGAGCGCTTCGCCGCCGATGAGCTGGCCCTGTTCCTGCACATCGTCACCGGGGCGGATTTCCCCGTCGTCGAGGACGCCGGCCGGCCCGGAGGGAGGCTGCTCGTCGGGCTTGGCGCGGCCAAAGAGGCGGCGCCGGATCTTGCCGGCTCCGTCCTTGCGCCGGAGGAGATCGTGGTCCGGACCGTCGGCGACGACATCGTCCTGGCCGGCGGCGGGCCGCGCGGCACGCTCTACGCCGTCTACGCGTTCCTCGAGGACGTCGTCGGCTGCCGCTGGTGGACCGGGACGGCCAGCCGCATGCCGTGGAAGCCGTCCTTGTCGGTCGGGAACATTTCCATCCGGTTCAGACCGCCGCTCGAATACCGGGAGCCCTATTGGCACGTCGCTTTCGATCACGTCTGGGCGGCCCGCAACAAGGCCAACGGGGTGCGGGCCGGAGGCGACGCGCTGCGGGGCGGCAGCCAGATCTACGAGGGCTTTGTCCATACGTTCTACGGACTCATCCCGCCCGGGAAGTATTTCGAGCCGCATCCGGAGTGGTTCAGCGAGATCGATGGCCAGAGGACCTTCAAGAACGCCCAGCTCTGCCTGACCAACGAGGATATGCGCCGGGAGTTGGTCGAGAATCTCAAGGAGAAGCTGCGGGCCAACCCGGCCGCCACGATCGCTTCCGTTTCCCAGAACGACTGCTTCGGCAACTGCGCCTGTCCGAAATGCCGGGCCGTCGACGAGGAAGAGGGCGGCCCGGCCGGGACGCTCCTTAACTTCGTCAACGCCGTCGCCGCGGATATCGAGCCCGAGTTCCCGGGCCTCGCCATCGACACCCTGGCCTACCAATACACGCGGAAGCCGCCGCTCCTCGCCCGGCCGAGGCCCAGCGTCATCGTGCGCCTGTGCAGCATCGAATGCGCTTTTGGCAAGCCCCTCGACGACCCGCGCAACAAGGCCTTTTTCGACGATCTCGATGGCTGGTCGAAGATCGCCGGGCGGCTCTACATCTGGGACTACACGACGAATTTCTCGCACTATGTCCAGCCGCACCCGAACTATGGCGTCCTGGCCCCCAACATCCGCCTCTTCGTCGACCGGAACGTCCGCGGCGTCTTCGAGCAGGGCGCCTACCAGTCCTGGGGGTCCGAGATGGCCGAGCTCAGGGCCTGGGTCCTGGCCAAGCTGCTATGGGACCCCGGTCTCGATGAGGGCCGGCTTCGCGAAGAGTTCCTGAAAGGCTACTACGGTCCCGCGGCCGGAGCCATGGACGACTTCCTCGAGGGGCTCGAACAGGCCCTGGCGAAGGCGGGAGATGCCCTGGGCTGCTATTCGCCGGCCGACGCCAAGTTCCTTTCTTTCGATACCCTGGCACGCTCCTGGAGGACGCTCGAATCGGCCCGCAGGAAGGCCCGCCGATCGGCCGAATACGGGCGCCGCGTCGAGCGGGCCAGCCTCCCGGTCGCCTACGTCGTGCTTGCGCGCTGGGAGGCTCTCAGGGAGGAAGCCCGCGAAGCGGGCGGGCGCTGGCCCTGGGCCGAGACCAGGGAAGCTCTCCTCGACTGGTTCGTGGACGCGGCCCGCCGGGAGGACATCACGATGATCTCCGAATGGCAAACGTTCTCCGATTGGGCCGCCAAGGGCGGCCGGTCGAAATAGGCCCAGGCCGGGGCTTCAGCGCCCGTACATGGTCCCGGGGACGTCGCTCTTCGGGAAGCCGGGCCCGCGCCACTGGAGCCGGAGCTCCCTATTGCCAGTGACCTGAAAATAGGTGATCTCGATCGGGTGCCAACCCGCTTCGAGGGCGATCTCTCCCTTCTCCTCAGACACGCTGTGCGCCCCGTCGTTGACGATGAGGTCGCGCCCGGCGATCGACAGCCGGCTGCCGTCGTCCGAACCCAGATAGAAGACATAGACCCCCGTCCGCGGCGCACGGACATAGCCGCGGAATCGCAGCGCGAAGCGGTCTTTCCGGTCGCCCGCCGGCCCCAGGTCGGGCCTCGGCGCCGTCCCGGTCCGCGCGGCCGTGAGGCCGGCGATATCGGCCAGCTTCCCGACCTCCCCCTCGAAATATTCGAAGGCCAAGCCTCTCGCGGCCACGGCGGTTGGCGCCGGGGCCAGTGGCTCGGCCGGCTTTAAGGTCCGGCTCGCGACAAGGCTCGAGATGCCGTCGGCCCAGAACGCGCGGGCCTTGACGGTCGTCGCTCCGCTGATGGCGATCGGCTTATCATAGAGGGCCGACCCGGGTCCCGGCTCGCTGCCGTCGACCGTGTAGCGGATCGTCGAGCCGGGCCGGGCTGCGAGCTCGACCACGAACGACGGACCGGTGAAGAGCGTCTGGTCGGCCGCAAAACGCGGCGGCAGGAAGCCCCGGTTGAGCGTCGAGAACCTGGCCGGGTCGAGCTTGATGACCTTGCGGTCGTAGGTCATGAGGCCGTTGACCTCGATCTCGCAATCGGAGGTCTGGGTATAGACGGCCGCGGCCAGGCCCTTGTCGACGAGCGGATAGAGGGCCTCGATGAGATCGGCGTAGCGGGTCTCGAAGGCCCGCGTGTCGTCGAAATTGCGGTAGCCCCAATTCCCTTCGGCCTGCCACAGGTGGCCGGTCAGGGGGAGCCCCAGGCCCCCGAACTCGCCGAGGACCGACGCCCGCGTCTCCTCGAGGGGCGGCATGTCCGGCCCGGGGTAGCTGTGGATGTCGCTGACGTCGCCGACGCCCTTGTCCGTCCAGCCGCTGGCGTTGTTGACCAGCCGGCTCCGGTCGTACACTTTCGTCCAGGCCGTGATCCGCTCCGTTTCGTACTGCCCCCAGCCTTCGTTGAAAGGCACCCACATGACGATCGACGGGTGGCTCGAGAGCGCGTCCATGATCGATTTCCACTCCCCTTCGAACTGCGCGTCCCGCGCGGCCAGGACGTCCGCCGGCAGGGCCTCTCTCTTGAACAGGGCGCTCGGCATGTCCTGCCAGACGAGCAGGCCCAGCGTATCGCACCAGTAATAGAGCCGGTCCGGCTCGACCTTGACGTGCTTGCGGAGCATGTTCATGCCCAGGGCTTTGATCGTTTCGATGTCATAGCGAAGGGCGTCGTCCGTCGGCGCCGTATAGAGGCCATCGGGCCACCAGCCCTGATCGAGCGGCCCGAACTCGAAGAGCGGCGCGTTGTTGAGGAAGAGCCTGATGACGCCCCCGGCGTCCTTGCCCAGCGAGATCTTCCGCATTCCGGCATAGCTCTTGACCTGGTCGAGCGTTCTGCCGCCCTTGGTAAGGAGGACCCGGATATCATAGAGGGCGGGATCCGAGGGCGACCAGAGCGCCAGACGCGGGATGGTCAATTGTGCCGGGGCGTCGGCCGGGACCTCGGCTTCGGCAACGGCTTCCTGGCCCCGGCTGACCTCGATGGACAGCATCGTCCCCTCGCTCTCCCCCGCGATCTCGGCCTCGACCATCAGGACCGCGATATCGATGTCGGGGGTCGTTTTCAGGCTGACGATATGGGCCTCCGGCACCGGTTCGAGCCAGACCGTCTGCCAGATCCCCGTCACGGCGGTGTAGAAAATGCCGTGGGGTTTCATGACCTGCTTGCCGCGCGCAATGGGGCTGTTGTCGTCATCGGTCGGGTCGAAGACGCGCAGCGCGATCTCCTGCTTGGTTCCCCTCTTGAGAGCGTCTGTGATATCGAATGTGAAGGGATCGTATCCGCCGCGGTGGGTTCCGGACTCGAGGCCGTTGACCCAGAGCGTGCACTCCCAGTCGACCGCCCCGAAATGAAGGAGGACCCGGCCGCCGCGCCAATCCTTGGGAACGAGGACCGTCCGGCGGTACCAGAGGGCCTGGGCGGAGCCGACGGGCTTGCCGACCCCCGACAGGGCCGACTCGACGGCGAACGGCACGAGGATCTGTCCGTCCCAGTCGTCGGGCCGGCCGGCTTCTTTGGCCGTGATGGCATAATCCCAAAGGCCGTTGAGGTTAAGCCATCTTTCACGGACCATCTGCGGCCGGGGATATTCCGGAAGGGCCGCCTCCGGCCCGACCTCGGCGGCCCAGCGGGTCGTGATCCGGCCGGTCACGGGCGCCCATGTCGACGCCGGTTCGGATTTGCAGGCGACGAACGCTCCGGAAAGAAGGGCGATCGCGCAGATGATGGCGGGGATTCTTTTCATGGGGCTGCTCCTAACACAGCATAAGTAAATCAGCACCGGCGGGTATGTCAATCGAAAATGGGGACGTTTCTATTTTTGCCGGGGGGAAGGCCGGCAGGAAAAATAGAAACGTCCCCATTTTTTGGGCTGGTTTTGGTAGAATGTTCGAAGCGATCGGATTCGCGTGTCCCGTCCCTGTGAAGGTGGCGCCATGAACGATCTCGAAAACATCCATCCGCTCGAAGCCCTGAATCCGCAGATCCGGGCCCGCTTCCCGATGATCGACCGCGACGCCTTGGGCCACCCCCGCATCTACCTCAATACCGGGGCCGGGAGCCTGACAGTCGATACGGCCGCCGAGGCCGCGCGCGACGCCCAGGGCCGGCTCAACCCCATGCCCGGCGCCGTCGTCGACGGAGAGGCCGAGACCGCCGCCCTTCACATGCGCGTCCGCGGCCTCGCGGCGGATTTCCTCAATGCCCGGGCGGGCCGGGAAATCAGCTTCCATCAGTCATCCACGGCTGCGCTCTTTAATCTTGCGTTCGGGCTGCGCGATGTTATCGCCCCGCCGTCCAACCTCGTCGTCACGGACCTCGATCACATGGCCAACGTTTCGCCCTGGGAGATCGTTCTCGGAGGGCCAGGCGGCTGCGAGGTCCGGCGGGCCCGGCTCACGGCGCATGGGACCCTTGACATCGATCACCTGCTCTCGCTCGTCGACCCGCGGACCGGCCTTCTCGCCGTGACCGCGGCCTCGAACGGGAACGGCTCGCTCGTCCCTCTCAAGGAGCTCGTCGACGCCGTCCGCGTCCTGGCTCCGGGCTGCCTCGTCGCCGTGGACGCCGTCCATCACGCCCCCCACGGCGTTCTCGACGTCCGGGCCAGCGGCATCGACCTCCTCGTCTTCTCCGGATACAAGGTCTTCGGTCCGATGATGGGCGTGCTCTGGGGCCGGGAGGAGGTCCTGGCGCGGATCCGGCCCTATCGTGTGGAAACGAACAAAGACGCTTTGCCGGGCAAGTTCGAGATGGGCATGCTCAACAACGCTTCCGTCGCCGCCCTCGGGGCGGCCTTGGAGTATCTCCTTTGGGTGGCCGGCCTTCTCGCCGTTCCTCAGGCCGCCGTCCCCGATCGGGCCTCGACATTCCGTATCGCCATGACCTCGATCGCCGAATACGAGAAAGCGATCGTCCGCCGCGTCCTCGAAGGCTTCAAGCAGATGGACCTTCCCCGCTTCCGCCTTTTCGGCCTCGCCGACCCGGCCCGCGCCGGAGAGCGCGTCCCGACCTTTGCTTTCGACATCGGGGGCCTCGCGGCGACGGAGACGAAGCGCAGGCTCTGGGCGGGGGCCGGCGTCCAGATCGCCGACGGCAACCACTACTCGGCGGCCGTCGTCCGTCATCTCGGCCGGCCGGAGGGCATCTGCCGGGCCAGCTTCGCCCACTACGACACCGTTGGGACGGCTGACTTGTTCCTCGCGGCCCTGGCCGGGCTCGAAAAAGATTGAAGAAAGGGCCGGGAAAACCTAGAATAGGGCTTCTCTGGACGGTCCCTCGAAATAACCGATAGCGCTCAAGGAGAAAGAACCATGAGAAAAACCTCGAGAGCGGCCACGTTCGCCAGTCTGCTGCTCGTCGTCCTCTTCATCGGCCAGGTCTTCCCCCAGGAAAGGATCATCGGCAAGGCCCTCTACGAAAAGCTTCAGCGCGAGGGCCGCCGGATGACGGGCCCTCCGGGCGGCGGATTCGGCGGAGGCGTCGCCTGGACCCCGGACGGCAAGGGCACGTACGCTTACGAGGACGGCACCTTCAAGCGGACCGACGTCCTCACGGGCGAGAAAACGCCGCTTTTCGACGACGCCAAGCTCCTGGCCGCGGTCAACACCGCGACCGGCCGCCAGGAGGTCAAGATGTTCTTCAACCGCTTCCAGTACATCGACGGCGGCAGGAAGATCACGTTCCAGGCCTTCAACAAGGTCTTCATCTATGACCTGGCTTCCTCGAAGCTCGTTTCCTACGAGCCGGAGCGGTCCATCACCGGCGTCCGCGGCCGGGCCTACGGCGATGTCCTCTCCCCCGACCTGAAATACCGGGCCTTCACCCGGAGCTACAATCTTTATGTCAAGGACATGGAAGGCGCCGAAACGGCCCTGACGACCGACGGTCACGAGGACCTCCGCAACGGCTACCCGGATTGGGTCTATCCGGAGGAGCTCGCCCAGTATCAGGCCTTCTGGTGGTCGCCCGATTCGAAGAGGATCGCCTTCATGCAGTTCGACGAGGGCCCGGTGGCCAAGTATCCCATCGTGCACGACACGGCTCCCATGTCCCGCTACGAGCTCCAAGGCTATCCCGTGCCGGGTGCGAACAACCCCATCGTCCGGCTGTTCATCGTCGATATCGCCTCCAAGAAGATCGTCCGGCTGGACACGGGCGACGACCTCGACGTCTATCTTTACCGGGGCCAGTGGACGAACGACGGCCGGGAATTCACCTACCACCGTCTGAACCGGCTCCAGAACAAGGTCGAGCTCTTCGCGGCCGACCCGGCCACCGGGAAGACCCGTCTCTTCCTGACCGACACCGACCCCTGCTACGTCGACGAATCGACCGACCTCATTTTCCTGAAGGACAACCAGCGCTTCCTGTGGACGTCGGAGCGCAGCGGCTGGCGCGAGATCTACCTCTACGACCTCGCCACCGGCAAGCTCCTCAAGCAGCTGACCAACGCCAAGCTCCCCGTCCGCGGCATCCAGGGCGTCGATGAGGCCCGCGGGGTCGTCTATTTCTCCGGGCAGGAAGCGAACGGCACCGAGAGCCATCTCTACCGGGTCAAGCTCGACGGCACGGGCTTCTTCAAGATGACCAAAGAGCCGGGCTCGCACTCGGCCAACCTGTCCCCCACCTTCGATTTCTACACCGACTCCTTCTCCAACTACGACCAGCCGACGAGATCGGCCCTGTACAAGGCCGACGGGACGGAGATCCGGGTCCTTTTGCCTGGGACGCCGAGCAAGGACCTCCTGGACCTCAAGCTGATCAAGCCCGAGCATTTCATGTTCAAGTCCGCCGACGGCAAGTACGACCTCGACGGTCTCCTCTACTTCCCGGCCCACTTCGACCCCGCCGACAAATATCCGCTCATCCTCTCGATCTACGGCGGGCCGGGCTCGAAGGGCGTCACCAATTCCTACCGGATGACGGACGGCAGCCAGGCCCTGGCCCAGCTGGGCTTTCTCGTCGCCGTCTGCGACTACCGCGGCGTCTCCGGGCGCGGCAAGGCCTTCCAGAACCTCCACTACATGAAGCTCGGCCAGGTCGAGCTCGAGGACCACGTCGCCTTCGTCAAGGCCCTCGGCCAACGGCCCTACGTCGACACCGCACGCGTCGGCGTCACGGGCCATTCCTACGGCGGCTATTTCGCCTGCATCGCCCTGCTCAAGGAGCCCGATGTCTTCCACGTCGGCGTGGCCGGAGCCCCCGTCACCGACTGGCGTAACTACGACTCGATCTACACCGAGCGCTACATGCGCCGGCCTCAGGACAATCCCGACGGCTACGAGAAGGCGTCCTGCATGACCTACGCCAAGAATCTCAAAGGCAAGCTCTTCATCCATCACGGCGCCGTCGACGACAACGTCCACCCGACCAATACCATTCAGCTCGTCCAGGCCCTGCTCAAGGAGAACAAGACGTTCGACCTGATGATCTATCCCGAGCAGCAGCACGGCATCGGGTTCGCCCGCTATCCCGCCTCGCGCGTCGAGTATTTCATCGAGCATCTGAAGCCGGTCGTCAAGTGATCGGGCGGACATCGCTCAAGGAGGAATGACATGGCCAAATTCGAAGGCGTGAAGTGGGCCCCCCGCCAGATGCGCTACCTCCTGCCCGTTAAGCAGTTCGACATCCTCGAGCCCGACGCCAGGATCTTCGGCGTCTGCCGCTCGGTCTTCTACGCCACCTTCCTCTGTTTCGAGGGCATTCGCTTCTTCTGCAAGAAGAGCGCCTCCGGGAAGCTCGAGGTCAACTTCCTCAACTGGCACAGGAACCTCGAGCGGCTCCGCCGCGGCATCACGTTCAACCTCAGCAAGGCCCAGGCCGGCCTCATCCCCTCGGTCGAGGAGCTCGAGAACATCATCATCCACGAGTACTTCAAGGAGCCGTCCATCCGCGCCTTCCTCGGTGAGATGGCCGAAAAGGGGCTTCAGGGGTACCTCAGGCCGTTCACGGTCGACGAAGAGCAGTCGATGGGAGTGACCTTCCCCGGCCAGCCGGCCGTCCGGGCCATCTTCTGCAGCTACGACAACTACCTCGGCGAGCCGTTCTCCGGCGTCGTCATCCCGCACCTGATCCGGGCCGTCGCCGCGAACAAGACCGGCTGGCTCAAGCTGGGCATCAACTACCTCGTCAGCCTGAAGGCCCTGGAAGCGGCCAAGGACGTCGACCCGTCGGCGGCCGCGGCCCTTTTCCTCGACGACAAGACCCACCTCCCGCTGGCCGAACGCTGCGTCACGGAATGGGACTCCTCATGCTGTCTTTTCGGCCTGAAGAACGGAACGGTCGTCAAGATCCCCGAGAGCGAGCTCATCCTGCCCTCGGTCACGATCCAGGGCATGGTGACCATCCTGCGGGACATGGGCGTCAAGGTCGAGGAACGGCACGTCACTTATGGCCAGCTCGTCAAATGGGTCCAGGCCCGGGAGCTCGTCGTCGCCGCGAGCATCGGGACGGCCGGTATCATGAACCGGTGTCAGAGGCTCCTGTGTGTCGACGAGAAGAACGCCGTGGCCGCCACCCATGTCCCTGACACGGGGCATCCGCTCTATGCGAAGCTGGCCGAAGCCAAGGCCTACTACTGGGATATCTACAAGGAAAAGGTCAAGCTCCCGGCCGGAATGAACCTTTTCAAGTACGCGCTCTAGATCAGACGGGGACATGTACCGAAGGTACGTATCCCCGTCTTCTCCCCTTCCCTTCCCGTAACCTGGATTATTCACGAGCCGAGGCGGCTGCAGATGCGATGGCGTGAGCCATCTTGGCTCCAACGAAGCAGATGCGGCCGGATCGGCTTGCCCGAAGGGTAAAAACGCCGGTCTTAAGTCTTCTTTTGTTTTTGCGAAACTGGCGTTTTTATGAATAGTCCAGGTTAAAGGCTCATGGCGATGAGCATCCAAAACTTGTCGCCGAGCTCCATGTACTTCTGGATGGCCGAGCGGGCCATGTCGTTGGTGTATTTCGTCAGGTACTTCTCGACGGTGAACGGCTCTTTATCGGGGGTCTTGCTGGCCAGGATCTCCTGGACCGTCTTCTCGATGAGCGGCATGTCGGCGAAGGCCTTGTCCTCGAACTCCGCGATCGTCTCCTCGATCGTCTTCCGGGTCGTCCCCCACTTCAGTGTAGCCAGGCGGTTGGCCCGCCGGAAGGCCCAGGCCGCCGAGTCCAGGCGGAAATTGTGCTGGGCGCAGATCCCGAAGCTCGGCGGAAGCTCGGTCGTGCCGGCGAAGATCGGGATGCGGGCGCTCATGGCCGGATTGTCGAAGTTGAACCAGCAGACGGCGCCGACCGCCGGGGGCAGCCAGCCCTTGATCTGGAGGACCGTGGCATAGGCACAGCCGGAGATGGGGATCGTCCGTTGAGGCATGACGGTCCCCGGCTTCAGGGCGTTGGCGAGATTGAGGATATCCCGGGGCATCCAAGCGCTGGCGATCGGGCTGGGGATCATCTGCGGCGCGGACTGGGCGGCCGGGGCCTGGCCCGGCTTCGGCCGAGGCTGGGGCCGCGGGACCATCAGGTTCTTAGTCATATCGAGGTCCGTTCCCTCATAGGGGTCCCGGTAGATGGCCAGGACGTCGCGGACGGACAGCTTCTTCTCGGGCTTGACCGAGAATGGCAGCTCCGGCAGGTCCATGGTCAGCTTGAGCGAGGGGGCGAGCTTGTTGAGGACGAAGAACTCGCGCGTCGAGAAAGGCTTGCCGCGCCCGCTGCCATAAGCCTCCCAGAACTTGAACGGCTTGCCGCTCTGAGGGTCCCACCAGCCCATGTCCTGGGCCACCTGGAAGACATTCTCGGAGGCCATGTAGCGGTCGGGGTTCTTGAGGTCGATCTCGGGGATGCGGGGGATGTTGGCCGAGATGCCGACATGGTCGTCGGGGATGCGGACGGCCGCCCAGACGGCGCCCTTTTCAAGGGGCCCTGCGCCCATGATCTCGAAGTGCCAGACTTCCTTGCCGTCGGCGATGGTGATGCACTCGCCGAAGTCGCCGTAGCCGTACAGCTTGACGAGCTCGCCGATGAGCTTGATGGCTTCGCGCGCGGTCCTACATCTTTCGAGAGCGAGCCGCTCGAGCTCCTCGATCATGAACATGCCCTCGTTGTTGACGAGTTCGCGGCGGCCGCCGATCGTCGTCTCGCCGATGGCCAGGCCGGCCTCGTTGAGGGACGGGTAGGCCGTATTGAGGAAGCGGTAGGTCTCGGGGACCTGGGGGACCTCTCCGGACTGGACGATGCCCCGGAGGTCGGTCGTCGTCTCCGTGTGCATCTTGCCGGAGTAGATCTTGTTCATCGACTTGTCCGGCCATTTCTGGTGGGGAACGATGTTGACCCACTGCCGGTAGGGCCCGTCGCAGGTGTGGCAGGTGATGACCGAGCCGTCGACCGTGGCCAGGCGGCCGACCTGGATCGACGTGCAGCTCTCGGGGTCGTCCACCCAGGCCTTGGCGGCCGGGCTGAGCGGCGTCGCGGGCGCCTGGGCGGCGGCGGCGATAAAGGATGCGATCAGGATGAGCGACAGCACGGCGCCGGCGCCCAGGATCTTGCGGGACGTATGTTTCCTCACGGAGACCTCCTCGTCGGATGCTAAGGAGTAGACTGTACGGTATCCCTCACCCGGCGTCAACTGGAATATCCGCCGAGCTGCCGAGGACCAAGATCACCCTGCCGGCCGCCAGGCCCAGCCGGATCGTGATCATGGCCCGGGTCCGTTCGACAGGATCTCATACATCTCCGGGGCGCTCATGGTCCCCGTGACCGGAATGGTCAACACCGGAACGCCTGCGGTCTGGTAGAAATCCACCAACGGCAGCGTGCGCTTGCTGTAGTCGGACAGTCGTTTCTTGACCGCCTCGAGGGAATCGTCCGTCCGGCGGGCCCGGTCGCCTCCCGGGTCGAGGCGGATGCGGTCGCGGATGACAGACGCCTCCGCTTCGAGCCTGACGATCCTCTCCACGGTCAGGACGCCCGCCAGACCCTCGGCTTGCTGCCTGTGGCGGGGCAGGCCGTTGAGGATAAGAAGGGATCCGGGCACAGAGCATCGCGTCTCCACGAACCGGCTCAGGATCTTGAGGATCATGGGCAGGTCGCGCTCCTCGAAGAGCGCCCCCGTCGCGAGCGAGGCCCGGACCGCCCCGATCTCACGCGCCGATAACCCCGCCTCACCCGCCGCCGCAGATGCGGAGACCCGGAGTTTGGCCCCGAAATCGAAGTGGCAGCACCGCCGGCCGTGGAGGCCCCGTCGCTCGATCTCGTCACCGAGGGGGGTCTTGCCGGAACCGGTGGGGCCGAGAAGAAGGAGGGCGGGCCACGGCCGGGGACTCAACTCTGGCCGCCCTCGCCGGAAGGGGCCGCGTCTTCCGTGATCGCCGTCGCCAGGTAGGCAAAGGCCCGATCCATGTCCCGGTGGCTGGCGACGAGGACTAGCGTGTCGTGCTCCATGAGCGCGAAGGGGGCGCCGGGGCTGGCAAAGGACTCGTCGCCCCGGACGACAGCGATGACGGTCGCCCCCGTCCGGCTGCGGAGGTCGAGCTCTCCGAGGGTCTTTCCGGCCGGCCATGCGCCCTGTCCCAGGAAGTATGTCTCCGCCGTTCCGGCCGCTAGCAGGTCAGCGATCCTCTCGGTCACAGGCCGGATGGCGCTGCATGCGCCCCGCAGCATGCCGTAGCATTCGCCACGCAGCACCTTGACCTCGGCGTCGATGACGTTGCGCGGAACGTGATACCTCTCAAGGACGCGAGTGAAGATCTCGATCGAGGTCTCGAATTCTTCCGGGACGACTTCATCGGCCCCGAGTCTCAGGAGGTCATCGATCTCCGACGCGTAGCGCGTTCGGACGATGATGAACATGCCGGGATTGAGTTCTTTTACGGCCTTGATGCCCCGGCGGGTCACCAGCGGGTCCGAGATGGCAAAGACGATCCCCTTGGCCCGCCTGGCCCCGGCCTCTTCGAGGATAATACGGCTGGAGACATCGCCGAAGACGATCAGCTCGCCCGTCGCTCCCGCTTCCCGGACCGTGACCGGATTGAGTTCGATGATGAAGTAGCCGATCCCGGCTTCCTTGAGGACATGGGCCAGGTTCCGGCCGTTGAGGCCATAACCGGCGATGATGACGTGGCCCTCGAGGTCGCAGACCGGCTTGGGTGCCGCATGGATCCTTCGCCTTTTCCAGGGCAGAACCCGCTCGCCTCCGGAGGCCAGGCCCGGTGCGGCCCGAATGAGGAACGGCGTCGCCAGAATGGTCAGGATGGAGGACGCGATGAACGCCTGGAAGATGTCGCCCGGGAGGAGCCCGCTGGCCCGGCCGACCCCGGCCAGGACGAACGAGAACTCGCCGATCTGGGCCAAGGCCAGCCCCGTCATCACGGCGATCCGGGAT
>Ga0209706_10000976_pt1 | contig 16209 bp, 16 predicted proteins | sample PPLLaktember2015_6_FD_187263 | JGI IMG/M metagenome (GOLD analysis project Ga0209706, IMG submission 187263) | Freshwater sediment microbial communities from Prairie Pothole Lake near Jamestown, North Dakota, USA - PPLs Lake P8 Core (1) Depth... | ecosystem: Environmental > Aquatic > Freshwater...
GGCGGGCGCGCTCACCGGCCGGCGGCCCTGGCCAGGCGCTCGAGGAAGGGCCGCACGTCGGCGCGCGTCGCGGCGAAGGCGCCGAGGGCGAAGCTGGCGGACGTCGCGCCCGCCTCGGCGAGGGCGGGCAGCCCGGCGAGGCTGCGCTCCAGGTCCGGCCGCTTGTCGGCGCCGAGCGCGATCGGCGCGTGGGCGCGCACGCCGAAGCGCGAGAAGTCGCGGCCCGCCCGGGCGAAGGCCTCGCGCAGCCGGGCGAGGCCGGCGCGGATCGCTTCCGGGCTCGAGTCCATCGGCAGCCAGCCGTCGCCGAGCTCCGCGATGCGGGCGAGGTTCCTCGGCCCGAGGCCGATGCCGAACCAGAGCGGCGGCCCGCCGGGCTGTACGGGGCGCGGGAGACACCAGAGCTCGTCGAAGGAGACCGTCGCCGAGTGGAAGCGCGCCGGCGCGTCGCGCCAGAGGGCGCGGCACGCGCGCAGCCCGTCCTCGAGTCGCTGCCAGCGCTGCGCGAAGGGCACGCCGGCGGCCTCGTACTCCTCCGGTTGCCAGCCGACCCCGACGCCGAGGTCGAGGCGCCCGGCCGACAGCACGTCGAGGGTGGCCGCCGTCTTCGCGAGGACGAGGGGGGCGCGCAGCGGCGCGATCAGCACGCCGGTGCCGAGCCGGATGCGCCGCGTGGCGCCCGCGATCGCGGCGAGCGTCGTCAGCGGCTCGAGCCACGGCTCCTCGAGGGGCAGCGGGAAGCGCCCGTAGGGGTAGCGGTCGGTGCGCCGCCCCATCGCCAGGTGGTCCGGGATCATCAGCTGGTCGATGCCGAGGTCGTCGGCCGCGCGCGCGGCCTCGAGCAGCGCGTGCAGCTCGCCGCCGAACAGCCGACCCAGCCCGGAGATCGTGACCGACAGGGAGAGCGCCAATCCGCGTCCTTTCCGCCGAGAAACCCGGAGGTTACACGCCTGGCGGCGGACCGGCCCGGGACGCTCTGGCGATAGTGTGTAATGCCCACTAACCTGCTGGTCAGCACCCACTAGCGAGGACCCGGTGGCGTACCTGTTCCGGCGGCCCGACGGCCGCATCGAGGTGCGCGAGGCGGTCGGCACGCCGGCCGGCCCGCGTGCGCGCACCCTGGCGACGTTCCGGGGCGCCCTCGGGCCCGACGTGCTCGAGCGGGCCGCCGCACGAGCCCGGCGGCCCTTCGATCCCGAGCGCCTGCGGGCGAACGCGGAGCGTCTGGGGATCCCCGTGACGCACCGGCGCGGCGACCGCGCCGCGCGGGAGCTGATCGCGCACCTGCGGCGCGGCGGGAGCGTCGACGGAGCCCTCGCCGCCCTGCTTCGGGAGGAGCTCGCACGCGTGGCCCCGCCGGGCGTGCCCGCCGAGCTCGCCGAGGTCGCCGAGTGGGTGGGGGCGGACGACGCTCGCCGCGGGGAGGCGCTCCGCGGCCTGCTGCGCGTAGCCGACCGCGTCGCGCGCTCGCGAAGCGTCCCGCGATCCGCGCGGCGCGCTGCCTTCCCTCGCTTCGCCTCGGCGAAGAGGAGCCGCCGTTGAAGCGCATGCTTCTCGACGAGAAGGTGATCGCGCTCGCCCGCGCTCTCGCCGCGACGCGCGTGCCCCACGCTTTCGGCGGCGCGCTCGCCCTCGCCTACTACGCGGCTCCGCGCGCCACCCTGGACATCGACCTCAACGTCTTCGTGCCGGCCGAGCGCGCCGGTCCCGTGCTCGAGCTGCTGGCGGGCCTCGGCGTCGCGACGCGGGGCGACGCGGTGCTGCGCGAGATCGAGGAGCGCGGCCAGACGCGACTGCGCTGGGACGGCACGCCCCTCGATCTCTTCTTCTCCTACGACCCGCTCCACGAGAGCGCGATGCGCCGGCGCCGCAGCGTGCCCTTCGGCGACGACGCGTCCATCGAAGTGCTGGCCGTGGAAGACCTCGCGATCTTCAAGGTGCTCTTCGACCGGCCCAAGGACTGGACCGACCTGCGCGAGGTCTTGTTCGCCCAGGGCGACGCCTTCGACGCGGACTACGCGCTGCGCTGGCTGCGCCGCATCCTCGCGCCCGAAGACGAGCGCTTGCGCCGCTGCGAAGCGCTCCTCACCGTCAGCGGTTGAAGACCACCGGCATCGACTCCCAGCCCTGCACGAACTCGGTGCGGATGCGCTTTAGCCGGCTCTCCTGCACCTCGTAGCGCGGCGCGTGGGCCAGCAGCTTCTCGAAGCAGAGCTTCGCTTCCATCTGCGCGAAGTGCCGGCCGATGCAGGCGTGGATGCCGTGGCCGAAGGAGAGGATGCGCGGCGGGCGGCGCCGCACGTCGAAGCGATCGGGCTCGGGGAACTCGCGCGGGTCCCGGTTGGCCGACGGATAGAGGAACATGACCGGCCGGCCCTTCTTCATGGTGACGCCGTGCAGCGTCACGTCGCTCTTCATCACGCGCATCAAGAACTGCGTCGGCATGTCGTAGCGCAGGATCTCCTGGTAGGCGTCGGGGATCAGCGACGGGTCGGCGGCGAGGGCCGCGCGCTGGTCGGGGTGCTGCCAGAGCCGGTGGACGCCGCTCGCGAAGGTCTTCGGGAAGGTCTCGGCGCCGCCGATGATGAACATCGAGAGGTGCGAGCTGATCTCCTCGTCCGCGAGCCGGCGGCCGCCGATCTCGACGTTCAGCACCAGGTCCACCACGCTGCCGTCGCGCGTGCCCTGGGCGCGCCGCTTGCCGATCAGCTCGGCGAAGTAGCCGAACAGCTCGCCCATCGCCGCCAGGCCGTCGGGCGTCATGCCGGCGGGGTGCTCCTCGTCGCGCTTGAAGAAGCGCCAGACCAGCTGGTTCAGCATCTCGGCGTCTTCCATCGGGAAGCCGTTGGCGAGGCAGGCGACCTTCACCGAGACCTTGGCCGCGAAGTCGTTGAAGAGGTCGGCCTCCTTGCGGTCGGCGACCTCCGCGAAGGCGTCGTCCACGAACTTCTGGATCTGCTGCTCGTGGCGCCGCACCACGCCCGGCGTGAAGAACTTGGCGATCGGCGAGCGAAGTTGGGTGTGCTCCGGCGGATCCATCAGGTTGATCATCGGCGTCACCGGCTGAACCCTCGTCAGCAGGTGCGAGGCGGTGGTGCCCTGGGCGGCCGAGTAGTTGTCGGCGTCCATCGAGGCGGTCCAGATGTCCTCGAAGCGCGCGAGCGCGTAGCAGTCCCACTTCTCCACGTGGTAGCAGGGCGCCTCTTCGCGCAGCCGCGCGTACACCGGGTGCGGGTCCTGGATGACCTCTTCGGCGAAGGGGTCGTAGCGGAGAGGCTGGGGCATGGGGTCTCCTCAGGTGAGCCCGTGGCGGCGCTCGAGGGTGGCGAGGATCTGGTTGGCGAGGTCTTCCGCGGCGGGCTGCATCAGCGGCTTCATCAGCGCGTTGACCATCGGCGCCATCGGCCCGCCCGGGTCGATGCGCAGGCGGAAGGTGAGGCGCGCGGTGCCGGCGCCCGGGCCGGCGTCGGCGCTCGAGGCTCGCTGCGCGCTGCCGTGGCGCAGCCGGTACAGGAAGCGCGCGAGGCCCTCGAAGAGACGCGCGAAGATGCCCTTTCGCGCCGGCGCCACGGCGACCGCCGCGCCGGCGTCCTCGTAGCGCTCCAGCAGGAAGGTGCCGCTGCCCTGCATCGGCTCGTTGACGCCGGTGAGCGAGAACGTGACGCGCGAGGGCCCGTTCCACTCTTCGATGTGCACCGCGAACTTCACCGTGCGCGCCAGCACGCCGACGTCGCCCTTCAGCACCCAGCTGGAGTCCTTCTCGCTCTGCTTCTCGTGGCTCTGATAGCCGGCCACGAAGGGCGCCCAGTTGTCCATCTCCTGGACGAACTCCCAGATCGTCTCGACCGGAAGCTTCGCCGTCGTCGAGTACTCGACCTCGGGCACTGGCTAGACCGGGCGGCCGGCGGCGTGGCGCCCGGCGACGTAGCCCCAGGTGATGGCGCGGCAGTTCGAGGTGCCGCTCTGGTAGCCGCCGCCCAGGTCGAGCAGCGCCGCCGAGTTGCCGACGGCGTAGAGCCCCGGGATCGGCTCGCCGCGCACGTGCAGCACCTGGGCGTGGGTGTTCCACTTGAGGCCGTGGGAGTTGATCCCCACCGACACCGGCACCAGCTTCACCGCGTGGTAGGGCGGCTTGTTCAGCGGCCCCACGTTCGGGTTCGGGTAGGAGAGGTCCCCCACCAGGCGCACCGCCCAGGGCAGCGAGCCCTTGCCGAAGTCCGGATCCTCGCCCTTCTCCGCGTACTGGTTGAAGCGCTCGAGGGTACGCACGAAGTTGTCGGGCGGGATGCCGAGCTTCGCCGCCAGCTCGCGCGGCGTGTCGGCCTGCACCACCATGCCCTCGGGCAGCGGCTGGCCCGGCATGAAGGAGCCGAGCGGGTAGCGCTCGCGGTAGTTGCCGTCGAAGATCAGGTAGGGCTGCAGGTTCGGCTGCTGCTGCTTTTTGCCGTCCCACGCGCGCGCGCGCGGCTGGTAGTCCTTGTAGAAGGACTCGTCGCAGAAGCGTTCGCCCTGCTGGTTCACCCAGATGGCGTGCGGGCAGCCGCACTCCCAGCTCGAGCGGTAGAGCGGGCGGCCCTCGCACTCCTCGCCGGGGATCTGGTAGCCCCAGAAGAGCGCCAGGTTGGTGGGCGGCACCGAGGCGATCGCGGCGCCGATCTCGGGGCCCATCACCATGTGGTCGCCGTCGAGGAAGGCGGGGAAGACGCCGTGCCAGTCGTGCATGTTCTCGTACATGCACGCCATGTCCTTGTTGTGGTCGTAGCCGCCGACGGCCAGCAACACGCCGCGGCTGGCGCCGACGAAGAACGAGCTGCCGTCCTTGCGCTCGGCGCGCACGCCGATCACGCGGCCGTTCTCGACGACGAGCTCGCGCGCCGGCGTCTCGACGAAGGCGGGGATCTTGCGGTCGACGACGGCGGCCTTCACGAAGAAGCCCATCATGCCGGGGCCGAAGGTGCGCTGGTCGTCGGTGATGCGCTGGCCGAGCAGCTCGAAGTTCCAGCTCGTGATCTTCGCGAGGCCGCCCCACTCGTACATCTCTTCGTGGAGCGCGCCCATCGGCATGATCGGCGTGAGGAAGGTCTTGTGCTGCCACTCGCCGAGCGACTTCCCGTCGAAGAGCTCGACGGAGAGGTAGCGGCCGCTGCCCTTCGAGCCGGGCGCGTCGGGGTAGTAATAGTCGGGCAAGCCCTGGCAGGCCTTCCAGCGCACGCCCGCCTCGTCCTCGTAGTACTCGACGGCCTCGTGCATCGTGGCGAGCCACTTGTCGCGGTGGGCCTGGCTGCCGTAGCCCATCGCCAGGAACTCGACGTAGCGGCGGCCCTCGTCCTTCGAGTCGCCGAGGCCGAGCTTCTGCATGTGCCGGTTCGCGGGGACGAACACCTCGCCGCCGCCGAAGGCCGAGAGCCCGCCCAGCTTCGGCGCCTTCTCCAGCAGCGCGCAGCGCAGGCCGAGGTCGTGGGCGACGATCGCCGCGGTCGTCGCACCGAGGCCCGAGCCGACGCAGACGAGGTCGACCTCGAGATCCCACTTCGCGGGCCTGGCTGCCATCTCGCCCCTCCCGGCCGTCCGATAGAATTAGAACGAGACGTATAGTATCGTAATTCGGCCGGCGGGTGGAGCGGGTCCGTATCTATCCAACTTGCTGGAATTCAAGGGGAAACCTTGGCGACGCAGCCGGAGAGTGCGCCCAGCGCGGGCCGGCCCCGCAGCGAGGAGGCCCACCAGGCGATCCTCGACGCCACCCTCGAGCTGCTGGCCGAGGTGGGCTTCTCCGCGCTCACCGTGGAGGGCGTCGCCAGCCGGGCGGGGGTCGGGAAGGCCACCATCTACCGGCGTTGGGCGTCGAAGCTGCCGCTCGTGGTGGAGGCGTTCGGCGGCCTGCCCGCCCTCGAGGACGCCGACACCGGCTCCGTCGAGCGCGACCTCAAGACCATGCTGCGCGGCTACATGGAGCTGTTCCACAAGACGCCCCTCGGCACCGTGGTGCCGAGCCTCGCCGGCGAGCGCTTCCACAACCAGGGCCTCTCGAAGAGCTTCGAACCGGTGATGAAGGACCGCCGCCAGCCGCTGGTGCGAGCCATCCAGCGCGGCGTCGCGCGCGGCGAGCTGCGCGACGACCTCGACGTCGAGCTCGCGGCCGACCTCGTGGTCGGCCCCATCGCGGTGCGCCTCTTCTTCACGGGCCGCGGCCTGCACCCGGACATCGTGGATCCGATCGTGGACCTCGCGCTGGCCGGGCTGCGGAAGGGCGCGCGCTAGTCAGGCGCGCTTGCGCAGCTGGGCCCGGGCCGAGGCGAGGTCGCCGAAGTCCGTCGAGCGCTGGTTGCCGCGCAGCGCGTCGAGCGGGTCGCGCAGGTCGTCGACGTAGCCGAGGGCGTAGGCGCCGCGCGCGTAGCCCATCAGCTTGAGCAGCGGCTCGGGCAGCTCGCGCGCGACCTCGAAGGGGACCGAGAGGTACTGGTTCTCCTCCTGGCGCAGCCAGGAGACCGCGTAGGTCAGGTTGATGCCGCGCCGCACGGCGCCCGAGCGGTTGGCGCCGCCGCCGTGGTAGAGCTTGCCGGTGTAGAGGAGCACCGAGCCGGCGGGCATCTCGGCGGGCTCGGTGTCGGCCTCCTGGAACTGGAGCCGGTCCTCGTAGCGGTGGCTGCCCGGCATCAGGCGCGTGCCGCCGTTCTCGGCAGTGAAGTCCGTCATCGCCCAGATGGTGTTGCACTGGACCTCGTAGTCGTCCGGGAACGGGAAGAAGTCGAAGGCCCACTGGTCGCGGTGCACGGCCTGGCACTTCTCGCCCGGCTCGATCGCGATCACCTGCGTCAGGTGCAGCTGGAAGCTCGTGGCGTGGCCGAGCACGTCCTTTACGGTGCCGAGCACCAGCGGGTGCATCAGCAGCTCGCGGCAGGTGGCGGAGCGGGCGACGAGCCCGCCGGTGCGCCGCGTCAGGTGGCCGCCGAAGTCGTCGCTCGTCGGTGTCACCGCCAGCCAGGGCGCGAGCTCGCGCTCGACGCGCTCCATCACCTCGCGGGCCACGAGATTCTCGACGATCGCGCAGCCATCGCGCCGAAGCGCGGCAGCGACCTCGCCGGGACCAGCAGAAGCGGAGAGTCGTTCGACCGGCATGCCGGAAGAATAGCGGGGACGGTCTTAAGAAGTTAAGTAATTCTTCCCTCGGGGCGTTCTGCTTAACTACTTAAGACCGTCCCTGATCTGGCGCTTCAGGATTTTGCCGGATGCGTTTCTCGGAAGCTCGGGGGAGAGCTCGAGCTGCTCGGGGAGCTTCTGGGCGGCGAGGTCGCGGGCGCGCAGGAAGGCGCACAGCTCGGCGAGCGTCGGCGGGGCCGCCGGGTCCGCGCAGACCACGACGGCGCAGGCGCGCTCGCCGCGCTCGGCGTCGGGGAGGCCGACCACGGCGACGTCGCGCACCTTGGGGTGGGCGGAGAGGTGGTCCTCGATCTCCTTCGCGCTGATGTTCTCGCCCTTGCGAATGATGACGTCTTTCAGGCGACCGGTGACGGTGAGCCAGCCGCCCTCGTCGAGGTGGCCCAGGTCGCCGGTGCGGAGGAAGCCGTCGGCATCGATGGCGTCGGAGTCGAGCGACGCGTCGACGTAGCCGCGGAAGAGGTGCGGGCCGCGCACGCGGATCTCCCCCTCCTCGCCGGGCGCGGCCGGCTTCCCGTCGAGGCGCACGATCCGGATCTCGGTTCCCCGGGTGGCGCGGCCCTCGCAGGCGGCGAGCTTCTCGTCGGGGTCGCGAACGCTGCTCATCGTCGCGACGGGGTGCTCGGTGAGGCCGTAGCCGGCGACGACGCCGGCGCCGCCGAAGACGAGCTTCATCTCGGCGTGGAGCCCGGGGGGCTTCGGCGCGCCGCCGCCGGGGAAGACCCGCACGCGGGGAAGGATGCGCCCCTGGCTCTCGCGCTGGCGCGCGAGGTAGGCGTGATGGAAGACGGTGCCCGCGCCGGCGACGGTGACGCCGTGGTGATCCAGCACGTCGACGGACGTCTTCGGCTCGAAGGCCTCGACCAGCACCTGGGCGAAGCCGGCCTGGAGGCCGGCGAAGAGCCAGCCGATGCCGCCGATGTGGGTGAAGGGGAAGACGAGGGCGTTGCGGTCGACGGGCTGCAGCTCGAGGCACTCGACGAGGGCGGCGCCGATGCCGGCGAGGGCGCGGTCGCCGTGCTTCGCGCCCTTCGGGTCGGCCGTGGTGCCGGAGCTGTAGAAGACCCAGCGCAAGGCCCCGGCGGACGCGGCGCCGGGCGGAGGCGGGAGCGACGCGGGGTCGCCCTCCGGGAGGCCGTCCTCGACGTCGAGCGCCTCGAGGCCCGGGATGCTCTCCGCGAGCGAGCGCGCGAGGGCCGCGTGGTCGAAGCCGCGGAACGTGCGCGGCACCGCGAGGAGCTTCGCCCCGCACTGACGCACGATGAAGCCGACCTCGCGCTCGCGCAGGAACGGGAGGACCGGGTTCTGCACCGCGCCGAGCCGCGCGAGGGCGGCGGCGAGCACCAGCGCATCGAGGCGCGTCGGGAGCTGCCACGAGACGACCGTGCCGTCGCCGACGCGGCGCGCGTGCAACCCCGCGGCGGCGCGGAGCGCCGCATCGCGGTAGGCGGCGAAGGAGAGCGCGCGGTCCCGCTCGTCGACGGCGAAGAGGGCGTCCGGCGTGGCGGCGGCGCGCGCTTCGACGAGGGGCCAGAGACCGAGCGAGGCCGGGAGCGCCGCGCTCACGGCCTCGCCCCGTGCCACTCGGCCCGCCCGATCCGGTAGAGGACGTGCGGCCGTAGCGGGTGGCCGGGCGGGAGGCTCGGGTGCTCGAAGTCCTCGCGCGGGTCGCGTCGCATCCCGAGGCGCTCCATCACCCGGCGCGAGGCCGCGTTCGCCAGCGCCGTGAATGAGACGATCTCCCGCATCCCGAGCTCTCCGAAGGCGTGGTCCAGGACGCCGCGCGCGGCCTCCGTCGCGTAGCCCTTGCCCCAGAAACGCCAGGCGAGCCTCCAGCCCACCTCGACGCATGGCGTGAACGGCGCCTGGAACGCCGGTACGGCGAGGCCGACGAAGCCGAGGAACGGCGCCTCGCCCGGGCTCTCGAGCGCCCAGAGCCCGTAGCCGCGCTCGGCCAGGTCGGCGCGGATGCGCGCCGCGAACGCGTCGCTCTCTTCGCGCGAGAGGGCCTTGGGCATGTATCGCATCACCTCCGGGTGCGCGTTCAGCGCGGCGAAGGGCTCGAGGTCCTCGTCGCGCCAGTCGCGCAGGATCAGGCGATCGGTGCGAATCACCCCGCCGCCCGCTTGCGCAGCTCGTACTTCAGCACCTTCCCCGACGGGTTGGTCGGGAGCGCGGCCACGATCTCGACGCGCCGCGGCACCTTGTAGTTCGCCATGTGTTCGCGGCACCAGGCGATCACGGCCTCCGGCGTCAGCTCGGCGCCTGGCTTCGGAACGACGAACGCCATCCCCACCTCGCCCTGCCGCTCGTCCGGGATCCCGACCACCGCCACCTGGGCGATCCCGCCGTGGCCGTACATCAGGTTCTCGATCTCCGCCGGGTAGCAGTTGAAGCCCCCGACGATGAACATGTCCTTGATGCGGTCGGTGATGCGCAGGTAGCCGCGCGCGTCCATCACGCCGATGTCGCCGGTGTGGAGCCAGCCCTCGGCGTCGATCGCCTTCGCGGTCTCGGCGGGGTCGCCCCAGTAGCCCTTCATCACGTTGAAGCCCCGCACCTGGATCTCGCCCGGCTCGCCGCGCGGCACCTCGTGGCCGTCCTTGCCGACGCAGCGCAGCTCGACGCCCGGGATCGCGCGGCCCGAAGTGGTGGAGATCGTCTCCGCGTCGTCGCTCGGCAGGCACATGCTGACGGTGCCCGAGCTCTCGGTGAGGCCGTAGGCCGTCACCACGATCTCGAAGCCGAGCTCGCGCCGCATGCGCTCGACGAGCTCCACGGGCACCGGCGCGGCGCCGGTCACCGCCACGCGCAGGCTCGAGAGGTCGACCTTCGCGCGGTCGGGGTGCGCGAGCAGCGATTGGTAGAGCGTCGGCGCGCCGGGCAGCACGCTGATGCGATCCTTGCCGATGCGCTCCAGCACCGCGCCGGCGTCGAAGACCGCGTGGGGGATCGCCGTGGCGCCGACCTGCAGGCACGCCAGCCAGCCGGCCTTGTAGCCGAAGGTGTGGAAGAAGGGGTTCACGATCAGGTAGCGGTCGCCCTCGCGGATGCCGGCGCCGCGGCTCCACACGTCGAAGACGCGCAGGTTCTGGCCGTGCGTCGTCATCACGCCCTTCGGGTTCCCGGTGGTGCCGGAGGTGAAGATGATGTCGGAGAGGTCGCCGGGCGCGACGGCCAGGGCGCGCTCGCGCGCGTGGTGCGCCGGCATGCGCTCGCCCCGCGCCAGGAAGTCACTCCACGGTGTCGCGTTCGCCGAGCCGCCGCGCAGGGTCACGATCTCGCGCAGCGCGGGCAGGTCCTCGCCGGCGAGCAGCGCGGCGTAGTCGACGCCGAGGAACTCGCCGACGGTGCAGAGCAGCCGCGCGCCGCTCCGCCGCAGCACGTACCCCGCCTCGGCCGCCTTGAAGCGCGTGCTGAGCGGCACCAGCACCCCGCCCGCGGACTGGAGGCCGATCGCCGCCACCACCCACTCCGCGACGTTGGGCGCCCAGATCGCCACGCGGTCGCGCGGCTCGACCCCCGCGGCCAGGAAGGCGCGCGCGGCGCGCAGGCCGGCGTCGGCCAGCTCGCGAAAGCTCAGGCGCAGGTCCCCGTCCTCCAGGGCCGAGCGATCGCCGAAGCGCTCCGCCGCGCGCAGGGCGGTGCGCGGAATCGTGAGCTTTTCCCAGTCGGTGTCTTGCATACGAAACGTATCGTATCCTAATGTCCGGCGGCTCTCATGGAAATTCGATTCAGCGCAGAGGACGAGGCCTTCCGCCGCGAGGCGGCGGCCTGGCTCGAGGACGCCCTGTCCGGCGAGTTCGCCGTGCTGCGCGGCCGCGGTGGCTCGGGCGACGACGCCGCGTTCGTCGACGAGCGGCGCGCCTGGGAGCGCAAGCTCGCCTCGGGAGGCTGGACCTGCATCGGCTGGCCCGTCGAATGGGGCGGCCGCGGCGCCAGCCTCACGCAGCAGGTGATCTTCTTCGAGGAGTACGCGCGCGCGGGCGCGCCCGGGCGCCTGAACCACATGGGCGAGACCCTGCTCGGCCCGACGCTGATCGCCTTCGGCAGCGAGGCGCAGAAGCGCCGCTTCCTGCCGCGCATCGTCGCCGGCGAGGAGATCTGGTGCCAGGGCTACTCGGAGCCGAACGCGGGCTCCGACCTCGCGAACGTCCAGACGCGCGCGCGCCTCGAGGGCGGCGGGTGGGTGATCGACGGGCAGAAGGTGTGGACCTCCTGGGCGGCCTGGGCGGACTGGTGCTTCGTGGTCTGCCGCAGCGACCCGGAGTCGAAGCGCCATCACGGGCTCTCCTATCTGCTCGTTCCGATGAAGCAGCCGGGCGTCGAGATCCGGCCGATCCAGCAGATCACCGGCGACGCCGAGTTCTTCGAGGTGTTCTTCGACGGCGCGCGCACCGCCGCGGAGCACGTGGTGGGCGCGCCCGGCGACGGCTGGAAGGTGGCGATGGGGACGCTCGCTTTCGAGCGCGGCGTCTCGACCCTCGGTCAGCAGATGCTGTTCCGCAACGAGCTGGCCGAGATCGTCGCCGCCGCGAAGCGCAACGGGAAGCACGCGGATCCGCTGATCCGCCAGCGGATCGCGGACGCCTGGATGGGCCTCGAGATCCAGCGCTACAACGCGCTGCGCACGCTCTCGGGCGAGAGCGAGCTCTCGGGGCCGGCGATGATCCACAAGCTGTTCTGGGCGACCTGGCACCGCAATCTCGGCAAGCTCGCGCTCGACGTGCTCGGGCCCGAGGCGGAGGTCGCGGAGGCCGCGCCCTACGAGCTGACGCGCCTCCAGCGCCTGTTCCTGTTCACGCGCTCGGACACGATCTACGGCGGATCCAACGAGATCCAGCTCAACCTGATCGCCGAGCGCGCGCTCGGCCTGCCGCGCGAGCCGCGGCCCGCCTGAGGAGCGCGAACCTTGGCGACGCCCCCGAAGCCGCCCGCGGGCCACCAGCTCCTCGCCGGGAAGACGGTGCTGGTGACCGCCGCGGCGGGCACGGGCATCGGCTTCGCGGTGGCGCGGCGAGCCGTCGAGGAGGGCGCGCGCGTGATGCTCTCCGACGCGCACGAGCGCCGCGCGGGCGAGGCAGCGGCGGAGCTCGAGAAGCTGACGGGCGTGCGGCCGCCCGCGCGGCGCTGCGACGTGACGCGCGAGGAAGACGTGCGCGGCCTCGTCGACGCGGCCGTGGCGGAGCTCGGCGGCATCGACGTGCTGGTGAACAACGCGGGGCTCGGCGGCTACGCCAAGGTCGCGGAGATGACCGACGAGCAGTGGTCGAAGGTGCTCGACGTCACCCTGAACGGCACCTTCCGCATGACGCGGGCCGTGCTGCCGCACATGCTGGCGCGGGGCAGCGGCGCGATCGTGAACAACGCCTCGGTGCTCGGCTGGCGCGCGCAGGAGGGGCAGGCGCACTACGCGGCCGCGAAGGCGGGTGTGATGGCGTTCACGCGCTGCGTGGCGATGGAGGCGGCGCCGTCGGGCGTGCGCGTCAACGCGGTGGCGCCGAGCCTGGCGATGCACGAGTTCCTCGCCAAGGTGACGCCGCCCGGCCTGCTCGAGGAGCTGACGCGGCGCGAGGCCTTCGGGCGGGCCGCCGAGCCCTTCGAGATCGCCAACGTCATCGTGTTCCTCGCCAGCGACTACGCCAGCTACATGACGGGCGAGATCGTGGCGGTGAGCAGCCAGCATCCCTGAGGAGCGAGGCATGCCCAGCGTGTTCGAAACCCCGGCCGAGCTCGAGAAGGCCGTCGGCCAGCGGCTCGGCGAGAGCGCGTGGCTCGAGGTCACCCAGGAGCGCGTGAACCTCTTCGCGGACGCCACCGACGACCACCAGTGGATCCACGTCGACCCCGAGCGCGCCCGGGGCGGCCCGTTCGGAGCGCCCATCGCCCACGGCTACCTGACGCTGTCGCTGGTGAACCGCTTCCTGCCGGAAATCGTGGTGGTGAAGGGCATCTCGATGGGCGTCAACTACGGCGTCGACCGCGTGCGCTTCCCGTCGCCGGTGAAGGTGGGCGCGCGCATCCGGGGCGTCGGCGAGCTGCTCGAGGCGGAGCGCCAGAAGGACGGCTCGGTGCAGGCGAAGGTGCGCGTGACGGTCGAGATCGAGGGGGGCGGGAAGCCCGCCTGCGTGGCGGAGACCCTGAGCCGCTACTACCCGGCGTAGGGTGGCGCGGTGAAGTTCTGGCAGGTCGTATCGTTCTCGGAGCCGGACCAGCTGCTCGGCATCGCGCGCGCCGCCGAGGAGGCGGGCTTCCACGGCGTGCTGCTCTCGGATCATCTGTTCTTCCCGGAGCGGCTCGCGTCCCGCTATCCCTACTCGGCCGACGGGAAGCCCGCCTTCGACGGCGCGACGCCGTTTCCGGACGCCTGGACGACGATCGCCGCGATGGCGGCGGTCACCTCGCGCCTGCGCTTCGCCACGATGGTCTACATCCTGCCGCTCCGACACCCGCTCGAGGTGGCGAAGACGGTCGGCACCGCGGCGCTGCTCTCCGGCGGACGCGTGGCGCTCGGCTGCGGCGCCGGCTGGATCCGCGAGGAGTTCGACGCCCTCGGCGTTCCCTTCGAGACGCGCGGCGCGCGCATGAGCGAGATGATGGACGTGATGCGCAAGGCCTGGACCGGCGAGATGGTGGAGCACCACGGCCGCTTCTTCGACCTGCCCCGCTTCCAGATGAGCCCCGCGCCGGAGGCTCCCGTGCCGATCTACGTGGGCGGCCTCTCGGCCGCCGCGCTGCGCCGCGCCGCCCGCCTCGGCGACGGCTGGATCGGCACCGGCCAGACGCCCGAGGAGGCCGTTCGCTACGCCGCGGAGCTGCGCCGCCTGCGCGAGGGGGCCGGCCGCGCTTCCGCCCCCTTCGAGACGATCGTTCCCCTCGCGGTGCCTCCGGACCCGGCCGTGCTCCGGGACCTGGAGGCGCAGGGTGTGACGGCCACCACCGTCTGGCCCTTCTCCTACACGATCGGCCCGCGCTCCAGCCTGTCGCAGAAGCGTGACGCCATGCTGGGATTCGCCGACCAGGTGATCGCCAAGCTTCTCGGCTGACGGAGCGGCGCAAGGGGGCCTGCGGTGGCCCGCCACGGCGCCTTGCGTGGTACCCTCGTCGCCAGATCGGGGAGGGGTCCTTCATGCGGCGTGCTTTGGCGGGAGTCCTGGGGGCCTTCGCGCTGGTCTTCCTGACCGGGCTCGACGGCTGCAAGGCCTACGACGTCGAGGTGGTGGTGCCGCCCGGCGCCGAGAGCATGGACGACGCCCTCGTGGTGATCGTCGACAACCACAACGGGGACAAGGTCGTGATCCCCTATCCGCAGTTCCTGTCGATGCAGCTCAACCAGTACGACAGCGTTGCGGAGGTCGAGGCGGCCCTCCGAGCCGAGGCGGGCTCACCCGCGCCGTGACGGCCGCGGGCCGTCACCTCGCCGGGGCCCGGAGCTGAGGTCGCATGGGCAGCTTGCGAGCGCGCGATCGCTTGCTGCTCCTGGCGCTGCTTCCGATCTGGCTGGTCTGCTTCGCTCTCTTCGTCGGCGAGCGCTGGAGCGGGCGGCCCACCCGGCCGACGCTGCTCGTAACGTCGAGCGCAGCCGGCGGGTACCCGGAGGTGGTTCGCTACCGCCCCGGCCTCGCGCGGCCCACCGACGCGCTGCGCGCAGGAGACCGCTTGCTGCGCATCGGCGCACGCGACGCCGAGGGGCTCTCGGCGGTCGGCGTGCTGGCGGAGTCGCTGGCGCAGGCGGATCCCGCGGGCCTCTTCGAGGTCGAGTACGAGCGCGACGGCGTGCGGAGCAGCGAGCGCATCGCCTTGCTTCCCGAAGAATGGCCGTGGCGCACCACCGCGAGCACCCTTGCCTTCGCCGGCATCGCCGTGCTGTTGATCCTGCGCGCGCCGCGCTCGCGCACGGCCCAGGCGTTCCTGCCCGCGAGCCTCGTCTGGTCGCTCTCCTGGATCGAGTTCCAGGGCGCGCTGCCGCTCCAGACCTGGGCCTACGTGGCGGTGCGTACCGTCACCGGCTGCCTGTGGGCTCCGCTCATGCTGCGCGCCGCGCTGCACTTCCCGGAAGAGCTCGCCCCTCCTTCCGGCAGGGCGCCGCGCTGGATCTGGGCGTTCTCGCTGCTGGGCCTCACCTGGACGAGCATGTGGTTCGGCTTCCCGCTGCCGATCGAGGTCGGCACGCGTCTCAACCCGGCGCTGGGCGCGCTGGTGATCGTCGTGGTCCTCGCGGTCCTGACGCGAAACTACCTGCGCGCCGGGCCGGCCGGAAGGCGTCAAGTGAAGTGGGTGCTGCTCGGGATCTATCTCGGCACGTTGCCCGTGCTCGCGGCGGTGGTCGCCGCCGCCGTCGATCCCGATCTGGTCTGGCTCTGGAGCATCAGCCTGTCGGCGCTCGTGGCGATCCCGCTGTCGATCTTCTTCGCGATCACGCGCGCGAACTTGTTCGACATCGACCGCGTGATCAGCACAACCGCCACCTACTCGCTGCTCTTGACCGCGGCGCTGGCCGGAGGGCTGGCGGCGCTGCCGCGGCTCGCGGAAGCGGTATCGGCGCGGACGGAGCTCGAGCCGTCGTCCGTCCAGGTCGCGCTCGGCGTCGGACTGGCGCCGCTGGTGGTGGTGATCGGACGCAGCGTCCGGCCGAGGCTCGATCGCTTCTTCTTCGCGGAGCGGTACGCGTTGCAGAGCGGGCTCGACGCACTCGCGCGCCGGCTCGCCGCGGCCCCCGACCCGGAGTCGCTCGTCGAGGCGGCGGGCGAGGGCCTCGACGTGCTGGTCCGGCCGGCCTGCTGCGTCTTCTACGGGCGCGCTGGCTCGGTGTTCGTGCCGGTGTTCGTGCGCGGAGCCCAGCTCGCGCCGACGTTCCCGGCGGACGGCCCGCTGCTGCGCGCGCTCGCCGAGCGCGGCGCGCCCGTGGACCTCGAACGGCGCGGGGCGCTCGCGGCGCTCGCGCCCGGCGCCGAGGAGCGCGGGGCGCTCGGGAGCCTCGGCGCCTCGCTGCTGATTCCGGTCGGTGAGGGCGCGCGGCTCAGCGCCTTCGTCGTGCTCGGATCCAAGCGC
>Ga0209706_10000979_pt1 | contig 16204 bp, 16 predicted proteins | sample PPLLaktember2015_6_FD_187263 | JGI IMG/M metagenome (GOLD analysis project Ga0209706, IMG submission 187263) | Freshwater sediment microbial communities from Prairie Pothole Lake near Jamestown, North Dakota, USA - PPLs Lake P8 Core (1) Depth... | ecosystem: Environmental > Aquatic > Freshwater...
GGTCGAGCATGGCGGAATCGAAGCCTGGCAGGACCTCGATCCGCGCGAGCTGCTGGGCGACGAGGCGGACCACTATGTGAAGAACCGCGACACGCTCGACGTCTGGTTCGATTCGGGCACGACGCACGAGACGGTACTGCGCGGGTCGCACGCCACGGAGTTGCAGTTCCCGGCCGACATGTACCTGGAAGGCTCGGACCAGCATCGCGGCTGGTTCCATTCGTCGCTGCTCACGTCCTGCATGATCAACGGCGTGCCGCCCTACAAGGCGCTTCTGACGCACGGCTTCGTCGTCGACGGTCAGGGCCGCAAGATGAGCAAGTCGCTCGGCAACGTGATCGCGCCGCAGAAGGTGGCCGACACACTGGGCGCCGAGATCATCCGCCTGTGGGTCGCGAGCACCGACTACTCGGGCGAGCTGTCGCTGTCGGACGAGATCCTGAAGCGCGTCGTCGAAAGCTACCGGCGCCTGCGCAACACGCTGCGATTCCTGCTCGCCAATGTCAGCGACTTCGACGCCGGTCGCGACATGCTGCCGGTCGCCGATTGGCTCGAGATCGATCGCTACGCGCTGGCGATGATGCGCGACGTGACTGCGCGCACGGTCGCGGACTACGACCGCTACGAGTACCACCCGGTCGTCGCGCGGCTGCAGACCTTCGCCTCCGAAGATCTCGGTGCCTTCTATCTCGACATCCTGAAGGACAGGCTGTACACGGCGCCCGCCGCCTCCAAGGCGCGGCGTTCGGCGCAGTCCGCGCTGAGCCTGATCACCGATGCGATGCTGAAGCTGATGGCGCCGCTGCTTTCGTTCACTGCCGAGGAAGCATGGAAGGTATTCCGCCCGGCGGCACGGACCATCTTCACCGAGGTCTTCCCGACGCTACCGGCGGTGCCGGGCGAACACGCGCTGGTCGAAAAGTGGACGCGGCTGCGCGCGATACGCGCAGAGGTGCAGAAGAAGCTCGAGGAACTGCGCGAGCAGGGAGCAATCGGATCGTCGCTGCAGGCCGACGTCGAGATCCGGGCGAATGCCGATGATGCGGCCCTGCTCCGATCGCTCGGCGACGATCTGCGCTTCGTGCTGATCACGTCGCAGGCGCGGGTCGAGACCGCCGATGCCACGGAGATTCGCGTGACGCCATCGCCGCACCGCAAGTGCGAGCGCTGCTGGCACTGGCGTGCCGATGTCGGCGCCGACCCCGCCCATCCGACGATCTGCGGGCGCTGTACTTCCAACCTGTTCGGAAGTGGCGAGCCACGGACCATCGCCTGATGGACTTCGGACGGCGACCCTCCGTCTGGCAGCGCTTGCTGCCGTGGCTCGGGCTGGCGGCAGCCGTCATCCTTGCCGACCAGCTGACCAAGCTTTCAGTCGAACGTGCGTTCGACTACGGCGACGTCCGGCCGGTGACGAGCTTCTTCAACCTGGTGCTCACCTACAACAAGGGGGCGGCGTTCTCGTTCCTCGCGTCAGCGTCCGGCTGGCAGGGCGGCTTCCTGATCGGCGTGGCGGTCGCCGCGTCGATCTTCATTGTGTATCTGCTGGCCCGGCACGGAAATCAGAAGATCTTCGCCTTCGCGCTCGCGCTGATCCTGGGCGGCGCGATCGGCAATGTCATCGACCGCATCGCGTACGGGCATGTGATCGACTTTCTCGACTTTCACTGGCGCGGCTGGCACTGGCCGGCGTTCAATCTGGCCGACTCGGCCATCGTCGGCGGTGCCGGCCTGTTGATCCTCGACGAACTGCTGCGCGTTCGCAAGGCAAAATAGCGGCATGGAACTGAGCGGCAAGCACCTGGTAGTCGGGATGACCGGCGGCATCGCTGCTTACAAGGTTTGCGAGCTGGTCCGGCGTCTGCAGGACCACGGCGCAACGGTGCAGGTCGTGATGACAGCCGCAGCCCGGGAGTTCGTGACCGCCACGACGATGCAGGCGCTTTCGGGCCGGCCAGTCGCGTCCGACCAGTGGGATCGATCGACGGCCAATGCGATGCCACACATCGACCTGACGCGCGGCGCGCACGCGCTGATCGTCGCACCAGCCACCGCGCATTTCCTCGCGAAAGTCGCGCATGGCCTCGCCGACGACCTGCTGTCCACACTGGCGCTCGCCCGCAATCGCGCAACGACGCCGCTGCTGGTCGCGCCCGCGATGAATGTCGAGATGTGGGAGAACCCAGCCACGCAGCGCAACGTAGGCCAGCTACGCGCGGACGGCATCACGATGCTGGGACCCGCCAGCGGCGCGCAGGCCTGCGGCGAGACAGGCGCCGGCCGCATGCTGGAAGCGAACGAACTGCTCGATGAAATCGTGGCGTTCTTCCAGCCGAAGCGGCTCGCCGGCAAGCGCGTGCTGCTCACGGCCGGCCCGACCTTCGAGCCGATCGATCCGGTGCGGGGGATCACCAATCTCTCTTCCGGCAAGACCGGATTCGCGCTGGCGCAGGCTGCTCGCGAGGCGGGCGCCGAAGTGACGCTGGTGGCAGGGCCGACGTCGCTCGCGAGTCCGCGCGGAGTCCGGCGCATCGACGTCACGACGGCGCGCGAGATGCACGATGCGGTAATGGCCAGCTTGCCGGCCGACGTGTTCATCTCCGTCGCGGCGGTGGCTGATTGGCGCGTCGCGAATCCAAGTACAGAAAAGATCAAGAAGGATTCCAGCGCGAAGGCTCCGGCGCTCGAGTTCGCGCCCAACGCCGATATCCTGGCCACGGTCGCCGCCCTGCCCTCGCCCCCCTTCTGTGTCGGATTCGCGGCGGAAAGCGAAGACGTCGTCGACAACGCCCGCCGCAAGCTCGCGTCGAAGAAGATCCCGCTGATCATCGCCAACCGGGCCCAGGACACGTTCGGCGCCGACCGCAGTGAGCTCTTCCTGGTCGAGAGCTCCGGCGTCACCGCACTGCGGGAAGACGGCAAGCTCGCGCAGGCGCGCCGCCTAGTGGTCGAAATCGCGAACCGGCTGGCGGCCCGATGATCGAAACGAACGAGCCGAAGGACGGCGATTTCATCGCCTACATCGAGGACCTGCAGAAGCAGCAGGCAGCAAGGCTGGCCGCGAACGCCCACCAGACCGGCACCGGAACGACGCCTGCCGCCAAGGCGATACAAAGCGGGAACCCGTTCGAACCGCCCGCCAAGCAGACTGCGGCGGAGGCACAACGCGCTGCGCGGGAGCGACTCCGACAGGCTGCGCCACCGATCGCCAGACTGCTGGGCGCGGCGCTGCCTGTGTTGATCGGCCTTCTCATCGGCCTGCACTGGTTGATCGCCGGATCGGGTCCGGTGCAGCTCGTCATCGCGGTGTTTCTTCTGATCTTCGGGGCGCGCCGCTTCAAGCGCGTGATGCAGGGACTCAGCGCCACCGAGCACTCGCAGGCCTCGGCGCTGATCACGCGGTTCATCGCGAGGCCGGACAAGCGATGAAGGTCGATGTCAGGATTCTCGATCCGCGGCTACGCGATCGGTTACCTTCGTATGCGACTCCGGGAGCGGCTGGCCTCGACCTCCGTGCCTGCGTCGATGCTCCGCTGGTTCTCGAACCCGGTGCCACGCATCTGGTCAAGACCGGAATTGCCGTCCATATCGCCGACCCCGGTTACGCGGCACTGATCGTTCCTCGCTCGGGCCTCGGCCACAAGCACGGCATCGTTCTCGGCAATCTGGTGGGCCTGATCGACTCGGACTACCAGGGCGAATTGATGGTCTCGACCTGGAATCGGGGCCGCGAGGCCTTCACGCTCAACCCGCTAGAGCGGCTGGCGCAGCTGGTCATCGTTCCAGTCGTCCGGGCGAGCTTCAACGTTGTCGACGCCTTTGCCGAGTCCGAACGCGGCGACGGCGGCTTCGGCAGCACCGGCAAGCATTGAGCCACAGGTTTCCGCCGCCCGGCGGCGGCCACCCCTGGCTGTCGCGTTTCGCACGTGGCCTGCTCAACGCGGCGGGCTGGAAGGTTCTCTTCGATGGCCTGCCGGGTCCGAAGGGCATCGCAATCGTCTATCCGCACACGTCGAACTGGGACTTCGTTGTCGGCCTGCTGGCCAAGTGGGCGATCGATCTGCCGGTGCGCTGGGTCGGCAAGGAGTCGCTGTTTCAGGGCTTTGCCGGAGCCACGGTCGGCCGCCTGATGCGGCTATGGGGCGGCCGACCCGTCGATCGGCAGCACCCAAGCGGCGCGGTGGCTCAGCTTGCGCAGCTGATGGCATCGGAACCCTGGTTCTGGCTTGGGCTGTCGCCCGAGGGAACGCGCCGACACACCGATCACATCCGGTCCGGTTTCTATCACCTCGCGCTGCAGCTCGCCCTGCCGGTCGCGCTCGTCTACATCGACTACCCGCGCAAGGAGATTGGCGTGATGAACTTCGTGAAGATGACCGGGGATGTCGAGCGCGATCTCGAAACGCTGCGTGGCTTTTACGCCGACAAGCAGGGGCGCTTCCCCGACCAGGCAAGCAAGATCGCGTTCAAGTAGGCTCACCTAGGTTCGGCGCGAAGCGCCGTTTCCCATGCGCGCTCGCCCGGCCGCCCGAAGGGCGCGCTTCTGATCAGATCGCCGAGGGTGCACGTGCGACGCGGCAACGCCGCGTCGCGTACACCCGAGGCGTCACGCGAGCATGTCCGCCCAGATCGTCTGCGCCCACCCCTGCGCATAGGCGCCTTCGAGCGCCCACGATGCGCGATCCTGGGTCGAGACACCGCCGGAGCCGGGCACTGTTTCCATCGTCTTCTTCTCGGGCGCCCAGCGATGGACACTGCAGACGTGGACGGCATTCCGGTCGTCAACGAAGCTGTAGCAGGTGTTCGCCATCATCGGGGCAATGGCGGCGCGCCCGTTCATCAGTTCGACAATTGCGGCGGCCGCAGCCTTGCCGTGCTGGTTCGCAATATGGCCGGACTTCGGCATCAGCGGTGCCGAAAGCGTTGCGTCTCCCAGCACGTGGATATTCGGCACCTTGATCGATTCGAGCGTCAGCCAGTTGACCTCGCACCAGCGATTGTTGGCGGTGATCAGTCCCGTATCGCGTGCGATATCGGCGGCGCGCTGCGGCGGGATCAGGTTCAGCACGGTGCCCTTGACGCTGTCACCGAGCGTGGTGACAAACCGGCGTCCCGCGACGTCGACCTCGCCGACCGCCATGTTGGCCTGGTAATCGACGATCCCCGCGTAGTCCTCCTTCCAGACGCGGGTGAAGAGCGGTCCTTTCGACGTCACGGCCGGGTTCGCATCGAGCACGATCAGCTTGCTCTTGGGTTTCTTCGTCTTCAGGTAGTGCCCGATCTGACAGGTGCGTTCGTAGGGGCCGGGCGGACAACGATAGGGCGCGAGCGGAATGCTGATAACGACGACGCCGCCGTCCGGCATCGCCTCGAGTTGGCGGCGCAGCAGCACTGTTTGCGGTCCCGCCTTCCAGGCGTGCGGGACCTGCTCGAATCCCGCCACCGTCATTCCCTTCACTGCCTCGAGCATGAACTCGATGCCTGGCGACACGACGGCGCGGTCGTAGGCGAGCGTGCCGCCGGACGCGAGTCGAACCTGCTTCTTGCTCGCGTCGATCGCGGTGACCGTATCGCGCACGCGCTTGACTCCGTATTTATCGAGACCCGTGTAGGGGACCGTGATGTCCGCCATCGTCTTGCTGCCGCCGAGCACAAGATTGGATATCGGGCACGAAATGAAGACTTCGCCCGGGTCAACCAGCGTGACTTCGATCGTGCCGCCCGACCACATGCGGAGGTACTTGGCGGCCGTTGCGCCGCCGTAGCCGGCGCCGACCACCACGACGCGCCCGAGGGTCTTCTTCTCTTCCATCGTCGCGCAGGCCGCCAGCGACGAGACGGCGGTAGCCGCGGACAGTGTCTTGAGGACGTCGCGCCGCGTGAATTGTTGTGCTCTCATCGAAGTCTCCTAGCGCGCCGGCTTCTGCCGCGAGAAGTGGTCGGCGATCAGCTCGATCTGCTGATCGGTATAGCCCTTGGCGAGCTGGTGCATCAGCGTCGCGGGCCGTTTGCCGTCGCGGAAGGCTCTCATCTGTTCAACGATCACGTTCTTGGGCTGGCCTGCAAGGCTCGGCATCGCGCCCTTGGCGTTGCCGGTCGTGCCGTGACAGTTTGCGCAGTTGGCGGCCAGGTACCCCGCGGCGCGCGCGTCCGCCTCCGCCGGCTGCTGTGCCAGCGCGGTGCCCGCAAGCAGCGGAATGACCGCGGCGCAGGCCATCAATGTTCTTTTCACGGTTGTCTCCTCGTTGAAAAAAAAGGCCCGCAGGGGTCTGCGGGCCATTTTGATGATGTTTGCAAGCCGGCGTCAACCGGCAACTTGGATCATCGCGGCGAGCTCATCGATGAATGATCCTCATTCAGACAGGACCGGTTCGCCCTGTTCCCGGCGCGGCGCGTCGCCGCTGTCGCTGGGCGGGAACTCGAGCGTCACTTCGCCCTTGTCGTCCACGTCAACCTCGACCCGGCCGCCGTTGACGAGCTTGCCGAACAGCAGCTCGTCGGCCAGCGCCCGGCGGATCGTGTCCTGGATCAGCCGCGCCATCGGGCGCGCGCCCATCACCGGATCGAAGCCCTTCTTCGACAGGTGCTTGCGCAGCGTGTCGGTGAACACGATGTCGACCTTCTTCTCGTGCAGCTGGTCCTCGAGCTGCATCAGGAACTTGTCGACGACACGCAGGATCACCTCTTCGTTGAGCGACTTGAACGAGATGATCGCGTCCAGCCGGTTGCGGAATTCCGGTGTGAACATGCGGCGGATGTCCGCCATTTCGTCCCCGGCCTCGCGCGCGTTCGCGAATCCGATCACCTGCCGCTGCAGCGTCTCGGCCCCGGCGTTCGTCGTCATGATGATGATGACGTTGCGGAAGTCGGCCTTGCGGCCGTTGTTGTCGGTCAACGTGCCGTGATCCATCACCTGTAGCAGGATGTTGAAGATGTCCGGATGCGCTTTCTCGATCTCGTCGAGCAGCAGCACCGCGTGCGGTTTCTTCGCGATCGCCTCGGTCAGCAGCCCGCCCTGATCGAAACCGACGTATCCGGGCGGCGCGCCGATCAGCCGGCTGACCGCATGCCGCTCCATGTATTCACTCATGTCGAAGCGGATCAGTTCGATGCCGAGCGTGAACGCGAGCTGCCTGGCGACCTCGGTCTTGCCGACCCCGGTCGGGCCCGAGAACAGGAACGAACCGATCGGCTTGTCGGGCTTGCCGAGTCCCGAACGCGCCATCTTGATCGCGGCCGAAAGCGCGTCGATCGCAGGATCCTGCCCGAACACGACATTCTTCAGATTGCGATCGAGGCTCTTCAGCTGCGCACGGTCGTCGGTCGACACCGTCTGCGGCGGGATGCGCGCAATCTTCGCGATGATCTCCTCGACCTCGCCCTTGCCGATCGTCTTCTTCTGGCGCGACTTCGGCAGGATGCGCTGGGCCGCGCCCGCCTCGTCGATCACGTCAATTGCCTTGTCCGGCAGATGGCGATCGTTGATGAACTTCGCGGACAGTTCGGCGGCCGCGGTGATTGCGCCGGCCGAGTACTTGACGCCGTGGTGCTCCTCGAAGCGGGACTTCAGCCCTTTGAGGATCTCGATCGTCTGCTGCACCGTGGGCTCGATGACGTCGATCTTCTGGAAGCGGCGCGACAGCGCATGGTCCTTCTCGAAGATGCCGCGATACTCGTTATATGTCGTTGCGCCGATGCACTTGAGCGCGCCGCTTGCCAGCGCCGGCTTCAGCAGGTTCGACGCGTCGAGCGTGCCGCCCGAAGCGGAACCGGCGCCGATCAGCGTATGGATCTCGTCGATGAACAGGATCGCGCTGGCGTTGGCCTTCAGCTGCTTGAGCACCGCCTTCAGTCGCTGCTCGAAGTCGCCGCGGTATTTGGTACCGGCCAGCAGCGCCCCCATGTCGAGCGAATAGACGCTCGACTTTTCCAGGATCTCTGGCACGTCGCCCTTGACGATGCGCCAGGCGAGGCCTTCGGCGATCGCGGTCTTGCCGACGCCCGCTTCGCCGACGAGGAGCGGGTTGTTCTTGCGGCGACGGCACAGCACCTGGATCACACGCTCGACCTCGCTCTCGCGGCCAATCAGCGGGTCGATCTTGCCGTCCTTGGCCAGTGCATTGAGATTCTGCGTGTATTGCTCGAGCGGCGACGGCTGGTCCTTGCCTTCCGCCTCCTGCGCGTCTTCCCCCGCGGCCGGCTTCGCCTTTTCCTCGCCCTGGCCGGCCTTCGTGATGCCGTGCGAGATGAAGTTGACGACATCGAGCCGCGTCACTCCCTGCTGGTGCAGGTAATAGACCGCGTGCGAATCCTTCTCGCCGAAGATCGCGACCAGCACGTTGGCGCCGGTGACTTCCTTCTTGCCGTTGCTAGTCGACTGCACATGCATGATCGCGCGCTGGATCACGCGCTGGAAGCCGAGCGTCGGCTGGGTATCGGCCTCCGAGTTTGGCGGCAGGATCGGCGTGTTGTCGGCGATGAAGTTCTGCAGATTTTTCCGCAGGTCCTCGATGTTGCAGGCGCAGGCGCGCAGCACCTCAGCTGCCGACGGATTGTCGAGCAGCGCCAGCAGCAGGTGCTCGACAGTGATGAATTCGTGTCGCGCCTGCCGGGCCTCGACGAAGGCCATGTGCAGACTGACTTCGAGTTCCTGGGCGATCATGCTTCCTCCATCACGCACTGCAGCGGATGCTGATGCTGGCGTGAGTAACTGCAGACTTGCTCAACCTTGGTCGCTGCAATGTCGCGTGGATAGACGCCGCATACGCCGCGTCCCTCATGATGAACCTTCAGCATGATCTGGGTTGCCTGCTCTCGCCCCTTGCCGAAGAACTTCTGCAGAACTCCGACCACGAACTCCATCGGCGTGTAATCGTCGTTCAGCAGTACCACCTGATACATGGGCGGCGGCTTGACGCGAGAAGCCTGCTTCTCGACGACGGTGCCTTCTTCGAACCGCTCACTCATCTGGTCGCATTCTAGGCAGATCGACTACCCGCGACGGGATACAAAAAGCGTACCAATCATACGGTAAATCGGCACGCGTCCCGACGCGGACGATGCTGTGCAAAGTGCCGCCGCCCCTCTGGCGGCAGAGCATGAAAGCCGCGGCACACCGCACGCGCAGCATCATCTCCATCAACTGTCCGAACGACTGTTTCGATGACACGATGCGCTGAAATCCGGTGTCCTGCAAACGCCCGGGAGCGCCGACCGGCGGTTTCCGGACCCGCTTGACCCGGCGCGGGATTGCTCGAACAATCCGTCCCGTCTGCCCCGCGGCAAACGCGGTCGGGGTAGATGCGCACCAAAAAGAATGGGTTGGACGGGTGCCGCGGCTGGGCGGACGGGGACGAACGAAGTCCAGGCCGCCTCCTACGTTCTGTGGAAGGAAGAGGGTATGGCAACTGGTACGGTCAAGTGGTTTAACGACGCCAAGGGGTTCGGCTTCATCACGCCTGATGACGGAGGCGAGGATCTGTTCGCCCACTTCTCGGCGATCAACATGAACGGGTTCAAGACGCTGAAGGAGGGTCAGAAGGTGCAGTTCGAGGTCGTGCAGGGCCCAAAGGGCAAGCAGGCGTCGAATATCACTTCCGGCTGAAAGGCCGCTCGTCCAAAAGGAAACCCCGCCTCGGCGGGGTTTTTTTTGTTTGGCGCGTCGGGTGTACGCGCGCCTGCAGCGCGCACGTGCACCCTCGGCGGGACACGCGCTGCGCGCGTGTCTTGGGTCAGTCGGCTGCGCTCCGGAGCGGCCGCGCGCTGCGCCGAAGCACAACGGCTCGGCACTCACCCTGGCCCTCTCGCCGAGCGAGAGGGGATCCGACACCCCACCCTCTCCCTCCCCGCCCGGCGGGGAGGGCAAGCACGCCAGCAGTATCGCGAGAAAGATCGGGGAGGGGTGCGCGCTGTTGTAGTGCGGCGAGCGCCCGGCCGCCCGAAGCCCACCGCCTAACTACTCGAAGCGAGTGCACGTGCGACCCAAGGGGTCGCGTACACGAGCGACGCTTGAGCTACATATGGTCGATCATCACCTGCCCGAATCCCGAGCAGCTCACCTGCGTTGCGCCCTCCATGAGCCGGGCGAAATCGTAGGTGACTTTCTTGCTCAGAATCGAGCGCTCCATCGACCCGATGACCAGATCGGCAGCCTCGGTCCAGCCCATGTGGCGCAGCATCATTTCCGCGGACAGGATCTCGGAACCGGGGTTCACGTAGTCCTTGCCGGCGTATTTCGGCGCGGTCCCGTGTGTGGCCTCGAACATCGCCACGGAATCGGAGAGATTCGCGCCCGGCGCGATGCCGATGCCGCCGACCTGCGCCGCGAGGGCGTCCGAAATGTAGTCGCCATTAAGGTTCATCGTCGCGATGACGTCGTACTCGGCCGGCCGCAGCAGAATCTGTTGCAGAAAAGCGTCGGCAATGACGTCCTTGACGACGATCTCGCCGTGCGGCGCCTTTATCTTCATCCACGGCCCGCCTTCCAGCAGCTCGGCCTTGAACTCGCGCTGCGCGAGCTCGTAGCCCCACTTGGCGAACGCGCCTTCGGTGAACTTCATGATGTTTCCCTTGTGCACGAAGGTCAGGCTCTTGCGGCGATTGTCGATCGCATACTGGATCGCCTTGCGCACGAGCCTCTCGGTGCCTTCGCGCGATATCGGCTTGATGCCGATGCCGGAGGTGGCCGGAAAGCGGATCTTCTTGACGCCCATTTCGGTCTGCAGGAACTGGATGAGCTTCTTTGCCTTGTCGCTCTCGGCCTCGTACTCGATGCCGGCGTAGATGTCCTCCGAGTTCTCCCGGAAGATCACCATGTTTGTCTTTTCCGGCTCCTTGACGGGGCTCGGTACGCCCTTGAAGTACTGGATCGGGCGCAGGCAGACATAGAGATCGAGTTCCTGGCGCAGCGCGACGTTGATCGACCGGATACCGCCCCCGACCGGAGTTGTCAGCGGACCCTTGATCGAGACGACGTATTCGCGCAGAACCTGCAGGGTTTCGTCCGGCAGCCAGACATCGGGCCCGTAGACCTTCGTCGATTTCTCGCCGGCGAAGATTTCCATCCACACGATCTTCTTGCGACCACCGTAGGCCTTGGCGACCGCTGCGTCCACCACCTTGATCATCACCGGCGTGATGTCCACTCCGGTTCCGTCGCCCATGATGAACGGAATGATCGGCTCGTCCGGGACGTTGAGCGAGTAATCCTTGTTGACGGTGATCTTCTGCCCGGTCGTGGGCACCTTGATGTGCTTGTACATCGCGTCTCCAGTGCGGTTTTGTTCTGGCGGGTGCCGGAAGTTCCGCGCGCGGCGGATCGGCATTCTCTTTCTGGCAGCGTGGGAGTTTAACCGCGCAGCTCAGCTGTCGCGCTTGTCAAGAGTCAACCGATGCGGCGAAACGGCCGTTGCTCTACAGTCCAGGACAGCGCCGTGCCGGGCGTGCCGAACTCCGCGCCATTTAAGTCATCGCCGCCATGTTCCTCCGTACCCTCGCTTTCACTTTCGTCCTGGCCATCTCGCTGGCGTCGGACAGTCGAGCGCAGTCGGCGGCGCAGCCGCCGCTGCCCACGATCAAGCTGACCGCCGGATTCCACGTGATCACGGCCGAGACGGCGACAACCGGGCGCTCGCGCAATATCGGGATGATGTTCCGCGAAAGGATCGCGCCCAACGGCGGAATGCTCTTCGTCTTCGATGACAAGTCGCTGCATTGCTTCTGGATGCGCAACACGCCACTGCCGTTGTCGATCGCATTCCTCGAGGACGACGGCACGATCGTGCAGATCAGCGACATGGCGCCGCGCAGCGACGCCAGTCACTGTCCGCCGCGACCGATCCGCTTTGCGCTCGAGATGGAACAGGGATGGTTCGCCAAGCGCGGGATTGCGGCGGGCACGAAGGTCGGCGGCCTGCCGCGGATTCGTTAGCGCGGCGTGACGGTGACCGCCACCGTCACGCGGCGCGCCTGGTGGTCAGCCGAAACTGCTCTGTGCGAAGTCCCAGTTGACTAGCGACGACAGGAAGGCCTCGACGAACTTGGGCCGCGCGTTGCGGTAGTCGATGTAGTAGGCATGCTCCCACACGTCGATCGTCAGGAGCGCCTTGTCCGTGGTGGTCAGTGGCGTTGCCGCGTTGCTGGTGTTGACGATGTCGACGGTGCCATCACCCTTCTTCACCAGCCAGGTCCAGCCCGAGCCGAAGTTGCCGACCGCGCTCTTGGTGAATGCCTCCTTGAAAGCGCCGTAGGAGTTCCACTTTGCCGTGATCGCCTGCGCGAGCGCGCCGGAAGGCTCGCCGCCGCCGCGCGGCTTCATGCAATTCCAGAAGAACGTATGGTTCCACACCTGTGCCGCATTGTTGAAGATGCCGCCCGACGACTTGCGGACGATGTCCTCCAGCGGCATCGGCTCGAATTCGGTTCCCTTGATCAGATTGTTGAGATTGGTGACGTACGCCTGGTGGTGCTTGCCGTAGTGGTATTCGAAGGTTTCCTTCGACATGTGCGGAACAAGTGCATCGGTGGCATACGGCAATGGGGGAAGGGTATGTTCCATGAAGGGCCTCGGGGAAATTCGCGGGAAGAAGGGAAATTCTATCGCCCGCCGGCTCAGCGTTCGCCAATGCCGGCGCCAGGGACATCGGCGTGCAGTGATTCGACCCGCACTCCGGCCGTACCTCGGGCCAGCACCAGACGCAGCGCGTCTCCGACCGTCAGGGCTCCCGCCTGTGTCACGGCACAACCGGTGCTATCGAGCGCGATCGCGTAGCCACGACTCAGTACCGCATGCGGGTCCAGCGTCGCCAGTCGTGCGATCAGCGGGCGCATGTGCATCGCGCGTTCACCGAACACCGCGTTGCCGAGCGCCACGATCCGGCTTCTTCGCGCGAGAAGCCCTTCCTGATCAAGGGCCGGACGGGCCTGCAGCCAGTGCCTTCGAGACGCCTGCAGCCGTGTCGCGGCCTGACCGGTTGCGCGCGCCGTTGCAGCAGCGACGCGCGCACCCAGCAGGCGGATGCGCGTGTCGAGCCCGGCCAGCGGCGCACGCGGCGCTGCAAGGCGGCGCTGGGCGTAGTCGATGCGCTGGCCGGCCGCCTCAAGGCGCGCCTGCAATTGGCGGGCGAGATGCCGCAGCTGTGTGGCCATCGCTTCCCGCAGCGCTTCCAGGCTCGGGGCGACCAGTTCCGCTGCCGCCGTCGGAGTCGCGGCGCGCATGTCGGCTGCCAGGTCGGCGATCGTGAAGTCGCTTTCGTGGCCGACGCCAACCACAACTGGCAGCGCACATGCGCGTATCGAACGCGCGACGGCCTCCTCGTTGAAGGACCAGAGATCCTCGATCGATCCCCCGCCCCGCACCAGCAGCACGACATCGACCTCGTTCCGGCGCGACACGGTGTCGAGCATCGCGGAAATTCTCGATCCGGCACCGGCGCCCTGCACCGGCACCGGATAGACGATGACGCCGACGTAGGGCGCGCGCCGCTGGAACGTAGTGAGAACATCGCGCAGCGCGGCGGCCTGCAGCGACGTGATGACGCCGATCCGACGCGGCATGCGCGGCAGCGGCCGTTTGCGCTCGCTGTCGAACAGGCCTTCGGCTGCGAGCTTTGCTTTCAGTCGCAGGAATTCCTCGAACAGGCGCCCCTGTCCGGCGCGCCGCATGAACTCGACACCGAGCTGGAATTCGCCGCGCGCTTGGTAGAGGGAAACAACGGCGGAGACTTCGATTTCATCGCCATCGCGCGGCGTCCAGTCCAGCAACTGGTTGCGGCCGCGGAACATCACGCAGCGGACCTGCGCTGTGTCGTCCTTCAGCACGAAGTACCAGTGGCCGCTCGCGGCGCGGGTCAGATTCGCGATCTCCCCGCGCACCCGCACCAGTGGGAAGCTTCGTTCGAGCAAGCCCGCAACGGCGCGGTTCAGCGCGGAAACTGTCAGCGGAGCCCGCGCCGTTGCTGGATCCGCGTACTCGAATTCAGGCGTCATGCGGGTTTCCGGCGCAAAGCTGTCCACAAAGAGCATCCTTCCGGCAATGACGTGAACACGTGTTCGCGAGCCGTGCAGAGCTTCTCGTTAACTGATTGAATATCAAAGGTTTTCCAGAGTGCTCAAGCGCGCAGCAGTCGGGACAAATCAAATTGCAACAAGGGTTTAGATCGCTTGAGAACCAGTTCTTCACATACTTGTCCACAGACCCTGTGGAAACTTGCGGCCATTGCAGCGCGTCACTACAGTGCGCGCTCCTGCGCGCTGCCGGTCCCGCGCGCCGTACCCATGTCGTGCAGAGGTTGGTAACTTGTTATCCATCATCATTGAACTCGGCTGGCCGGTCTGGCCCCTGATACTCGCGTCGGTCCTGGCACTGGCGCTGATCATCGAGCGAGCGATCGCTCTGCGTCGCGACAAGATACTACCCGCGACGCTGCTGTCGGACGTGATCGGCCTGTGGAACAAGCGGCAGATCACGCCCGAGATTCTGGCAAAGCTCGAACAGAACTCTCCGCTCGGCCGTGTGCTCGCGGCCGGATTGCGCAACGAGCGCGCCACGCGTGAAGGCGCGATGCAGCAGATCGAGGCGGCCGGTTCGGTCGTGGCCAATCGGCTGAGCCGGAACCTGACGCTGCTCGGATCGATCGGGTCGATCGCGCCGCTGCTGGGGCTGCTCGGGACGGTCGTCGGCATGATTGCGATCTTCGCGTCGCAGCAGGCCGGCTCGAACCCGCAGGACCTTGCCCACGGCATCTCGGTCGCGTTGTATTGCACCGCACTGGGGATCATCGTCGCGGTGCCTGCGGTCATCTCCTATCGCTACTTCAAGCGCCTGGTCGACGATTACCTGGTCGACATGGAAGAACAGGCGGAGCGCCTGCTGGAGAACGTCTACGCGGCGCCGGGGAGAGGCTGATGCGGTTCCGTCGCCCGCTCGATGAAGAGCCGGAGCTGAACCTCATTCCGCTGATCGACGTGCTTCTGATCGTGCTGATCTTCCTTGCCGTCAGCACCACCTATTCGAGGTACGCCGAACTCAAGATCCAGCTGCCGTCGGCCGACGCGACGCAGCCCACCGCGCGTCCGAACGAGATCAATGTCGCGGTCACCGCGGACGGCCGCTACGCGCTCGAACGGACGCTGCTGGCGTCGACCGACGTCCGCAGCTTCGCCGACAGCCTGGAGCGCGCGAGCAAGGGCAAGGAAAACCCGCTGCTGATCATCAACGCCGACGCGCAGGCGCCGCACCAGGCCGTCATCGGAGTCATGGAAGCCGCCCGCCTTGCCGGCATCGTGCGCATCAGCTTCGCCACGCAGCGAACCAGTCCCAATTAGGGCACGGCCGTGTCCTGGCGCACACGGCTGCAACTGACGCTGGTCGAAGTCTGGCAGACGCGCGGCCCGCTCGCCTGGTTGCTGGCCCCGCTGTCGGTTCTGCACTTTCTCGGATACTGCGCGCGGCGCGCGCTCTATGCGACGGGACTGCGCCCCCAGACGCGCCTCGACGTGCCGGTCATCGTGATCGGCAACCTCTATGTCGGGGGCACCGGCAAGACGCCGCTGACGGTGGAAATCGCACGCGCCCTGGTCAAACGAGGATGGCGGCCCGGGATCGTGTCACGCGGCTACGGTGCACTCGCTTCGCAGCCGCGATTGGTTCGCATCGACGACGCGGCGCGCGAGGTCGGCGACGAGCCGCTGCTCATTGCTCGCGCGGCAGCGGTGCCGGTCGCGGTAGCCGGGCGGCGCGTCGCCGCCGCCCGCCTCCTGCGGCAGCGCCACCCCGAGTGCAACGTCATCATCGCCGACGACGGCTTGCAGCATTGGCCGCTGGCGCGCGACATGGAGATCGCACTGCTGCATTACCGCGGGCTCGGCAACGGGTGGATGCTGCCCGCCGGACCGCTGCGCGAGCCGCGCGGCCGGCTCGATCACGTCGACGCAATCGTCACCAACGGCGACGTTCCCGCGGTCGCAGCGGCGGCGCCGCGCTTCCAGATGCGGACTCGCGTCGCCGGCGCTTTCGCGCTGCGCGATCCCGCGCTGCGGATTGACCTTGCGACCCTGGCGCGCGAACAGCGCTTGCATGGCTGGCGTCTGACCGCGGCGGCCGGCATCGGCATGCCAGACCGCTTCTTCGCGATGCTGCGGGAGGCCGGCCTCGCCATCGATGCGATGCCGCTCGCCGACCATTTCGACTACAGCGAGAATCCGT
>Ga0209706_10000980_pt1 | contig 16181 bp, 9 predicted proteins | sample PPLLaktember2015_6_FD_187263 | JGI IMG/M metagenome (GOLD analysis project Ga0209706, IMG submission 187263) | Freshwater sediment microbial communities from Prairie Pothole Lake near Jamestown, North Dakota, USA - PPLs Lake P8 Core (1) Depth... | ecosystem: Environmental > Aquatic > Freshwater...
GGAGCCCGGGCGGTGCAACGTCAAGCTCAACCGGACGACCCGGGTCACGGCCCATCCCAAGGGCGCGAGTCCCTTCGGGGTCCTGGACATGGTCGGCAACGTCTGGCAGGTCATGGACGACGTCTACGACAACGGCGTCTACCGCTATGGCATCATCCGCGGCGGCAGCTTCTACGCCCCCGAGAAGAGCGTCTGGTACGTCAAGAGCGGGCCGCTCGCCGTGGACCGCGTCCAGATCCATCTGCTCATCGCCCCGGGCCTCGACCGCGCGGCCACAGTCGGCTTCCGCTGCGTCAAGGACGCGGACTGAGACCGCGCTCGATATACCGCCTGAGCGCGGCGCCAGTATGGGACGTCCCGCAGGACCTGACCGCTTCCGGCGTTCCCTGGACGACGAGCGCCCCTCCGTCGCCGCCTCCCTCCGGACCGAGATCGATGACGTGCCCGGCCCGCGAGATGAGGTCGAGATCGTGCTCGACCGCGACGATCGTGTGCCCCGCGGCCAGGATCTTCCCGAAGAGGCCGAGCAGCCGGTCGACGTCCGAGGGGTGAAGCCCCGTCGTGGGCTCGTCGAAAAGATAGAGGACGCGGCCGGGCGGCGGATCCATCAATTCCGAAGCGAGCTTCAGGCGCTGTCTTTCTCCGCCGGAGAGGGTGTCGAGGGGCTGGCCGAGCCGCATGTAGTCGAGTCCGATCTCCGCCAGGAGCGAGAGGCCGGCGGCGAACTTGGGCCACCCGGAGAAGGCGGCCGCGCCCTCGGCCGCGGTCAGATCGAGGACCTCCGCGATCGTCCGGCCGGCGACGCGGACGTCGAGGACGGCGCGGCGGAAGCGAGCGCCGCGGCAGGTTGGGCACGGTCCGGAGACGTCGGCGAGATGATCCAGGCTGACCGTCTTCCGGCCGGTCCCGCCGCACGTCTCGCAGCGGCCCTCGGGCGTCAGGAACGAGAAGTGGGCCTTCTTGAAGCCCCGGGCCCGGGCTTCGTCCGACAAGGCGAAGAGATTCCGGAGGCCGTCGAAAAGCCCCAGATAGGTGAGAGGGATCGACGCTGCGCTCTCGGCCGGGGCCTCGGTCCCGACCGCCACGACCCTGGAAAAGCGATCGAGCCCGCGGAGCGCGTCACAGGCGACCGGGCGCCCGGCTTCGGATGAGGCCAGGATAACGTCGAAGACGAGACTCGTTTTTCCGCTCCCGGATACCCCGGTCACGGCCGTCAGGACACCCGTGGGGAAAGCGACGCCGACGGATCGAAGGTTGTTCGCCCGGGCCCCGGCGATCTCCACGGGCGGCCCCGGCGGCCCCGGCAACGGGCCGGGGCGCTTGACGAGGCCCGCGAGGTAGGGCCCGGTCACCGAACCGGCGGCGCTCTCGATCTTGTCCGGCGAACCTTCGGCGACGATCCGGCCGCCCGCTTGCCCCGCGCCCGGCCCGATATCGATAATGTGATCGGCGGCCCGGATGACGTCGAGGTCGTGCTCGACGGCGACGACGGTGTTGCCTTCGGCCGCGAGCCCCCTGATGAGGTCGACGAGCTTGCCGGTATCGCGCGGATGGAGGCCGAGCGTCGGCTCGTCCAGAACGAAGGTGACGCCGGTGAGCTTGACGCCGAGGAGCCCGGCTAGCCGCAGCCGCTGGGCCTCGCCACCCGACAGGGTGGCCGAGGCGCGGTCGAGACCGAGGTAGCCCAGGCCGACATCGCGAATGAGGCGGAGGCGGCGCAGGATCTCGCCGCGGACAGCCTCCGTGACGGCCTGTGTCCTCGCGTCCGCCGGCGCGGCTCCGGGCGCGTCCTCGAAGAAGGCGATCGTCCCGGCCACGGTGAGCGAGGAGAGGCCGGCGATGTCGAGTCCCCGGTAGGTCACGGCGAGAGACGCGGGCTTCAGCCGCTTCCCGCCGCAGCCGGGGCACGGGTCGTCCCTCATCAGCACCCGCAGGGCTTCGCCGCGGTGATCGGCGTGCTTGCGCCTGTATTCCCCGGCGACGAGGGCGGCGAAGCCATGCCACGGCCCGCGGAACTTGAAATGTCCGGCCCTGTTGCCGCGCTTGTAGGACCAGACGATGTCGTAGACGCGGTCGCCGGTGCCATGGAGAGCTACGTCCCGTTCGGCCGGGGAGAGATCCTCGTAGGGCTTGGAGAAGTCCATCCCGGCCGCGGCCCCGGCCGCCTCGAGCGCGGCGACGAACTGGCCGTGGGGATCGCCGTAGAACCGCCCTGTCTTCGTCCCGTCCATCGCCCCGGCGAGGAGTGATCTCTTCGGGTCGGAGATCAGGCGCTCGGGATCCGTCACCGTCACCGTGCCAAGGCCCTTGCAGGCCGGGCAGGCGCCTTGCTCGTGGTTGAAAGAGAACATCGAGGCCGTGAGAGGATGCCCGCGGACCTCCGGCGGAGCGGAGCCGGCCCGCGAATAAAGCAGCCGGTAGTAATCGTGGATCTCGGTCAAGGTCCCGACGGTCGAGCGGGGACTCGGGACCGACGAGGACCGGGCGACGGCGACCGGCGGCGTGAGGCCCCGGGCCGCCGCGAGATCCGCCCGTCCGCCTTTGTCGAGGAGGGCCCGGACGTAGGCCGAGAAGCTCTCGATGTACCTCTGCCGGGCCGCGGCGAAGAGCGTATCGAAGACGAGCGACGATTTTCCGCCGCCGGACGGTCCGCAGACGGCCGTGAATTTGCGGAACGGAATGCGGACGTCGATCCCTTTGAGGTTGTGCGTCGAAACGCCCTCGAGAACGATGGGGCCGCCGGGCGCGCGGGCGGGACGGCCGGGAGCCGCGGTCTTCGCGGCGGCCGGGGACTCTCCCCGAAGGGCCCGCCCCGTCAGGGAGTCCGCGCAGGCCGCGATCTCTTCGGGCGTTCCGCAGGCGACGACGCGGCCACCGTCCTCGCCGCTCCCCGGCCCGAGGTCCACGACCCGGTCGGCGGCCCGGATGACGTCGGTGTGGTGTTCAATGGCGATGACGGTCCGGCCGAGCCTCACGAGCCCCTGGAACGCCGCGAGGAGGTTGTCGATGTCCGCCCGGTGGAGGCCCGTCGTCGGCTCCTCGAGGATGTAGAGCGTCGGGCCGGCCGCGGCCTTTCTTATCTCCGATGCGAGCTTGACTCGCTGGGCTTCGCCGCCCGAAAGGGTCGCCGCGCTCTGTCCGAGCTTGAGGTAACCCAGGCCGAGGCGCTTCAAGACCGCGAGATCGGCCGCGAGGCGCGGGGACCCGGCATAGAACGCCGAGGCCTCCTCGACGCTCATCTCCAGGACATCGTGGATCGTCCGGCCCCTGTCCAGCACCGCGAGCGTCGCGTCATTGAAGCGGCGGCCTTCGCAGGCGGGGCAGACGACATCGACATCGCCGAGGAAATGCATGCCGATCTGGAGGAGCCCGGCGCCCTGGCAGGTCTCGCACCGGCCGCCGGCCACATTGAACGAGAACCGGCCTTTGCCGAAGCCTTTCTCCCGCGCCTCCGGCAGGGCGGCGAAGAGGTCGCGGATCCGGTCGGAGATCCTGGTGTAGGTCGCCGGGTTCGAGCGGGGCGTCCGGCCGATGGGGGATTGGTCGACCTCGACGACCCGGCCCACGGCGCCTTCGATCGCGATCCCCTCGGCATCCGGTCCCGGGCCGAGCCGTCCGGCCCGGAGCCGTTCGGCCAGGACGAGACGGACCAGCGTGGATTTGCCGGCGCCCGATACGCCCGTCACGACGTTCAGGGCGCCGAGACGGAATTCGACGTCGGCATTCCGGAGGTTATGAAGGCGGGCCCCTTTGACGAGGAGGCGCCCTGTTCCGGGGCGCCCCGCGGAGCGGATCGCCGGCGCGCGGTCGCCGGCCAGGAAGTCGCGGGTCGGGCTCAGGCCCCGCGGCAAGACGGCGATGCCGGCTGCCGGGCCTTGATAAAGGACGCGGCCTCCGGCCTCCCCCGGGCCCGGCCCGAGGTCGATGAGATGGTCGGCCGCGCGCATGACGTCCTCGTCGTGCTCGACGATGAGGACGGTATTGCCGTTGTCGCGGAGCTCGCCGACGAGCTCGAGCAGGCGGGCCGTGTCGGCCGGGTGGAGCCCGGCCGTCGGCTCATCGAGAACGAAGAGGATGCCCCTCAGTCCGTTGCGGGCCTGCGCGGCCAGGCGGATGCGCTGGATCTCGCCCCCGGCGAGCGTGTCCGCGGCGCGGTCGAGGCGAAGGTACCCGAGCCCGAGCCGTTCGAGCAGGTCCGCCTTTTCGAGAAGGGAGGCGCGGACGGCCTGGCCCGCGGCCCGGCCGGAGGGATCGAACTCCATCCGCCTGAGATCTTCGGCCAGGCCGTGTACGGTCATCGCGCTGAGGCCGGAGATGGACCTGCCCGCGACGGTGACCCGGAGGGACTCGGGCCGGAGGCGGCGCCCGCCGCAGGCGCGGCAAGGGAGGGTCCGGGCGAAGCGGAGGATGTTGTCGTTCCTCTTGGTCTGGAGGATCGTCTCCATGACCGGCAGGATCCCTTTGTAATAGCCCTCCTCGCGGGGCTTGGCGACGATGCCCTTCCAGCGGAGCCGCGATTCGAGGGGGTGCTTGCCGTAGCGGATGAGAAGGCGATCGCTCCCGTCGAGGACCACGGCCCGCTGGGCGTCGGTCAGGTCTTGCCAGGGGATGTCGACCGAGAAGCCGTGGGCCCGGCAGACCTCGTCGAGGACCTCCATGGTCACCTGGGAGTAAATGATGTAGCCGTTCGGCGTCGTCAGGGCCAGGGCGCCCTGACGCAGGGTCCGAGCCGGGTCGGCGACGAGAAGCCCGGGATCGATCCGGTCCTCGACGCCCAGCCCCCGGCAGGCCGGGCAGGCCCCTTCGTCGGAATTGAACGAGAACATCCGCCGCGCCAGGCGCAGCCCGTCGGGCGAGCTTCCCAGCCGGGCGAAGAGGAGGCGGAGGTCGTCGTGGATCTCGGTCAGCGTCCCGACCGTGGACCGGGGGCCGGGAGTTGAGGTCCTCTGACCGACAGCCACGGCGGGGGAGAGACCGCTGATATGCCCCACCTCGGGCCGCCGGAGCTTGCCCATGAACTGGCGGGCGTAGGACGAGAACGTCTCGAGGTAGCGGCGCTGGGCCTCCCGGAAGACGACGTCGAAAACGAGCGAGGACTTGCCCGAGCCCGAAACGCCGGTGACGACAGTCATCCGGCCGTGCGGGATGTCGACGTCGATCGCCCGGAGGTTGTTCTCCGAGGCTTGGCGGATGGCCAGAACGTCCATGGGGGCCTATTATCCCCGGCGGGGAAGGCCCGGTCAAACCGCGGCGGGAAACGCCGTCAAGAGGGGGGCAAGCGGGCGCCTTTATAGATAGGCCCGGGCTCCGGAGAACCTGGACTTGAAATATCCGCTCTCGAGGGATTCCCGCCTGACGTTCTTGCCGCTTCCCGGGGCATGGATGAAAGCGCCGTCCCCGATGTAGATCCCGACGTGGCTGAGCTCGCCGCCCGGCGACGCGGTGAAGAAGACGAGATCGCCCTTCATCAGGCGTTCCCCGGCGACCGCGGTTCCGGCCCTGAATTGGTCCCGGACGGACCTGGGCATGGCCAGGCCGTTCAGCCGGTAGACCGCGAGGACCAGTCCGCTGCAATCGAAACCCGAGCGGATCGTCGTTCCGCCCCAGGCGTAGTCCACCCCGATGAAGCTCTCCGCCGTGGCCACGAGCTTCTCGCGGAGATCCGTTGCCGGTGTCCCTGGTTTGGCGACGGCGGGCTCCGAAGGCCGGGGTTTAACGAGGGCGTAATCGGCGGGGCCGACGATGAAATACTCGCCGATGAGCCCTTTCGTCTTGAGCTTCCGGGCCTCGGCGATGGCGGCGTCCCGGGAGGGGAAGTCCCCGAAACGGACCTTGAAGATGCCGGACCCGGCATGGAAAAAGAAGGCGTCCAGACCCGCGGCCGTCAGCGCCCCGGCCAAGGCCCGGGCATTGTCATATACGGCGAAGGCCCCCGCTTGAACGGAGTAACCCAGACGGGCCAGAGGCGCGTCGGCCGGAGAGGCGGGAGCCGCCCCGCCGGCGGGGCCGATCCGCTCGGCCGGCGGGGCCGTCCGGACAGCCTGCCGGCACCCTGCGGATAGTACCGCGGCAACCGCAAGGAGGCAGAGGACGCTTCTGGCCGGACCCGTTCTCATTTCCGTTTCTACCCTTGATTTTGTCGGGCCACGGGACGGATATTGGAATCCGCCTTGGCCTTCCCCGCGCACTTGACCGGCGCCCCGGACTGGCGCTATCATCCCCCCCGAGATCGTCAGTGCCGGACTTAACGGCAGCCCGAGACAAGGAGGGATCATGAAATCCGTTCGAAGGTCGAATTCTATGGTTCTGGCCGTCCTGTTCCTCGCGGGCCTGGGGCTCCTAGCGGCCGCGCCGGGCCTCCTGGCCCAGGGAGCGGATAAGGACATGGCCAAGAAGCTCATCGGCTTCGACGCCTACATGACCAAGATCCTCAAGGACTGGAACGCCCCGGGGATCGGCGTTGGCGTCGTCGCCGGCGACAAGCTCGTCTTCGCCAAGGGATACGGCTACCGCGATTACGGCCAGAAGATCCCTTACACCCCGACGACGCTCCACCAGATCGCCTCCAACACCAAGCTCTTCACGGCCGTCGCGGCCGGGCTGCTGGTCGACGAGGGGAAGCTGACCTGGGACAAGCCGGTCCGGGAATCCGTCCCGGCCATCACCTTCCACAACGACCTCCTCAACAATACGGTCACGCTCCGGGACATGCTGGCCCACAGGACGGGCATCACCCGTCACGATACGATCTGGTACAAGTCCGATTTTTCGCGCAAGGAGCTCTTCGACCGGATCAAGTTCCTGGAGCCGAGCGAGGCCCTCCGCCAGACCTTCCTCTACAACAACCTCATGTACGCGGCTGTGGGCTACCTGATCGAGCTGCAATCGGGCAAGACCTGGGAGGATTTCGTCCGGGAGCGCATTTTCGCTCCCCTGAAGATGGCGAGCACCAGCTTCTCGATCGCGGACATGCTCAAGCAGCCCGAGCCCGGCGTCCCGTTCACCGAAAAGCGGGACTCGTTCGAGCTCTATCAGATCCCCTACTACGAGGACATCGGCGGAGTGGCCCCTTGCGGCGCGATCGTCTCCAACATCGAGGACATGTCGCACTGGCTCATCGCCTTGATGAACCAGGGCCGGTTCGAGGGCCGGCCGGTCATCCCGGCGGACGTCCTCAAGGCCACACTGGCCCCGGCCATCGCCCTCCCGAACACGGCCGCCGAGACGCGCGGCTTCTGGGAGATGCTGAACTCCGCCTACGGGATGGGCCGCTGGACGGCGTCCTACCGGGGCCGCCTCATCGCCTATCACGGGGGCGACCTGCCGGGCTTCCACTCCCAGGTCTCCTACATGCCCAAGGAGGGGATTGGCGTCATCGTTTTCGTGATCGGCGACCACTGCTCCGGGCTGTATAACATCGTCAGCTACAACGTTTACGAGCGTCTCCTGGGCATGGACCAGACGCCCTGGAGCGCCCGCATGCTCGAGACGCGCCTGAAGGCCAAGAAGGCGGGGACCGAGGCCCGGGCCAAGGCCGGCGGCGAACGTGTCCCGGACACCAAGCCCTCCCACGCCATCGCCGACTTCGCCGGCGAATACGAGCATCCCGCCTACGGCCTCCTTAAGGTCAATTTGAAGGGCGGAGGGCTCGAGCTGGACTTCCACAAGATCGTCCTGCCGCTCGACCACTTCCACTATGACCGTTTTGACACGCCCGACGACGAGCAATACGGCAAGACGTCGATCAACTTCCTGACGAACCCCCAGGGCGACGTGGACAAGGCCGTGACCTCGCTCGACGAGGCTGAAGCCGTCTTCGTCCGCAAGCCGGCGGCGCTCGACGCCGGGCTTCTCGCCAAGCTGGCCGGAACCTACGAAACACCGGTCGGGATCAAGTTCGAGGTCGTGCTCAAGGAGGACGGCGGGCTCTACCTGCGGTTCGCGGGCCAGGGCGACGAGAAGCTCATCCCGTACAAGGGGCTCAAGTTCCGGATCAAGGACTTCTCCGACGTGATCTTCGAATTCACGCTCGAGAACGGCGTCGTCAAGGGCCTCAAGCAGGTCGATCCCTCCGGAGAAACGGTCTTTCCGAGGAAATAGCGCTCCGGGCGATTGCGCCGTCAGCGCCCCTCGGCCTTTTGGCTCGCTCCGGCGTCGGATATGGTAAGATTCCCCCAGTTGAGGGAGAGGATCATGCTCGAGATCAGGAACCTGACCAAATCCTACGGCGACGTCCTGGCCCTGGACCGGTTCTCCCTGGACCTGAAGAAGGGCGAGGTCCTGGGCCTGCTCGGGCCGAACGGCGCCGGCAAGACGACGCTCATCTCGATCCTGGCCGGGACGCTCCGGGACTTCACCGGGACGGTCACCTTCGACGGGCGCAACCTCTTCGCCGACCGGGGCCTGAAGAACCGCCTCGGCATCGTTCCCCAGGACATGGCCTTCTACGACGAGCTCAACGCCATGGACAATCTGCTCTTCTGGGGCGGGCTGTACGATGTGCCCCGGGCCGAGCTGAAGCGCCGGGCCGCCGCGATCCTCGAGCTCGTGGAGCTCTCCGGCCGGGCCAAGGAACCGGTCAAGAACTTCTCCGGCGGCATGAAGCGCCGCCTCAACACGGCCATCGGCCTCCTTCACAAGCCCGACCTGCTGCTCCTCGACGAGCCCACGGTCGGCATCGACGTCCAGGCCAAGGTCAGCATCCTCGAGATCATCCGCAGCGTCGGCGCGGCCGGCACGGCGGTCGTCTTCACGACCCATCAGCTCGCCGAGGTGGAGACGACCTGCTCCCGGATCGCCATCATGGACCACGGCCGCATCCTAGCCCAGGGGACCCTCGACGAGCTCATCCGCATCGTCGGTGAGCGCGATATCGTCGAGATCACTGGGGAATTTCCCGCGGCCGCGTTCTCCGAGGCCCTGCAGGGCCTGGCCGGCGGCCGGGTCGAGCTGCTGTCGGCGTCCGACAACCAGGCTCATCTGGCCGTGGCCGCGACCGAGGAGATCCCGCGCATCATGGACCTCCTCTTCCGCCGCAAGCTCGCCGTGACCGACCTGAAGATCAAGACGCCCGGCCTGGAGACGGTGTTCCTGAAATTGACCGGGCGCAGCCTGAGGGATTGAACCGTGCGACGAGCCGCCCACATCCTCCTGAACGATGTGCGCCGCCATCTCAAGGCGCCGGCCGTGATCCTCATCTTCATCGCCATCCCCCTGGCAATGACCGCCCTCATCGGGATCATCTTCGCCCCCAAAACCGAGGGGAGCAAGCTGCCGCCCATCCCTGTCCTCATCGTCGATAACGACAAAGGCCTGGCCTCGAAGCTCCTGGTGAGCTCGTTCGACGTCGACCAGATGAAGGAGATGTTCCAGGCGACCGTGACCGAAGAGGCCGACGGCCGGGCCCGCATGTCCAAAGGCAAGGCCTCGGCCATGGTCGTCATCCCCAAGGGCTTCACCCTGGACCTCCTAGAGGCCAAGCCGGTGACGCTCCTCGTCGTCAAGAACCCGGCCGAGCAGTTCCTGCCCGACATCGTCGAGGAGTTCATGGCCACCATGGCCGTCATGCTCTCGGGCGTCGTCCAGGCGTTCGCGGAGGAGGTCCGGGGCGTCCGGGCCATGATCGACCTCCCCGTCGAGGCCATGCCCTGGGAGTCCCTGGCCCCCGAGCTCGGCAAGGCCCAGAAGAAGATCGCCGCCGCGGCGAAATACCTGGATCCTCTTCTTCTCCGCTTGAAGGAGGAGGAGACCCAGGCCGCCGGGGCCCGGCCTCGGATCACCGCCTCGCACCTTTTCTCCGAGATCCTCCCCGGCATGGCCGTCATGTTCCTGCTGTTCATCGTCCAGACCCTGATGCGCGATCTGCTCACGGACCGGGAGGACGGCAAACTCCGGCGCATGGCGACGACCCCGCTCCGGCCGCTCGAGCTCATCGGCGCCCGGCTCACGGGCGGCTGGTTCATGGGCCTGGCCGTCCTCCTCGTCATGGCCGGCGTCGGCGCCCTGGCCTTCCGCGTGCGGGTGGGGCCCCTCGGCCTCTATCTTCTGCTCGCGGCCGTCATCTCCTTCTGGACGGCGGCGTTCTTCGCCCTCTTCCACGCCCTCGTCCGTAACCGGAACCAGGCCGGCGCCCTGGGCGCGCCCATCATCCTGGCGTTCAGCATCTTCGGCGGCTCGATGATCAACGTCGAGGCGATGCCGAAGGCCTTTCGCGCGATCGGGATCGTGACACCCAACCGCTGGTACATCGACGGAGCGGCGCTCGTCCGGGAAGGCCGTTTTCCCGCGGCCAGCCTGGCCGTCCTTCTCGTGAGCGGCCTCGTTCTTCTGGCCCTGGCGGTCCCGGCGCTCCGGCGCCGGACGACGGAGTGACCCGTGGGACGCATCCGGCGCATCCTCCACGTGGCCGCCAACGACCTGCGGATCATGGTCGGCGACAAGATCTTCTTCTTCTGGACCCTGGCCTTCCCGATCCTGTTCATCGTCATCTTCGGCCTCCTTTTCAAAGCGGACGCCAACACCCCGGACGTCGCCGAGATCACGGTCGTCAACCTCGACGAGGGGCGCTGGGGGGCCTATTTCATCGGCCAGATCGAAGCGCCGGGCCTGGCCGTTACCGTGACCGACAAAGAGCCGGCCGAGTACAACCGCCTCATCGTCCTCCCGGCCGATTTCTCGGCCAGGATCGAAGCCCGCCGCGACCAGGCCCTGGCCTTCAAGAAGCGCTCCGGCGCCTCGGCCAGCGCCGCCGCGCGCGTCGAGACCCGGCTCATGCAGGCCATCGCCCGGACGATCAGCGAGCTCGTCCTCTACGGCGAGGGCGATCTGGCCAAGTTCCTCGACGCCCGGCCCGAGTTCCGCGACATCGTCCGCGTGAAAAGCGAGTTCCCCGCGAACACGGTCACGGTCGTGCCGAGCGGCTTCGACCACACCATCCCCGGCACGACCATCCAGTTCATCATGATGATGGTCCTGATCTATGGCGGCATCTCGGTCATGGAGGACCGGAAAAAGGGCGTCCTCGCCCGGATGCTCTTCTCGCCGCTCTCGACGGGCGAGCTCTTCCGGGCCAAGCTCCTCGGACGATGGGGGCTGGGCCTCCTGCAGGCGATCATGCTCTTCGTCGTCGGCAAGATCTTTTTCGGGCTCAAGCTGGGGAACGTCCCTCTGGCCCTGCTGGTCATCGCCGTCTTCGCCCTGGCCATGGCCGCGCTCAGCGTCTTCATCGGGTCGATCGTCACGAAGGAGGACCTGATCATCGGCCTGTCGGTCTTGCTGGCCAACATCTTCGCCGCGCTCGGCGGCTGCTGGTGGCCGAACGAGATCGTTCCTCCGGCCGTCCGCGCGGTGGCCAGGATCTCCCCGGCCTACTGGGCCATGGATGCCCTGCACCAGCTGACGTTCTTCCAGGGAGGGTTCGCCGACATCGTGGTGCAGGTGGGGGTCCTGGCGGCCCTGGCGGCGGCCCTGGCGGCTGTCGCCGGAAGAGCCTTCCGGGTCAGGGAGTAGGGAGGGTCGTCGTCGGCGGTTTTGCCGGGGGGCCGGCCAGCGGCAGAAGGACCCTGAACGTCGAGCCCCCGCCGATCCGGCTCTCCACCTCGATCGTCCCGCCGTGCATCTTGGCGATCGACGTGGCGATGGCCAGGCCGAGCCCCGTGCCGCCCTCGCCGTCCGTCCTGACCCTGTCCACCCGGTAGAACCGGTCGAAGATGAACGGCAGGTGCTCCTCCGGGATGCCGATCCCGGTGTCCCCGATGGTCACGACCGCCTGGTCGGCCTGCCGGACGACCGATCCGGAGACCGTGCCGCCCTCCGGGGTGTAGCGGAGCGCGTTGTCCAGGATGTTCAGGAACAGCTGCCTCAGCTTGACCCGGTCGCCCCGGACCTCGACGGCGGTCATCGGGCCGAAGCTGAGCCGCAGGCGCTTCTCCTGGGCCAGGGCCTCGATGTCCTGGGTGAGCCCGGTGAGGAGAGCGGCGACGTCGACCTGCCGGAAATTGACCGGCTCGCAGCCGGCGTCGCTCCGGGCCAGGAGGAGCAGCTTGCCGACGATCTCGGACATGTAATCCACTTCCTGGGCGACGAGCTCGAGCGACCTCTGGTATTCGTCCAGGTCTCGCGGCTTCTCCAGCACGAGCGAGGATTCGGCCTGGATGACGGCCAGCGGCGTCCGCAGCTCGTGGGATGCGTCGGCCACGAACCGGCGCTGCTTCACGAAGGCCTCCTCGAGCCGGGCGATCATCCCGTTCAGGGTCGAGGCCAGCCGGCCCAGCTCGTCGTCGGTGTCGACGTCGATGCGGCGGCTCAGATCGCTCTCGCCGATCCCCCGGGCGATGTCGGCGATGCGCTCGACGGGATCCAGGGTCCGGCCGACCAGGAACCAGCCCCCCACACCGGCGAGAAGGACGAGGAGAACGGACGCATTCAGCATGACCATGCGGAAGACGGCCAGCATGCTCAGGATGTCGTTCGGCAGCCGCCCGACGACGAGGGCGACGCGCGTCACGGAATCGACGTTGAAGGGCGCCGCGTACATGCGCACGTTGGGGCCCTCGGCCGTTTCGGCCGACACGAACGAGGCGATGCCGAACAGCGCCCGCTCGACCGTCTTTTCGATGTTCGAGAATTCGACGTTGGGCCCGAGCCTCTGGAGGAGGTTGCCGTTGGCGTCGTAGATCAGGACGAGCTCGTTGACCTTCTGGTCGAAGCTGACCCGGTCGCCCTCGATCTTGAGGGACCCCTCGAGCTCGATGACCCGGGCCCGCAGCGATTCGTCCAGGTTCCGGTAGAGATTGTTGGACAAGAGCCGGTAGGCGACGGTGCCGAAGACGACGAGCAGGATCACGACCACGGCGAGATACCAGAGGGTCAGGCGGAACTTGATGCTCTTGTGGACGATCATGGCACCCGCAATTTGTATCCCGCTCCCCGCAGCGTCTGGATGAGGCTCGGCTGGCCCTCCCGGTCGATCTTCTGGCGGATGCGCCGCACGTAGACGTCGATGATGTTCGAAAGGCCGTCGAACTCGTAATCCCAGACGCTCTCGCCAAGCATGGTCCTCGTGACCACGCCGTTCGGGCGGCGCATGAAGTACTCGAGGATGGCGTACTCTTTCGCGGTCAGGTCGAGCGCGCTCCCGTCCCGCCAGACCTCGCGGCTCTGGGGATCGAGGGACAGGTCCCCGACCTGGAGCTTCTGGGTCTTGGGGAGCACCTCGCGGCGGAGCAGGGCGCGGATCCGCGCCAGGAGCTCGGAGAAGGCGAAGGGCTTGACCATGTAATCGTCGGCGCCGCAGTCCAGGCCCGTGACCTTGTCCTCGACGCTGTCCTTGGCGGTGAGCATGAGGATCGGCGTGTTCACGCCCTTGGTCCGGAGGTCGCGGCAGACGGCGATGCCGTCCTTCTTGGGCAACATGACGTCCAGGACGATGATGTCGAACGGGGTGGTCCCGGCCATGAACTCGGCTTCCTCGCCGTCGTAGGCGTTGTCGACGGTGTAGCCGTCCTCGAGAAGGCCTCTCTTGATGATCTGGGCCAGGCGTCTGGAGTCTTCCACGACCAGGATTCGCATGGTATTTCTCCTGAGGAGCATCCGTATAGCGTTGAATCATACACCTTTTATGATGAATATAATATGAAATTATAATGAAAATATATAAAGATATATTCATCTAATATTAATTTAAAATTAACAACAGGTTCATCTTGAGCTGATACCGTGGCCGTCGAGGGCTTCGGTCCCGGCTCCCGGGGCGGTGCCCGCAGCCCGAGACAACGATCGGAGGTTCGGCATGAACGACGTCCTGACAAAGCATAACTCCCTCATGGAAAAGATCGTCAGGGAGCACGGGCCCATGATCCGGAGCACCGTCCAAAAGGCCCTGGGCCGCGTGCCTTGCGTCGACGACGTCGTCGCCGAGGTCCACTTCGCGGTCTTCCTGACCCTGCGGAAGCTCGGCGAGGGCTGGGCGCCGCCGCGGTCCTTCGTCTCCACGGTCGTCAAGAACAAGGTCAACGATTTCCTCTGGCAGCACCACTGGGACAGCGGCGACATCGAAGCGCTGAGAAAACGCCAGGCCGATCAGATCTACGAGAGAGAGACGGTCCTGGCCCAGATCCACACGCTCACCCAATCGGAGTTCCGGGTCTTCCGCCTGCTCGGCCTCGGCCTGACGAATCAGGAGATCGCCGAGAGCCTCTTCATCTCCCCCCTCACGGTCCGGACGCACGTCAAGAGGATCCACGCCAAGTGCGATATCAAGGGCCGGGCCAAGCTGGCCCTGGCCGCTTACCAGACCTGCTATCATGAAGCCCCGGAGGGCCGGGACGGCGCTGCGGACCCGGGCTTCCAGGAGCCCCGCAAGTTCCTCCGGGCCGGCCTGCTGCCGCAGCAGGCTTCCTGAGGCCGGGCCCGGATTCCCGGCAGCCAAGCCATAGGCCGCCGGACCGGCGGCCTCCGATAGTCGAATCGGGGATAATCAAGACAAAAAAAGAGGGGAGGAAGATCTCTCTCCCTCCCCTCGCGTGGTTCTGCTGTGTACTACGGGGTGATGACGGGGAACGGGGCAGCGTTGACCCAGGCGGATGGCGTGCCATTGAGAGCCCGGATCCGGACATAATAGGCGGTCCCTCGCCTCAGATTGCCGCTCCGGAAGGTCGTGGCGTTTCTTTGCGCATTGCCGCTGACCAGACCTTGCGTGAACGCGCTGTTGGTGGCGATCTGGATCTGGAAGCCGGTCTCGTTGGTCGCGTTGTCGACCCAGGTGACCACGATTCGGGCGGAATTCCTGTTCTGGATGATACCGTTAGCCACGACATTGGAGGGGGCTCCGACCGGCGGGACCGGGACGAGGATCGTGGCGGTATTGGAGTAGGGCGACAGGGTCGGTCCCGGATCTCTCACGGCCAAGACCCGATAAGCGTAGGTGATGCCCGCGGTCACGGCCGTGTCAGTCAAGCTGACCGTGCCTGTGCCGGCGCGAGGCCCCGGGGCCGCGATTTGCGCGAACGCCCCGCCGTTTGCCGCGCGCTCGACGATGAAGCCGGCTTCGTCAGTGGCGTTGTCGAGCCAGGTGAGAAGGACGGCCGGGCCGGCCTGGAGCTGAGCCGTGAGATTGCTCGGAGCCGCCGGCGCCGTGATTGTAATGGAAGCGGTGTTGGAGGGTAACGACTGAAGGGCCCCGTTCACCGCGATGACCTGGTAGGCATAAGTGTTGCCGACGGCCACGGCCGTGTCGGTGTAGCCGACCGCGTTAGGGCCCGGGGCTGCAATCTGGGTAAACGCCCCGCCGTTTGCCGCGCGCTCGACGATGAAGCCGGCTTCGTCAGTGGCGTTGTCGAGCCAGGTGAGAAGGACGGCCGGGCCGGCCTGGAGCTGCGCTGTGAGATTGCTCGGGGCCGCCGGCGCCGTGATTGTGATGGAAGCGGTGTTGGAGGGTGCCGACTGGAGGGCCCCGTTCACCGCGATGACCCTGTAGCTGTAGATGCCGGCGGCCACGGCCGTGTCGGTGTAGCTGACCGCGTTAGGGCCCGGGGTTGCGATCTGGACGAACGCCCCGCCGCCCGTCGATTTTTCGAGAATGAAGCCAGTCTCGTTCGCGGCGTTGTCTGTCCAGGTGAGGAGGACGGCCGGCCCGGCCTGGAGCTGCGCCGTAAGATTGGTCGGGTCCGCCGGCGCCGTGGCGGCGCCGACCGTGGCCGTATTGGAATAGCCGGATTGGGCGCTCATGACAGGGAACCCCGGCGTAGCGAGGTCGCCGACGACATTCGTGGCGAAGACGCGGTAGTAGACCAGCTGGGTGGGATCGTACGAAGGATCGTTATAGCTCGTCACTCCCGCGCCGAGGGACACGCTGCTGACGATCGTGGCAAACGCGGGGTCGGTCGACTCCTCGACCGTAAAGCCGGTTTCGCTAAGGGAATTGTCCGCCCAAGCGAGGTCGACGGTGTTGTTGCCGGCGTCCACGGCGATGAGATCGCTCGGAGCCCTGGGTGCGACTACGATGGACTGGCCGTGCATCATGTCCATCTCCTCATGGCCGAGGAGGTGGCAGTGGAGGACGTACTCCCAGCCCCAATTGACGTCATGGTTCGTGATGGTGACGGGGAGGCCGCTCGGATCTTTGAAGCCGAACGGACCGCCCTCGAGAACGGCGCCGAGAGGCTTGGAGAGATCGATCGGGC
>Ga0209706_10000981_pt1 | contig 16168 bp, 13 predicted proteins | sample PPLLaktember2015_6_FD_187263 | JGI IMG/M metagenome (GOLD analysis project Ga0209706, IMG submission 187263) | Freshwater sediment microbial communities from Prairie Pothole Lake near Jamestown, North Dakota, USA - PPLs Lake P8 Core (1) Depth... | ecosystem: Environmental > Aquatic > Freshwater...
AAACGCCTTTTTTCTCTGTAAGACATCAGGACCCAAGACCGGCGTTTTTACCCTTCGGGCAAGCCGATCCGGCCGCATCTGCATCGTTCATCTGCAGCCGCCTCGGCTCGTGAATAATCCAGGCTAGGCGGCCGCCCGGCCGGGGCTCCCGCCGGAAGCCTCAGAACCGCGTATTGAATACCGGCAGGACGCGCAATCCCCGGGGATTATCGCGGACGATGTTGACGACGCCGATCTGGAGCCCTTTGTCGATCGTCCAGGCGTAATTGACGATGCCGATGGACAGGCCGTTGAGAGTGCCGCGGACATGGTTGAAGGAGCTCGCCGCCAGTCCCGTGAGCCGCCCGCCCTTCTCGATCCGGATCATGGCGCCGCCGACGAAGACCCCCCTGAGGTCCTTCCCGCCGGCGCCGAGGCCGCCGATGACGAGCCCCCGGATCTCCGGCGCGCCCGCGGCCAGGCCGCAGATCGCCAGGCCCGTGAGCCGCTCGCCCGCCCCCGCGCCCAAACCCGCGATGACGACGCCGGTCAGCTTTTCTCCGCAGCCGGCGCCCAAACCGCCGACGGCCAGGCCCGTGAAGTCCTCGCCGGCGCCGACGCCGAGGCCGCCGATGAGGATGCCCGTCGCATTCTCCCCGGCCCCGACTCCGAGACCGCCGATGGCGATCCCGGACAGGTCCTCTCCCGCGCCGACCCCAAGGCCCCCGATCGAGATCCCCTTGAGGTCATCCCCTGCCCCGACGCCCAGCCCGCCGACGTTGATCCCCGAGAGGTTGTCCCCCGCGCCCACGCCAAGGCTGCCCAGGTTGAGGCCGATCATGCTTGTCTCGGCGCCCGCTCCGAGGATCCCTACCTGAACGCCGCGGAGCCGGCCGCCGCCGGGGACGAGCCCGAGCGAGAGGCCGGTGATGACCGCGTCCTTGTTGTCCTTTCGAGGCGTCCACATGGTGACGTTGACGCCATTGATACGGCGGACGCGGTTGTCCCGGAAATTGAAGCGGAGCCCCGAGAAGTCCTTGGAATTGCCGAAGCTCAGACCCCATTTTTCCGAGGGAATGTCCAGGCTCTGGGCGAACAGACCGCCGGCCGAGAGGGGCCCCAAGAGGATGAGCAAGAGGATCCCGGCGGCGGTCAGAAGGTCGACGGCTCTTCGTTCGATCAAGCGCATGGGCTGCTCCCTGAATTCGGAATGGCCATAATTCTACACCCGTTCCATTGGGTTGGACGAAACGGGGGCGGAAAAGGTTCCCTGGCCGGCCACACTATCCCCTCGATCCGATCAATGATAGAATGGAGATAAAGACCCGGAGGGAATCATGAAAAAGCTCAAGATCTGGGCGACGGTCGCTTTCGTGCTCGGCATCCTGGCCCTCGTTCTCCTTCTCTTCATGTTCCTGGCGCTTGCGGACATCTCTCACGGAGAGCAGGACCTCACCGCCGAATGGGGGATCCTCAGGGCGGGCTTCTTCGTTATCTTCTTCCTCGTTGTTGCGACGTTCGTCTGTACAGGATTGATATTCAAGTACTTCCGCGACAGATCGGACGAGGACAAGCTTCCGTCGCCGCACTGATCGGCGGCCTGCCGGCGTGCGCCGGTAATTCGGAAATTGGTATTGTGTCCCCGATTTAATTTCCGTATAGTGGATGGGTAATCTCCGCCAAAAATCCGGCATCCGGAGGGAACGATGTCACAAACCCCGCAAAAAATGAATTGGGGCCCGGTCCTTGTCCTGGGCAGCCTCTGGGGACTCTCGGAAGCGGCCCTGGGCATGTACCTGCGCCAGTGCGCCTCGACCATTTCCGGCTCGGTCATGACGGGCGCGGCCCTCTTTTTCCTGGCCACGGCCTGGGCGGTCTCGCCGCGGATCAAGTCGACGGCCCTCATGGTCGGTGTGGCCGCCGGCTTCAAGCTTTTCGACGCCCTGCTCCTGGGCCTGCCCGTCCTCCACGGCGCCATCGGCAACCCGATCTTCGCCATCGTCATGGAGGGCGCGGCCTTCGCGCTCATCGTCAGCGTCGTCAGCAAGTCCGTCGCCGGGAAGGCTTCCGGACAGGGGCTGGCGGGAGGGCTTTCGGCCCTCGTCGCGGTCAACCTCTTCCCTCTCGTCAAGTACGCGACGGGCGTGGCCCCCTGCGTCACCGGAACGTCCTATCCTCTCTCGCTTTATTACGCGCCGATCGCCGTCGCCCTCGCCGCCGTCACCGTGCCGCTGGGCCTGAGGGCCGGCGCCGCCCTCTCCGCGCTCGAAAGCCGTCCGGTCAGCCTGCGATGGCTTTCTCCCGCCGCGATGGCCCTCTCGCTCGGCGCCCTGGCCATGCTGAGGCTCCTCTAGTCCGACCGCCACAGGAGAACGCCATGGAGAAGAAACCCGACAGGAAGACTCCGGGCGGCGTCAGCCGCCGGGATTTCATCAAGGGCATGGGCACGGGCGCCCTCGGCACGGCCGTCCTGCCGCCCCTCCTCGGACAAACGATCGTGACGAAGAAAGGCCGCGTCCCGGTCTACGAAAAGAAGACGATCGCCCTGACGGTCAACGGCCAGAAGGTCAGCCTCGAGGTCGCGGCGAACGAGACCCTCCTCGACGTCCTGCGCGACAGGCTCGACCTCACGGGGGCCAAGAAGGTCTGCGACCGCGGCGAGTGCGGCGGCTGCACCGTCCAACTTGACGGCGTGCCCGTCTACGCCTGCATGACGCTCGCCATCCGCGCCGACGGCCGGACGGTCCGGACGATCGAGGGCCTGGCCGAGGGCGACAAGCTCCACCCCGTCCAGGAGGCCTTCATCGAAAAGGATGGGTACCAGTGCGGCTACTGCACGCCGGGATTCATCATGGCCAGCGCGGCCTTTCTCGAGAAGACGCCGGCTCCGTCGCTCGACGAGATCAAGCAGGCCCTGTCCGGGAACCTCTGCCGCTGCGGCAATTACGCCAAGATCTACGGCGCCGTCGACGCCGCCGCGAAGAAGCTGAAGGGGGCCTGACATGAACACCAAGGAATACATGGCCGAGGCCCGGGGCGACACGCCGGGGCAGGCGGCGGCTGCCGCCTCGAAGCCGGCCCCCGAGATCAAGGCTCCGGAATACAGGCTCATCGGGAAGTCCACCTCGCGCATCGACGGACGCGAGGTCGTCACGGGCGCGGCCAAGTACACCCATGACGTCAAGCTCCGGGGCATGCTCATCGGCAAGATCCTGCGCTCGCCGCGCGCGGCGGCCGAGATCGTTTCGATCGACCTCGCTCCGGCCCTGGCCATGCCCGGGGTCGCGGGGGCGATCAAGCTCGCCGAAGGCAAGGTCCGTTACGCCGGCCAACAGGTCGCCGCGGTCGCGGCGGTCGACGAGAGGACGGCCGAGAAGGCTTTGGCCCTCGTCAAGGTCGAGTACAAGTCGCTTCCGTACGTCGTCGACTGGGAGAAGGCCCGCGACGCGAGCGCCCCGCAGGTCCGTGACGGCAAGCCCAACGTCGAGAAGATCAACGAGTACGGCCGGGGCGACGTCGAAAAGGGGCTCGCCGAGGCCGATGTCGTCGTCGAGAAGACCTATCGAACCGGCTTCGAGGTCCACAACCCGACCGAGACCCACGGCAGCGTCGCCGCCTGGGACGGCGACCACCTCACTGTCTACGATTCGACCCAGAACGTCCACAGCGTCCGCGACGGCCTGGCCCGGGCCCTGAAGGTCCCGGCGGCCAACGTCACGGTCATCAAGAACTACATGGGCGGCGGCTTCGGCAGCAAGCTCGGCGTCAACGACTACACGATCGCCTCCGCGACCCTGGCCCGCCAGACCGAGCGGCCGGTCAAGGTCCTGCTCTCGCGGCGCGACAACGCCGTATGCGTCGGCTATCGGCCCTCGTCGTCCCAAACCTACAAGATCGGGGCGAAAAAGGACGGCACCCTGACCGCGCTTCAGCTCACCAACATGGCTTCGGGCGGCATCGGGGCCGGCGACGACGTTTCAGAGCCCGCCGTCGATATTTACAAGTGCCCGAACTGCAAGGTCTTCGAGGAGACGGTCTATACCAACACCGGCGCTTCGCGGGCGATGCGGGCCCCCGGCCACACGCAGGGGGCCTTCGGGCTCGAAGGCGCGATGGACGAAGTGGCCGCGGCGCTCGACATGGACCCGCTCGAGCTGCGCAAGAAGAATTACTCGACGAGGAACCAGGGCGACACCGGCCTCCCCTATTCGAGCAAGGGACTCGACAAATGCTATGATCTCGGGGCCAGGGCCATCGGCTGGGAACGCCGCAACCGCCGGCCCGGCGCGGGGGGCGGCACCGGCCCTTGGCGGCGCGGCATCGGCGTCGCCACGAGCATCTGGTTCGGCGCCGGCGTCCCGGGGACACTGGCCGACGTCGTCCTCTACCCCGATATGTCCGTCGAGGTCATCTGCGGCACCCAGGACATCGGGTGCGGGACAAGGACCCACATGGCCGTGGTCGCCGCCGAGACGCTCGGCCTCGATCCGAAGGACATCACCGTCAAGCTCGGCAACTCCGATTATCCCTGGGCGCCGGGCTCGGGCGGTAGCCAGACGACACCGTCCGTGGCCCCGGCCGTGCGGGACGCGGCCCTCAAGGCGGTCGGGCGGCTCATGGCGGTCGCGGCCGCCCAGCTCAAGGTCGAAGCGGCCGACATCGTCATGACCGGCAGGAAGTTCTCGGCCAAGAGCGACCCGGCCAAAGCGGCGGCCTTCGCCGACGTCTACCGCGCCCTCCGGCGGGAGACGGTCTTCCACGGCGAGCGCGGCGGCATGCCCATGGACCAATTCGCCTTCAACACGTTCGGCGCCCACTTCGCCGAGGTCGAGGTCAACATTGAGACCGGGCAGGTCCATGTCCTCAAATACGTCGCGGCCCAGGACAGCGGACAGGTCGTCAACAAGCTCACCGCCGATAGCCAGGTCATCGGCGGCGTCACCCAGGGGCTGAGCGCCGCCCTCTTCGAAGAGCGGGTCATGGACGACGCGACGGGGAACCCGGTCAATCCGAACATGCGCGATTACAAGATCGCGACAGCGCTCGACATCCCCGAGATTATCTCCATCTTCGTCGACGTCTTCGACCCGCGGTGCAACAATCTCGGCGTCAAGGGGCTGGGCGAGCCGGCGCGCGTGCCGAGCTCGCCGGCCGTCGCCAACGCCGTTTACAATGCGATCGGCGTCCACGTCCGCGAGATCCCGATGACGCCCAAGCGCGTCCTCGAAGCCCTCAAGAGAAAGGAGTCCGGGTCATGAGAGACTTCAAGATCGCGGAACCGAGGACAGAGGACGAGCTGGCCGCCCTGCTCGCTGAAGCGACCGAAACGACGGCCCTCATCGCCGGCGGAACGGACCTCATCGACGAGCTCAAGAGCGGCGTCGCGACGGCGGCGCTCGTCGTCGACCTGCGCGGGGTGGCCGGGCTCGCGGGCGTAGCCAGGGAGAAGGACGGTCTCAGGATCGGCGCCATGACCCGGGTCGTCGATCTGGCCGGGGACGCCGGAGTGGCCCGGGATTACCCGAGCCTGAAGGAGGCGGCCCTGTCGCTGGCGACGCCGCAGCTGCGCAACGTGGGCACGGTCGGCGGCAACCTGTGCCAGCGGCCGCGGTGCTGGTACTACCGCGATCCCGAGGTCGTCTGCCGGAAGAAGGGCGGGTTCAACTGCTACGCGTATCAGGGGAGGAACAAGTACCATTGCCTATTCGGCGGAAGCGGCTGTTTCATCGTCTTCCCGTCGGACCTGGCCCCGGCCCTGATCAGCTTGGGCGCGAAGGCGACAATCGGGACCGCGAAGGGCGACAAGGTCATCCCGCTCGAGGAGTTCTACGCGCTGCCGGCCATAGACGTGACCCGCGAGACGGTGCTGACCAAGGGACAGTTCCTGAAGAGCGTCTGGATCCCGGCGCCGAAGAGCGGGCAGAAGGCGGTCTACGTCAAGCTCAAAGAGCGCGGCACGTGGGACTTTGCCCTCGTGTCGGCGGCCGTCGCGGGCGTCGTCAAGGACGGCGGGTTCGCGGAGATAACGATCGTCATGGGCGGCGTCGCGCCGGTCCCGTGGCGGCTGAAGAAGGCGGAGGATGTGTTGCGGGGCAAGCCGGTGACGGAGGCGCTCGTCCGCCAGGCGGCCGATGCGGCGCTGACGGATGCGACGCCGATGCGGGAGAACGGCTACAAGGCCGACCTCCTCTTCGCCGCGCTCAAACAGGCGGTCATGGCCGTCGGCGCATGATCTACAGCTTCCCCAAGCTCCTCGAGACGCTGGCCGCGGGACGCGGGGCGGAACGAGGTCTCGTCCTGGCGACGATCGTCGACACCGAGGGCTCGACGCCGCAGGTCGTGGGGTCCTCGGCCATATTCGCGAAGGCCGGGCTTGTCGCCGGCACTGTCGGCGGCGGCCTTCTCGAGGCGCGGGTCGAAGCGGCCGCTCGTAAAGCGCTCGAGGACGGAGAGCCCCGGCTCGTCTCGATCCGGCTCGACGCCGACCCCACCGACATGGAGGGCGCCATTTGCGGCGGCGCGGCCAAGGTCCTTGTCGATCCGGGCGTCGAAGCGGCGGAGGGCATATTCCTTAGCGCGCTCGAGGGCTTCAAGAAGCGGCGGGCGGGTGTCCTGGCTAGCCGCATCAGGGCCGGGCACGATGATGCCGCCGCCGTCGAGCGGGGCTTTCTGCCGATGGGAGCGCAAGTCCTGCCGGACGATCCGGTGTTCGGGGACATCGCGCCGGGCGTCCTCGAAGAGATCATCGCGGGCGGGCGGGCGCGGCTCCTCAGGGAGGGAAGCCGGATGACCTTCGTCGAGCCGGTCCTGCCGCTGCCGCGTCTCATCATCGCCGGAGCGGGCCACATCGGCAAAGCGGTCGCCCGGCTCGGCCGGCTCCTCGATTTCAGCGTGACGGTCATCGATGACCGGCCCGAGTTCGCCAACATCATGAACGTTCCCGAGGCGGACGAGATCGTCGTGGGGGATATCGGGGAAGCGGTCCGCGCCATCGAGGACCCGCCGGACAGCTATTTCGTCATCGTCACCCGGGGCCATCAGAAGGACGCCGAGGCGCTGCGGGGCGCGATCGGCCGGGGCGCGGCCTACGTCGGCATGATCGGGAGCAAGCGCAAGATCGAGCTCATGCACTGCGAGTTCCTCGAAAGCGGCTGGGCGACGGCCGAAGAGTGGGACGGGATCCACGCGCCGATCGGCATCGACATCGGGTCGAAGACGGTCGAGGAGATCGCCGTCAGCATCGCCGCCGAGCTCGTGCGGGTCAGGGCCGGGCGAAGTGGGGCGGGCCGGCCATGATCTGGGCCGTAGTCCTGGCGGCGGGCGAGTCCCGGCGGATGGGCACCCAGAAGCTCCTTCTCCCCTTTGGCGATGCGACGGTCGTGGCGGCGGTGGTGAGGGCGGCCCAGGCCTCGCGCGCCGGAAGGACGCTGGTCGTCCTCGGCGCCGACCGGGTCGCCGTCAGGCTCGAGCTCGAGCCGCGCGACGTCGAATTCGCCGTCAACGAGGACTATCAGCTCGGCATGCTCTCTTCGGTCCAGGCCGGCTTCCGCACGCTCCCGGCCGACGCCGAGGCCGCCGTGGTCATGCTCGGCGACCAGCCCTTCCTCCCGTCGCGCGTCGTCGATGCGGTCATCGGGGCCTATGAAGAGGGCGGCAAGGGCATCGTCGTCCCGACCTTCCAAGGCCGCCGCGGCCACCCCGTGCTGATCGACCTCAAGTACGGGGAAGAGGTCCTGGCCCTCGATCCGGCCGACGGCCTCCGCCGGCTGATGAGGGCCCACCCCGCCGACATCTTCGAGGTCGACGCCGGCGACGCCAACATCCTCCGCGACCTCGACACCCCCGAGGACTACGCCGGCCTGCCCAAGCCCAGCTGAAAAAGAAGGGACCAAAAAAGAAGGGACCAGGTCTTCGCATCGCCATTCTTTGATCCTCATCGCCCGAATTCAACAAATTTCGGAGATGCGAAGACCTGGTCCCTTCTTAAGATCTGACCCCGCCTATTTGACTCGGGGTGGGCATCGGTTTAGCATATCCTCGAGGGGTAACATCGAAGGGAGGGGGAATAGCTATGTACGCGCGCATGCTGAGAATGCAGGTCAAACCGGAGCGGATCGACGAGGCGGCCCGCGTTTTCGCCGAGGACGTCGTCCCGGGCTGCCAGGGTCAGGCCGGCTATCGCGGCGCCTATTTCCTCGCGGACCGCCAGATCGGGGAGTGCGTTCCCATCACCCTCTGGGAGACCGACGCCGACATGATGGCCACGGAGGAAAACCGATTCTTCCAGAACCAGCTGATGAGGTTCCTGGGCCTCTTCCACCACGGCCTCGTCCGCGAGGCCTACGAGGTCATCGTCGTCGACCGCGCCTAGCCTGGATTATTCACGAGCCGAGGCGGCTGCAGATGAACGATGCAGATGCGGCCGGATCGGCTTGCCCGAAGGGTAAAAACGCCGATCTTAGCTCTTCTTCTCTTACTGAGAAAACCGGCGTTTTTATGAATAGTCCAGGCTAGAGAGAGGGAGACCGTCTGGAGGGTTTGCCCCTTTCCGGGAGCCGGGGGTCCGCCCTGTCGTGCCGCTTTGTCCCAGCCTCCAAAATATGCTATAACTCCACGGAAACGAGGTGCGCATCATGAGAAAGACAATGAAAGCTGCCTTCGGCATCCTGTTATTCTCTATCGCAGCCCTGGCCGCTCTCCCCGCCCTCTCTGCCGCCCAAGACCAGGCCCCTATGCCCGGGAGCCTGATCCAGCAGAGCGATGACCTCTACGCCGAGCGCGCCGACCTCACCAAGGCCAAGGCCGCCCTGGCCAAGCTCGAGGAAGCCCTGGCCGCCAAAGAAGATGGTTTCTCCATCTACTGGCGCATGTCCAGGCTCTCGTACTGGATCGGCGACCATACCGCCGGCAAAGATGCCAAGAAGCTGATCTTCCAGCAGGGCATCGAGTACGCCAAGAAGGCCGTCGAGCTCGGCCCCGATAAGCCGGACGGCCACTTCTGGCTCGGCGTGTGCTACGGCGTCTACGGCGAAGCCAAGGGCAAGCTCAAAAGCCTGTCCCTGGTCAAGCCCATCAAGGCGGAAATGCGCCGGGTCCTCGAGATCGATCCCGCCTATGACCGCGGCGGTGCGGACCGCGTCCTCGGCCGCGTCTTCCACGAAGTGCCCAGGATCGCCGGGGGCAACGAGAAGACGTCCCTCGAGCACCTCCTCAAGGCCGTCGAGTACGGGCCGCGCGTCGGCCTCAACCTCCTCTACCTCTCCGACACGTACATCTCCCTCGACCGCGTCGAGGACGCCCGCAAGACCTTGGAGGCCATTCTGGCCTTGGAACCGCTGCCCGACCTCATCCCCGAAACGGCCGAGGAACAGGCGCAGGCCCGCGAGAGACTCGAAAGGAAGCCCTTCAAGAAAAAATGACCGGAGGAACGCCGGGGCCCGCTGTCCGGGTCCTCTTCGAAACGGACGATTACCTCGCCGTCGATAAGCCCGAGGGCGTCGTCTCAGTGGCCGAGGCAGGCAAGGGCGGCATCCCGGAGCTCCTCAAGGACCACCATCCCGGCAAGCTCTATCCGGTCCACCGCCTCGACCGCGGCGCCAGCGGCGTCATCGTCTTCGCCAAGAACGCCGCCGCCCACCGTCACCTCAACGGCGAGTTCGATCGCCGCGAAGTCAGCAAGACCTACCTCGCCCTCGTCGACGGCACGCTGGCCGTGAGCCGCGGCCAGATCAACGCCCCGATCCGCGAGTTCGGCTCCGGCCGCATGGGCGTCGACGCAAAGCGCGGCAAGCCGTCATCGACCGTGTGGAAGATCGCCGAGCGGCTCGACGGCGCGACCCTACTTCGCGCCAACCCATCGACCGGCCGGCGCCATCAGATCCGTGTCCATCTCTACCACATCGGCCATCCCATCCTGGGCGACCTCCGCTACGGCGACCGCACCCGCCAGGAGCGCGTGCCCCGCCTCATGCTCCACGCCCTGGCCCTCGAATTCACCCTCCCCTCGGGAGAGCGCGTCACCATCGAGGCGCCACCCCCCCCGTCCTTCGATAGCGTCGTCGCCGGATTGAGGCGCCCGAGGCCCTGAAAACGAGAACATCATGAGCGATTACGACATCATCGTCATCGGCGGCGGCGAGGCCGGCATTTCGGCCGCCCTCCGGGCCGCCCAGCTCGGGGCCAAGGTCTGCCTGATCAACCGCGAGGCCGAGCTCGGCGGCGGCTGCGTCCGGACCGGCACCCTGCCCAGCAAGATCCTCAGCAACGCCGCCCACTTCCTGGAGAACCTCAAGAAGGGCAAGCGCTACGGCGTTCCCGTCGTCGAGAACGCCCGGGCCGACTACAAGACGATCCTCGACAGCCGCCACAAGACGACGCTGTGCGAGCTCGGCGTCCTGGCGACGCTCCTCCGCAAGAACGCCATCGCCTCCCTTACGGGAACGGCGTCGTTCAAGGGCCCGCGCGTGCTCCAGGTCCTGCTTCCCGACGGTACGACGACGGTCATCGACGCGCCCCAGACGATCATCGCCACGGGCTCACGGCCCACGCCCCTGCCCAACCTGCCGTTCGACGGAAAGGTCGTCCTCTCCGCCGACGAGCTCACGGCCATGAACGCCGTCCCCGGGCGCCTGCTCATCGTCGGGGCCGGGGTCATCGGCTGCGAGCTGGCGTTCATCTTCCGCTCGCTCGGCGCCGAGGTCGTCATCGTCGAAAAGGGGGAACGGGCCCTCCTCGGCCTGGACCACGATATGGCCGCCCTCATCACCCGCGAGTTCAAGAAGCGGGGCATCCGCCTCGTCCTCGGCGCCGGCCTCGAGCGCGTCGAAGGGATCGCCGGCTCCCCCGCGGTCGGAGGGCCGGCCCGCGCCGTCTTCGAGGGCGGCGAGACGATCGAGCTCGACCGGATCATCGTCGGCATCGGCCGCCTTCCGAACACGGACGGGCTCGGCCTCGCCGCGGCCGGCATCACGCCCGGGCCCCGGGGGGAGATCCGCGTCGACGACCGGATGCGGGCGGCCCCGGGCATCTTCGCCGCGGGCGACGTCCTGGCCCGGATCATGCTCTCGTCGATGGCCGTCATGGAGGCCCGGGTCGCGGCCGAGAACGCCATGGGACTCGACGCCCTGATGGACTACAGCTGCGCCCCTTGGGGCATCTACACCGACCCGGAGGTCGGCTCGGTCGGCGTGACCGAGGAATGGGCCAAAGCCGACGGGGGGGGTTATGTCGTCGGCGAGTGCGGCTACAACGACCTCGTCCGCTCTTGCCTCGACGCGAACGTCACCGGCTTATTCAAGCTCATCTTCGACGGGAGGACCCACCGGCTCATCGGAGCCCACATCGCCGGCCAGGACGCTTCCGAGATCGTTCATTTCGCCGCGCTGGCTGTCAAGATGGGCGCGCGGGCGGAGGACCTCAAGGACATGGTTTACAACCATCCGACCGTATCGGAAGGCTTCGGCAAGGCCGCCGCCGACGCCCTGAAAAAGCTGACCCAAAGGAACCCGGCATGAAACGCACCGCCGTCCGCCCCTCAGCACTCGTCTTCGCCCTGTTAGTCTCGTTCGCCGCCTACCTCGCCCTGTCCCCGTCCGCGGGCGTCCCCGGCGTGGGCGCGGCCGAGCGGGCCGCCGTCCGGCCCACGGCCGACGGCGCGAAGGCCTTCGCCCACATCGCCCTCCTCGCCTCGAACGAGTTCAAGGGGAGGAAGTCCGGCACGCCCGAATACCGCCGGGCCGCCGAGTATGTGGCCGCCGAGATGAAAAAGGCCGGCCTCAAGCCGGGCGGCGACAACGGCACCTGGTTCCAGGAGGTCCCGTTCCAGACCTGGACGGACTTCGAGCAGCCCATCCGCCTCGAGATCCTGGCGCCCGAGCACCGCGTCTATTACGCCGGCCGCGGCCGCGACTTCACGCCCGTGGGCGGCACGGGCTCGGGTGTCGTCCGCGGCGGGCTCGCCTTCGCCGGATACGGCGTCGTCTCGGAGAAGGACGGCTGGGACGACTACGCGTCGGTCGACATCAAAGGCAAGATCGTCCTGGCCCTGCCCGATCTCCCCGACTCGTTCGGCAGCGAAGCCAAGGCCGCTTGGACCTTCGCCAAGAAGGTCAAGACCGCCGCCGAAAAAGGCGCCGTCGGCCTCATCGAGATGGACCTTTCGACGCCCGGCGAACCGCGCCAGCCTGGCCAGCGGCGGCCCCGCCCCGGCATGCTCACTCAGGGCCAGTGCCCCGAGGGCTTCGTCGTCATGCGAGCCGGCCGCGATTTCCTCAACGATGCGTTCTATCTCGTCGGCAAAACCTGGCGGGACCTCGTCAGCAAGACGCTCCGCCTCAAGCGGTCGTTCGTCCTCGATCTCGGCGTCGAGGCCGAGATGGAGGCCCATTTCGTCTCCGGCGAGCGGACGGCTCCGAACGTCGTCGGCATCCTGCCCGGGACCGACCCCAAGCTCAAGAACGAGGCCATCGTCATGGGCGGCCATCTCGATCACCTCGGCGTCGGCATCGACGGCTGGATCTACCCCGGCGCGGACGACAACGCCACCTCGGCCGCGGTCGTGCTCGAGACGGCCCGGGCCCTCCACGAGGCGGGCTTCAAGCCCGCCCGGACCATCGTCTTCGGCTCCTGGGCCGGCGAGGAGCTCGGGCTCCGGGGCTCGCGCTACTACACCGAGCATCCGGCGGTCCCCCTCGCCAAGACCGTCCTCTATATGAACATCGACATGGTCGGGACGGGCGACAGCGATCTGCTCGTCGGCGGCATGACCGAGTTCGCCGAGCTCTACGAGATCGTCAAGCGCGGCCTCGACGCAGAGATGATCGCCAAGCTCAAGCCCCGACCGAACTACCGCGGCTCGGACCACACCTCGTTCTGGGGCAAGGACGTGCCGGCCATCAGCCTCCGCTCCGGCGAGGTCCTGACCGAAAAGCTCGACGACGAGCACCCCGAATACCACATGCCCGGCGATGGGCCCGGCATGATCGACCCCGAGCGCCTGCGCGAAGCCAGTCAATACCATTGCGACATCATCCGGCAGCTGGCCGCGAGCCGCGAGGACCTCCTCGACCCCATCCACCGGACGCTCTTCCTCCACCGTGACGCGGCCGTCGTCGACATGCACTGCGACACCATCGCCCGGGCCATGGCCGGCGAGGACCTGAGCAAGGACCTGCCCAAAGGACATATCGACATCCCCAAGCTCGGGCGCGGCGGCGTCGACCTCCAGGTCTTCGCCTGCTTCGCCCCGCCGCCGACGAACGACCGGGAGAGATTCCAGTCGTCCAACAAGGTCTTTGCCCAGATCGAGGCGGTCCACGACCTGGTCACAAAGAACCCCCAACGCTTGGCCCTGGTCCTCTCGCCCCAGGACGCGACGACGGCCCGCAACGACAGCAAGACCGGCGTCCTCATCGGGATCGAGGGCGGCTACGCCATCGAGAACGACCTCGTCCTCCTGCGCGAGTTCCATCGGGCCGGCGTCCGGCTGATGACGCTGACCCACTGGACGGCGACGGACTGGGCCGACGCCTCGGGCGACCCCAAGCCCGTCCACGGCGGGCTCACCGAATTCGGCGAGAAGGTCGTCGCCGAGATGAACAGGCTGGGCATGATCATCGACGTCTCGCATGCGCACGATGAGACCTTCTGGGACGTCCTGCGTCTGTCGAAGACGCCCGTCGTCGCCTCCCACTCCTGCTGCCGGGCCCTGGCGCCGCATTTCCGCAATCTGAGCGATGATATGCTCAAGGCCCTGGCCGAAAAGAACGGCGTCGTCGGCATCAACTTCTGGCCCGGTTTTCTCAACGACGCGATCGACAAGGCCGAGACCGAGCTTCTCGCCAAGGTCGCCAAGGAGCACGGCCTGCCGGAGGGCTGGATCGCCATCACCCAGCTCGAGCCGGCCGTGCGCGACGCCTTCAACGCCGACTTCAGGAAGCGCTGGGCCGAGCTCCGGAAAACGCTGCCCCCGGTCGACGTCAAGACCGTCGTCGATCACATCGACCACGTCGTCAAGGTGACGGGCGACGCCGACCACGTCGGGCTGGGCTCGGACTTCGACGGCATCAGCATCACGCCGACGGGGCTCGAGAACGCCGGCCTCCTTCCGGACATCACCAAGGAGCTCGTCCGGCGCGGCTACAAGCCCGCCGATGTCCGCAAGATCCTCGGCGGCAACTTCATGCGCGTATTCACGGCCGTCGACCAGCCCAAGGAGAAGTAGGTCATGACAAAAAGAAGTCCCGCAGTCATTGCCGCGGCCGCCGCGCTACTGGCCTTCCTGATATCGCCCCCCGCCCTCCTCTCCCAACAGCCCCCGCCCCCACAGCAGCCCCGGCAGACTCCGATGCCGCCGCGCGAGCCTCGTCCCAACGTCATGCCGCGCACTCCTCTGTCCCAGGCCGTCCTCGACCTGCTGGCCAACGAGATCTCGGGCCAGATCATCTTCAACAACGAGGTCAAGCTGGCCGGTGCGCCCTGGCAAAGGGGGGAACGGGAGTTCAAGGACGGTTTCTACGAATCGGAGACGATCGCCGCGCTGGCCCGGGGCTACGGCGCCGCCGACGTCCGTATCGACCGCTTCCCCCGCGAGAACCCTTTCGACTATCCGGTCGCCGCCGAGTTCTGGACGATCGAGCCCGAAAAGCGGCTCGTCGCCCGGCTCGAGGCGGACCCGGCCCTTGTCGCCTCGGCCCCGCCCGAGCTCGACCTGACGGCCGGACTCGTCTATATCCCGCCGCTCGACGCCGATAAGGCTAAGGCCTGGGCCGGCGGCGGGCCGAAAAAAGAGATCGCAGGGAAGATCGCCCTGATGTGGAGCCAGCCGCGGCAGGACGAGGCCAAGGCCCTCGACGAGGCCGGCGTCGCCGGCATCATTTCGTTCGGCTCGAGGGAGCGCTACTTCGACCCGAACCAGGTCGTCTACGGCCGGGGGGCCGCCTCCGGCCTCAAGAACCTCCTGTTCGGCTTCAACGTGTCCTGGCGGCAATGGTCCGAGCTCCTCGAGGACGTCGAGGCCGGACGGGGCGTCACCGTCCGGGCCGCCGCCCGCGTCGAGAAGCACACCGACCGCTTCGAGAACGTCCTCTGCGCGATCCCCGGGACCGAGCCCGGCGCGAAAGGCGTCATCTTTTCGGCCCACCTCTTCGAAGGCTACGTCAAGCGGGGCGCCAACGACAACATGAGCGGCTGCGTCGTCCAGCTCGAGATCCTCCGGGCCCTGACCGGGCTCATACGCGAAGGCGCCCTGCCCCGGCCGCGCCGGACGATCGTCTTCCTCTGGCCCCAGGAGATCTCGGGGACCTTCGAGGAGATCAAGAGGAACGAGGGCTTCGCGGACCGCTTCAGTGTCAACATCAACATGGACATGGTCGGCGAGGGCCTGCGCAAGAACAACGCCGTGCTGACCATGAGCGAGTGCCCGAACCACCTGCCGAGCTACCTCGATGGGCTGGCCGACGCCGTTCTGAACTACGTCTGGCGCACGAACGACATCGTCTACACCAACGATTCGCCCCGCGGCCGGCCCGGCGGCCAGTACCTGCCCCGGCCGCTCTGGGAGAAGAGCGGCTCGCTCGACGCCTTCCGCTATTTCGTCCACGAGGCGACGGGAGGGAGCGACCACGTCTGCTTCAACAATCCCTCGGTGGCCATCCCGGGGATCGAGCTCTTCACCTGGCCCGACCAGTGGTACCATGCCGACGCCGACACGCCAGACAAATCCGATCCGACCCAGATGAGGCGCATCGCGTTCATCGGGGCCGCGGCCGCGTGGGCGGCGGCCAACTGCGACGACGAGGTGCTGCCGGGACTGCTCGAGTCCGTCTCGAGCTTCGGCTACGCCCGGATCGGAAAAAGAGAGCTCCCCCGGGCCATGCAGCTTGTCGCCGGCGCCGGGGCCGGGGACCTGGATAAGGCCATGAACCGGGCCCTCGACCTCGCGGCCTTCGCCGTGGCCCGGGAAAAGGGCGCCGTCGAAAGCGTCCGCGAGGTCTACACGGGCACGGCCGGGGCCCGCGCCGCCGTGGCCGCCCACGTCAGGCAATGGGAGATCACCGGGGCCTCGCTCGACCGGCAGATCCGGGAATTCGCCGCCAGCCGGGCCGCCGCGCTCGGGACGAAAATGCCCGCGATCCGGAGCGCGAGCGCCGAGGAGAAGAGGGCCGGGGCCGCCGTGCCGGCCCTGGCCGCC
>Ga0209706_10000983_pt1 | contig 16144 bp, 9 predicted proteins | sample PPLLaktember2015_6_FD_187263 | JGI IMG/M metagenome (GOLD analysis project Ga0209706, IMG submission 187263) | Freshwater sediment microbial communities from Prairie Pothole Lake near Jamestown, North Dakota, USA - PPLs Lake P8 Core (1) Depth... | ecosystem: Environmental > Aquatic > Freshwater...
TGGGCAGGACGGCGACGAAGTAGTTCTTGTACCAGTCCTTGTCGGCGTCGCAGAAGACGAAATCGAACGGCCCGGGAAGGGCCGGGACGAGCTCGTGGGCGTCGGCCAGGCGGGCGTCGATGAAGGAGTCGAGGCCGGCCTCGCGGAAGTTGGCCACGGCCTCGCGGTGCCGCCCCTCGTCGATGTCGACGGTGATGAGCTTGCCCCCGGTCTTGCTCAGGGCCCAGGCGATCCAGATCCCCGAGTGGCCCGTGGAGGTCCCGATCTCGAGGGCCCGCGTGTACTTGTTCTCGACGATGAGGTCGTAGAGGATGCGGCCGTCCGTTTCGGAGACGTTCATATCCCGCCACTCGCCGCGGTGCTCGTCGAGGAAGGCCCGGACCCGGCGGTCCAGGTCCGTACCGGCCGGGGCGGTCGCTTGAGGCGGAACGGCCGAAGCCGCCGCGGCGAGGAGGATGAGGAGCCCCGCGGCCCCGAGGCAGATCCGTTTCATGGCTTCCTCCTTTGGCGGAACGAGACTCTTTTCATTATATCAGACGGTCCCCGCCGGCCCGTTCTTCCCGCTAGAGGGCGAGGGCATCGCTCGGGGAAGAAATCCGCCCTATCCGCGTCAAAATGTCTTGTGGTAGAATTCTGTGCTTATTTCCAGGAATAACCGGGAGACGAGAGCATGGCACCCTATAACGGACAGGGACGGGCGGCGCGCCTCGCCGCGGCCTTAACCGGCCTGATCTTGCTGCTGACCCCCCTCGCCGCCGCCCAGGACCGGCCCCTGACGCTCGACGAGGCCGTCCGGCTGGCCCTCGAGAGGAACGAGCGGGCATTGGCCGCGGAACAGGACATCACGGCGGCCAACGCCCGGGTGTCCCAGGCGCGGTCATTCTTTCTGCCCAGCCTCACGACCACCGGGACCTATTCGCGCCGTCCCTTCGAACGCACGATCACGGTCGGCGGGAACGAGGTCGTCATTCAGCGGCTGAACGGCCTGTCCCAGGCCCTGCAGCTCAACGTGACCCTTTTCGACGCCCGCAGCCTGACCAGCCTCGCCGCGGTCCGGGCCCAACGGAACGCCGAGGTGGCCGCGGCGGCCGAGAGCCGGCGCCAGCTGGCCTTCGAGGTCAGCCAGGCCTTCCTGGCCACGCTCGGCACGAGCCAGGTCCGGGAGGCCTCGGCCCGGCGCTTCGCCTTCGCCGGTCAGAACCTCGAGGCGGCCAAAGCCCGCTTCGCGGCCGGCCTGGCCTCGATCAACGACGTCACGCGGGCCGAGCTCGAGTACGCCACGGCCGAGGTCGGCGTGACCCAGGTCCAGGGCCAGGTCGAGACGAACACGATGCAGCTCGGCTACCTGCTCGATGCGCCGGAGGCCGTCCGCGGCCGGCTCGTCGTTCCCGAGTTCCTGATCGAAGCGGCGTCGGCCGAGGCCGCGAATGCCGAGGCCCTCGTCGATGAGGCCCTGGCCCGCCGGCTCGATGTCGGGTCTCTCCGCTGGATCGCCTCGTCGCAGCGGGCCCTGGCCAAGGTGCCCCTTCTCGGCTTCATTCCGTCCGTCAGCGCCAGCGGCCGGTACACGATCACGAACGAGGCCGGCTTCAGCGGCCAGAACTGGAACTGGAACGCCGGGGCGACCCTGACCTGGTCGCTCTTCGACGGCGGGGTCCGGTTCGGCCAGAACAGGGAGCGCAAGGCCCTGGCCAAGCTGGCCGACCTCGACCTCCAGGCGGCGGTGCGCCGCGTGGATGTCGAGGTCCGGGAGGCCCTGGTGTCCTTGGACAACCAGCGGGCCTCTCTGAAGCAGTCCACGGCGGCCCATGAGGTCGCCAAGAAGAACGCGGCCGAGACCTCGGAGCTTTACCGGCAGGGCCTCGCCTCGGCCCTCCAGGTCGCCGACGCCAACGTCAGGCTGTTCGAGGCCGAGGTCGCCCTGGTGCAGGAACGCTACGGACTGGGCGTCGCCTTCCTCAATCTGGAAGCGGCCCTGGGACTCGATCCCTTCGGGAAGGAGCCACGCACGTGATCAGCTTCAAGAACCGCAAACTCATCGTCATCGCCGCCGCAGTCCTTCTTCTCGTCGCCGCGGGCGCCTGCAAGAAGGAGTCCGCCGGACCCGGCGCCGCGGGCGGGGGCAGGGGGCGCATCCAGTTCCCCGTCGACGTAGAGCAGGTCCCGGTCCGTTCACTCGTCTACAGCGTCTCGGCCGTCGGCTCGATCGAGGCCTTCGAGAAGGTCCAGGTCACGGCCCGCGTTGCCGGGGCCGTCGACCGGGTCCTCTTCTCGGAAGGCGAATATGCCACGGCCGGACAGACCCTGGTCGAGATCGAGACCGAGCGCTACAGCCTGGCCGTCGAATCGGCCCAAGCTTCGTATGAAAAGTCCCAGGCCGCCAAGGCCGACGCCGAAGCCGGCCTCAAGCGCCGCGAGACGGTCATCACCCAGAACCCCGGCCTCATCCCCGGCGAGGAGGTCGAGACCTGGCGGACCAAGGTTCTGACGGCGGCGTCCGAGGTCGCCCAGACGCGCTCCGCTCTCAACCAGGCCAAGCTCAACCTGCGGGACGCCTTCGTCAAGGCGCCCATCTCCGGCGTCATCCAGACGCGGACCGTCCAGACCGGGCAGTTCGTCCAGACCGGGACCGTGCTGGCGACGCTCGTCCGCCGCGACCCGCTCCTCCTCCGGTTCCGGGTCCCCGAACGCGACGCCGCCCGGATCAAGCCCGGGCAGGAGGCGCGCTTCCGCGTCCGGGAGGACAGCCGCGAGTTCACGGCCAAGGTCGTCCACGTGGCCGAGTCGGCGGACAGCACTTCGCGCCTCGTCGACATCACGGCCAACATCGACGATCCCAGCGACCGCACCCTCCGGCCCGGCTCCTTCGCCGAGATCACCGTCCCGGTCGCCTCGGCCAACGAAGCCCCCGTCATCCCGGTCTCGGCCGTTCGGCCGAGCGAGCGGGGTTTCCTGGCCTATGTCGTCGAGGGCGACAAGGCCGTCGAGCGCATCCTGACCCTGGGCATGCGTTCGGCCGACGGCCGCGTCGAAGTCCTCTCCGGTCTCGCAGGCGGGGAATCGCTCGTTATCCGCGGCGCCGAGGCCCTCTCGAACGGCGCGTCGGTGCGGATCGGCGCCCCGGCCGCGGCCCCGTCCGGGCCCGAAAAGAAATAAAGGACCGGTCCCATGAACCTCACCGAAGCCTGCGTCAGAAAGCCCGTCCTGGCCTGGATGCTCATGGCCGCCACCGTCGTCTTCGGCGTCGTCGCCGGGGGCCGGATCGGCATCAGCCAGTTCCCGGACGTCGATTTCCCCACGATCAACGTCTCCGCCGTGTGGGAAGGGGCGGCGCCCGAGGTCATGGAGAACGAGGTCGTCGAGACGCTCGAGGAGGCGCTCATCCAGGTCGAGGGCGTCCGGACCCTGACCTCGAGCTCGCGCCAGGGCTCCTGCAACATCACCGTCGAGATCGAGCTCTCGCGCGACGTCGACCTGGCCCTCCAGGACGTCCAGGCCAAGGTCTCGCAGGCGGCCCGCCGCCTGCCCCGCGACATGGACCCGCCCGTCATCTCCAAGTCGAACCCGGAGGACCAGCCGATCATGATGGCCCGCCTGGCCGGGCCGTACCCGCAGCGCGTCCTCAGCGATTACGTCCGCTACGGCCTCAAGGAGAAGCTCCAAACCATTCCCGGCATCGGCGAGATCTCGCTGATGGGCACGCTCGAGCGGAACATCCGCATCTGGCTCGACGCGGCCCGGCTCGACGAGAAGGGGCTGACCGTCCGGGACGTCATGTCCGCCCTGCAGCGCGAGCATATCGAGCTGCCGGCCGGACGGCTCGAGACGACCGGCCGCGAGGTCAACGTCCGCGTCCTCGGCGAGGCGGTGGACCTCGAGACCCTGCGCAAGATCGTCGTCCGCGAAGTTTCCGGGAGCCCGATCTACCTGAGCGACGTCGCCCTGGTCGAGGACGGCTTCGAGGACGTCCGGCGCCTGGCCCGCATGGACGGCGGGCCGGCCCAGGGCATCGGCATCAAGAAGCAGCGCGGCGCCAACGCCGTGGCCCTGGCCAAGGACGTCCGGGCCGCCATCGACGAATACCGCACGACCCTGCCGGCCGACATGACCGTCGGCATCACCAACGACAGCACGGAGTTCATCCGCGAATCGGTCAACGAGATCCAGTTCGAGCTGCTGCTCTCGGTCGTGCTCACGGCCTTCGTCTGCTGGCTGTTCCTGGGGTCGCTGTCGAGCACGCTCAACGTCATCCTGGCCATCCCCATGTCGCTCCTCGGCACGGTGGCCATCATCTATTTCCTGGGCTTCACCTTCAACACGTTCACGCTGCTCGCCCTGGCCCTGGCCGTCGGCATCGTCGTCGACGACGCCATCATGGTCATGGAGAACATCTTCCGCCACCGCGAGGGCGGCAAGGCGCTCGTGCCGGCCGCGCTCGAGGGGACGAAGGAGATCGCCTTCGCGGCTTTGGCCGCGACCCTGGCCGTCGTGGCCATCTTCATGCCGGTCATCTTCATGGAAGGCATCATCGGCCGCTACTTCCTCCAGTTCGGCATCACCCTGTGCCTGGCGGTGCTGCTGTCGTACGTCGAGGCGGTCACCCTGGCCCCGGCCCGCTGCTCGCAGTTCCTGAAGACGACGCGGGAGGGCCGGAACAAGATCGGCCTGGCCGTCGACCGGTGGTTCGGCAAGCTCGAGGGGCTCTATGGGCGCGTCCTCCATCGCGGGCTGCGCAAGCCCGGCCTCGTTCTGATCGCCGCGCTGGCCCTCTTCGGGCTGGCCCTGGTCGTCTTCATGATCCTGCCGAGCGAGTTCGTGCCCTCGCAGGACCAGAGCCGGATCATGATCCGGATCCAGACCGCCGTCGGATCGGACATCTCCGAGACCGACGCCCTGCTCATCAGGGCCGAGGAGACCGTCAACGCCCACCCTGAGGTCATCCAGACGTTCAGCTTCGTCGGCGGCATGGGCGGCGGGGGCGGGGTGAACGCGGGGATGATGTTCCTGACCCTGGTCGAGCCGGGCGAGCGGAAGATGAGCCAGGCCGAGTTCTCGGCCGTCCTGCGCCGGGAGCTCAACGCCATCCCCGGCGTCCGGGCCGTCATCCAGGACACGTCCCAGCAGGGGTTCACGGCCCAGCGCGGCTTCCCGGTCGAGTTCTCGGTGCGCGGCGCGGACTGGAACGAGCTCGTGCCGCTGAGCCAACAGCTCATGGCGGAGCTCACGGCGACCGGCACGGTCACCGACCTCGACTCGGACTACCGCGTCGGCATGCCCGAGCTGCGGGTGACGCCCGACCGGGCGGTGTGCGCGGACGTCGGCGTCTCGGTCGACGACGTGGCCACGACGATCAATGCGCTCGTCGGCGGCATCCGGATCGGCAAGTACAGCACGGGCGGCCGGCGGCTCGACGTCCGGCTCAAGCTCATGGCCGGGCAGAGGTCGCGGCCGGAGGACATCTCCCGGCTGCGGGTGAGGGCGCGAAACGGCGAGCTCGTGCCGCTCTCGTCGCTGGTTCTCTTCGAGGAGCAGGCCGCGCTCCAGGCCATAACCCGGCGCGACCGTGAGCGGGCCATCTCGATCTTCGCCAATGTCGCCCCGGGCCACTCCCAGGGCGAGGCGCTCAAGGTCATCGAGGGGCTCGGCGACGGGCTGCCCGTCGGCTACCGCGTCGTCCTGGGGGGATCGAGCCTGGCCTTCCGCGACTCGATGAGCTCGCTTCTCTTCGCCATGTTCCTGGGGGTCGCGATCGCCTACATGATCCTGGCGTCGCAGTTCAATTCTTTTAAGGACCCCGTGACCATCATCACCATCCTGCCGCTGTCGATGGCCGGGGCCGCCTTCGCCCTGCTCCTGACCGGGCAGTCGCTGAACATCTTCAGCATGATCGGGCTGCTGCTCCTGATGGGCATCGTCAAGAAGAACTCCATCATCCTCGTCGACTACGCCAACGCCTTCAAGGCCAAGGGATTCGGGGCGAGGGAGGCCATGGAGAAGGCCGGGCCGATCCGGCTGCGGCCCATCCTGATGACGGCCACGGCGACCATGATGGCGGCCATCCCGCCGGCGCTCGGGCTCGGCTCGGGCGCCGAGATCCGCCAGCCCATGGGCATCGCCGTCATCGGCGGCCTGGTCCTGTCGACCATCCTGAGCCTGGTCGTCGTCCCGTCGTTTTACGTGGTGTCAGACAAGCTGGCGAGAAAGAAAAAGGCCTAATGGGGTCGGACCTCAGAAACAAGCATATATATCAATAATTTAGGCCTGTTTTTGGGCCTCCAAAAGGCTTAGGAACGCGGTTTTTTGGCCCAAAAATGAAGCTCGTCACACCTTCTTGTCGGACGCTCCGGGCTTCGTCAGCGGGATCCCCTTTGCGCAGAACGGGCAGACCTCCGGCTCGTATGCTTCGACCTTGAGGGCGAGAAGACTCCCGACAGGCTTGCCCTCGATCGCGACGGCCCCCGCGCTTCGGTCAACGAGGACATAGATCCCGGCGACCGGGACCTGATGCTCGCGGAGACAGGCGATGACCTCCTGGATGGACCCGCCCGTCGTCAGGATGTCCTCGACGATGACGGCCCGCGATCCGTCGAGACCGGAGAAGCCCGAACGGATGGTCATCTTCTCGTCAGCCCGCTGCGTGAAGGCGAATTTCTTGCCGAGCTTGAGGGCGGCGAGGAAGCCGATGGCGATGGCGCCGTAAGCGGGAGAGATGACGTAGTCGAATTCCGGGACCTCGCGGCGGATCTTGGCGGCCAGGAGGTTGACGATCTTCTCCAGCGCGGCCGGCTTTTCGATGAGCCTGATCTTCTCGAAATACCACTCCGAGTGCTTGCCGGAGGTCAGCTTGAAGTGGCCGTTGAGCAGGGCGTCGCTGTCCTCGAAAAGGTTGAGTACGGTCTCGTTCTCGGCGGGCAGGGTCATCTCGGCTCTCCTTCGGATCGTTGGACCCTCTTTATAAACGAAACCGGGGCCGCGAGCAAGAGGGGAGCTTCTTGCGACGCCGGCCCGGATGTGTTACACGGGAGGTGGCCTCGAGATCGATAAGGAGCCCCGCCCATGAGCGACGAATTCCGTGATGACCGGGTGTGTTTCGTCTGCGGCGAGAAGAACCCGATCGGATTGAAGCTGCGCTTGAAGACAGACGCCGAGCGTGGCGAATCCGCCGCCGAGGTGTCTTTCGCCGAGCACTTCCAGGGCTGGGCCGGGATCGTTCACGGCGGTCTCGTGGCCACGGTCCTTGACGAAGCCCTGATCTACGCGGCCGGGGCTAAAGGCATCAAATGCGTCACCGGCGAGATTACGGTGCGGTACGTCAAGCCGGCCTCGACGGCCACTCCCTATGCCCTCAAAGGGCGTTTCATCGAAGACAAGGGGCGCATCGTCCGGGCCGAGAGCTTTCTTCTCGACGGCGACGGCCAGGAAGTCGCCCGAGCTACGGGGAAGCTGTTCAAGGTCAAGACCTGACCCGTCCGCCCGCGGCATTTGTGTTTTTGCCGGCAAAAATGCGGGTTATAAGCCTTTTCGAGGCCAGAAAACAGGCTTAAACTATTGATAAATATGGTTTTTTCTGAGGTCCGACCCCATTAGAAGAGGCCGACCCCATTAGAAGAGGAACCGGAGGGCGACGAAGAACAGGAAGAGGCCGTAGAGGAGCTTGACCGTCCGGCCGGGCAGGCTGATGGTGATGAGCGCGCCGAAGACGGTCCCGACGAAGAGACCCCCGGCGATCCAGGCCGCCGCGGCCAGGTCGAGATTCCCGGCCCGGTGATAATAAATGACCCCGGGGATGCCGAAGGGGAAAAGGATGGCCCCGAGCGAAGTGGCGATGGCCCTTTTGGCCGGGTAGTGGAGCGCCAGGGTCAGCACCGGCACGATGATATTGCCGCCGCCGATCCCGAACATGCCGGCCATCACCCCGGCCAGAAGCCCGAGCCCGATGAGGGCGGCCGTCGACGCGTGAGGCGCTTCCTCCGGCTCCGCCTGGGCCGGCGCATCCTGCCCCCGCCACCGCCGGAAACGCCGCACCGGGTCGACGAAGTTCCAGCTGACATAGAGGCAAAACACCGCGAAAAGCCTGCGCATGATACCGACCGGGAGCGTATTGGCCAGCCAGGCCCCGGCGACGACCGATGACAACAGCCCCGCGGCGATCAATGCCGAGGCCCTCAGGTCGATGATCTTGGCCTTGGCGTAGGCGATGACGCCCAGGATCCCGACCGGAAGGAGGATGGCCGCGAGCGACGTGCCGGTCGCCTTGACCAGGGGGAAGCCCGCGAGAAGGATGAGCGCCGGCACGATGATGATGCCGCCGCCGATGCCAAAGAGCCCGGCGAAAACGCCCGCCGCGACGCCGATCAGGATCAGCCACGGTCCGCTCATGGCCGCATTATAGCCCGATGGCGGCTCGACCGCGAACCCGCCCTCGCCGCGGGCCTCCGGGACGGATCCCCGGGCGGCATTTTGCCGATGCCGGCTCGACATGCTATTGTGAACCCGGGCATGTCCGACGATGCCGACCGCTCCGGAGGACGCATGAGCGTAAGAACCTGTCTCCCCGTTGCCGCAAGCCTGGTCATCCTCATGGTCGCCGCTATGGCCTCGTGCCGCGGCAAGTCCGCGCCCGCTGAGCCTTCCGCTCGCGTGTCGGGCTCCGCCCCGTCCGCTGCCCCCTCGCTCGATTACCCCATCCGGCCCGTCCCCTTCACCCACGTCAAGCTCACGGACGAATTCTGGGCCCCCCGCCTCGAGACGAACCGCGCGGTCTCCGTCCCCTATGCCCTCCGGATGAACGAGGAGACCGGCCGAGTCGACAATTTCCGCAAGGCCGCCCGCCTCATGACCGGCCCTCACAAAGGCCGCCGCTTCAACGATTCCGACGTCTACAAGGCCATGGAGGCGGCCGCCTACACCCTCCGCCTTCACCCCGACGCCGCCCTCGAAAAAGCGCTCGACGACCTCATCGCCCTCATCGCCCGGGCCCAGGAGCCGGACGGCTATCTCTTCACCACCCGGACCAACGACCCCGCCCATCCCGCGCCCGGCTCGGGCCCCGAGCGCTGGTCGAACCTTCGCGTCAGCCACGAGCTCTACAACGTCGGCCACATGTACGAAGCGGCCGTGGCCCATTTCCAGGCCACCGGCAAGCGCACGTTCCTGTCGATCGCCGAAAAGAACGCCGCCCTTCTCCTCCGCACCTTCGGGACCGGCCCCGGCCGGCGCCGCGGTTTCCCCGGCCATCAGGAGATCGAGATCGGCCTGGCCAAGCTCTACCGCGCCACCGGAGACCGCGCCTACCTCGACCTGGCCAAGTTCTTCCTCGATGAACGCGGCCAATACTTCGGCGGCGAGAAGCATTCCCCCGACGATCCCTTCGCCGTCTACGACTCCGACGAATACATGCAGAACCACAAGCCCGTCCTGGAGCAGGACGAGGCGGTCGGCCACGCTGTCCGGGCCATGTACATGTACTCGGGCCTGGCCGACGTCGCCGCCCTCGGCGGCTACCCCGAGTACGTCACGGCCATCGATCGCCTCTGGCTCGACGTCGCCGGAACAAAGCAATACCTGACCGGAGGCGTCGGCGCCCGCAGCGGCTCCGAGGCCTTTGGCGACTCCTTCGAGCTGCCCAACGCTCAGGCCTACACGGAAACGTGCGCCGCCATCGGCAACGCCCTCTGGAACTACCGGCTCTTCCTCCTCCACGGCGAATCGAAGTACATGGACGTCTTCGAGCGCGTCCTCTACAACGGCCTGCTCTCCGGCGTGTCCCTCGGCGGCGACCGTTTCTTCTATCAGAACCCGCTCGAGTCGGCCGGCGGCTACGGCCGCAGCCCCTGGTTCGAGGTCGCCTGCTGCCCGCCGAACATGACCCGCTTCCTGCCGTCCCTCCCCGGCTACGTCTACGCCCTCAAGGACGATGTCGTCTTCGTCAATCTCTACATCGCCGGGACGGGCAAGATCCCGATCCCCGGCCGCCCCGTCATCCTGACCCAAGAGACGCGCTATCCATGGGAGGGCACGGTCGAGCTGACCCTTTCCTTGGAAGCCCCGGGACCCTTCGAGCTCGCCCTTCGGATCCCCGGCTGGGCCCGCGGCGAGGCCATGCCCACGGACCTCTACAAGTTCCTCGACGGCGCCGGCGAGGCGCCCATCCTGAAGGTCAACGGCGAGTCAGCCCCCCTCGACGTCCGCGACGGCTATGCCCGCCTCCGCCGCGACTGGAAGGACCGCGACACCGTCGAGCTCGTGCTCCCCATGCCCGTCCGCCGCGTCGTCGCCAACGAGGCGGTCGCCGAGGACCGCGGCCGCGCCGCCCTTCAGCGCGGCCCGATCGTCTACGCGGTCGAAGGCGTCGACAACGGCGATCGCGTCTTCGACCTCGTCCTTCCCGATCCGGCCGCGCTCGGCGTCGAATTCCGGCGTGACATGCTCAACGGCGTCGCGGTCGTCACCGGGCACGCCTCCCTGATCACGAAAGACGCCGCCGGGAAGTCCGTCGAGACGGCGCATCCCCTGCTGGCCGTCCCGTATCATGCCTGGGCCAATCGCGGCCCCGGACAGATGCTCGTCTGGCTGCCCCGCACGCCCGCCGCGGTCAGACCTCCCCAAAAAGTGAACATGAACGTCGATTAAGGAGACCGAGCTATGACCCCGAAGCGCCTCCCGCCCCCGGGTTTCGCCCCGATACTCGTCGTCCTGGCCGTCCTGGCCCTGCTCCCCCCGACGCCCGCCGCCGCCGAGGAGATGGTCCTCGACAACGGCCGCATCAGGGCCGCCTTCAACGACCGCGGGCTCGTCTCCGTCGGCACGCCCAAGACAGGCCCCGCGCTGGCCTTTTCCGCCGACCCCTCCTCGGTGACGATCGACGGCACGGCCGTGGACATCGGCGGCCTGGGCCCGGCCGAGATCGAGATGACCCCGGCCCGGATCGGCTATCGCTACGCCCGCGACCCTTTCACCTTCGACGTCGTCTACGAGCTCAAGCCGAACTGGGACTTCCTGACCAAGCAGATCGTCGTGACCTCGGCCCGGAGCCGCGTCTTCCGCGTCAACGAGGTCAGGCCGCTCGCCTCGACCCTGGGCCGACCCGTCATCGAAGAGCTCAAGCTCAAGGACGGCACGTTCGGCGCTGTCTGCCGCTTCCCGGCCGGCGACGCTTCCGCCGGCCCGGCTTGGAGCGTCTTCTTCCTTCTCCAGAACCCCTACATGATCTGGACCCGCGACGGCGCCGCGATCTCAGTCTCCTACGCCCCGGACATGGACTGGAGCCGGGATTTCGGCGCCTTCGCCTCCGACCGTCTTTGCATCGGCGTCACCGTGCTCTCCGGCACCCGCTTCCCGGCCAAGGCCGTTCCGGAATGGACCTTCGTCGCCGATTACGGCAAGCTCCTCCGGGAATCGCCCTCGATCGACGTCGCCGAGGCGAACGCCCTCGTCGAGTGCGTCCGCTCGTTCCTCCTCTATTATCCCGGGCGGAGCGTCCGCGTCCACATCCCCTGGTGCGAGAACGACTATCAGATCGATGTCGGCACGCCCGAGGGGGTCGAGGAGTACAAGCGGATCATGGACCGGGCCGCCGAGCTCGGCGTCACCCACCTCCTCTACACGCCGGCCAACAGCACGCTCTCGAAGCTCGAGGACAACGCCGACAACTGGGGCTGGGAGAACGTGCTCTGGTTCGGCCTCGGCCAGAAGCTGCGGAAAGGGGAGTGGGACCCGCGCCGCGACGACATCCCGGCCGGCCTCAAGACCATGCTCGACTACGCCGCCTCGAAGAACCTCAAGCTCATGGCCTACGCCTACCCGTCGCTGCCCTTCCTCCAGAACCCGGAGTGGACCGCCTGGGCGGGCCCGGAGGCGGCGCCCAAGGCGAGCGCCGATACGGGCCTGCGCTCGTTCCAGGACTGGTGGCTCGACAAGCTCCTGGGCTTCATGAGGGCGACGGGCGCTTCCGGCTACTCTTTCGATCACTGGTGGATCGCCATGGACAAGGCCTCGAGCAAGTACGCCCAGTGGTACGGCGCCCGGCGCGTTCTCGAGGGCCTGCGGCGCGAGGCCTTCGACGCCGTCGTCGACGGCCGCCAGCAGTACCAGAACTTCGGGCCCTGGACCTGGCTCGGCGGCTCCTACCCGCATCCGTCGCTGACCGACGAACAGCCGGAGAGCTTCAAGGCCTTCCCCGACCTCCACACCGACCGGGTCTCGGCCAACCGCCAGCGCTTCGCCGCCTGGGTCTACAGCGTCGAGCGCTTCGCCCCGCCCGAGATCATGCCCGGCTTCATCACTCACCAGTCGGAGCGCAACGACGAGAAGGAGGTCATGCGGCGCGACCGGTTCCGTCCCAGGGATTGGGACGTCCTCGGCTGGAAATACTCGCTCCTCTCCTCGATCGGCACGGCCCCCTTCCACCACGTCGTCAACTTCATCCCCGCCCGCGACACCGAGGAGTTCGCCGCCCTCTCCGAGGAGGACAAGGCCTGGTTCCGGAAATGGCTCGACTGGACCGACGAGAACGCCCGCTACCTCCACGCCCTGCGGCCGATCATCGGCCCGCCCATGGCCGGCCGCGTCGACGGCACGGCGGCCATCGTCGAGGACCGCGGCCTCCTCTTCCTCTTCAATCCCAACCCGGGCCCGAAGGAGGCCCGCTTCAAGCTCGACGCCACGATCGGCCTGGTCAAGGGCGACAAGCTCATGATCAAGGAGCTTTACCCCGAGGAGGGCCGGCTCGTCGGCTCGGCCGAGGGGTTGTGGGCCCACGGCAGTGAGGTCGCGCTGACCCTGCCCGGACGCGAGGCCGCGGTTTACGAGGTCTTCCCGGCCCCCGCCGAGATCACGGAGCCGATTCTTTTCAACGTCCGGGGCGCGGCGGAGCTCTCCTCGACGCGGCTCGTCCTGTCCGATGTCACCGCCGGGATGGGGGCCTCGCGCGCGGTCGTCGTCCGGCTGCCCGAAGGATCGCGCGTCCGGACCCTGTCCGTCAACGGCGTCGCCCATCCGTTCAAGGCCGACAAGGGCGTCGTTACGGCGACCGTTCGCTTCGCCGGCCGCGCCTTCTCCAAGTCGCAGGCCGCAGGCCGAGTCCCGGCCGGGTTCACCGGAGGGACCTACAAAGCCCGGATCACGGTCCCGGCCCGCGTCTTCACCCAGCTCGCCGCGCGGAAGAAGGCCTGGCCGGTGGCCTACACCGAAGACGACCTCCGCGCCCCCTGGCTCGGGCCCTGGCGGCTGCTCCTCCACATCCCCATCATCGAGGGCACGTCCGAGATGGACGTGCGCCTGTTGGTCAACGGCCAGCCGGTCCCGGTCGTCAGGGCCTACAACAGCGTCTATCCGCACTCGCCCAAGCGGACCTTCATCGGCCATTACGCCGACCTCAGCCGGCTCCGGCCCGATGCCCCCTGCGACCTCGAGGTCAGCCTGCCGACGCTCGAGCCGGGCCGGTTCGAGGGCGTCTTCTTCGAGAACGTCGAGACGGAGTACACGAAGCGGATCATGGCCCCGCCGGCCCCGAAGAAGTAGGCGAGAAATTAGCTTTTCGCGGAAATTCCCAGGGCGGCGGCGAGGGCTTCGGGCAGTGTGATATCTTCCGCCGAACCGGGATGAATCCCGGGCAGGGGACGCACAGCTCTCGGAGCTTCAATATTTCAGGCGGAAGGTGACGACCTTGGGAAAGTCCTTCTGCTCGACGGCGTAGAAGAGGCCGCTCGGGTCCATCCGGCGGATATCATATCCGGGGTCCGGCCCGAGCATAGTGAAACTCAGCAATCGGCCCTCCGGGTCATACAGCTCGACGGCGAGATCCCAGAGGTTTCTATCCTTTCGACTCGCCGCGTCCACGGGCTCCTTGCCTTTCCGGATCGATATAAAATTCACGATATCCCCTGAAGGCATCCGGAAGACGCCCCTCGAGGTCAGAAACGACATTCCCAGATAGGCCACGCCTTGGCCGAACGAGGCAAAATCATGTTGCCGCTGGAGCCCCATGGCCTTTTGCACATCGCGGAAAGTCTCGACCTCGTAGGGCTTCCTGATGTCCGATCTTCTTTCGATGATGCTCGTCAGCTTCTTATCTTTGTAGAGCAGGAGGCGATTGTCATGGAAGGGCTTTGTATAGAGGATGTCGCCGGAGCCCTGAAAGTCGCAATATCCCGGGCTGAAATTCAGCCACGCCGCTTCAAAGTCTTTGTTGTCGATGGGCTCATAGGCAATGAACGAGCCCTTGAACGACCAATCCTCGCCGAACTCATGGAAGAGCGGGAGGCCCTCGCCGACCTTCCCGAAAAGAACGTATCCGCTGTCGGAGCAAAAGATCCTGGCCGGTGAGATCCATTCCGTCTCAAGCAACTTCTTCGTGGTCGTCCGGAGCTCTCCAGTATCGGCATAGATCGAAACGCGCCCGAGCATGTCGTCGTAAACGATGACCTCGCCGTTGGAGCCGATCGAGAGCACGCGAATGCTCTGGAACTCTCCGGGGCCCTGCCCCTTTCTGCCGAACGTCAGGACGTATTTTCCGTCCTTGTCGAACTTCCTGATCTCAGCGAGGCGGCGGTCGGCGACATAGATCTCGCCGGTGCTGTTCACGGCGATATCGGCTATCCCGGCAAAAGTCAGTTCCGCGGGGCCATCGAGGGCGCCGATTTGGCTTTCTTTAATGAGTGAAAGGCCGGGACGGCCCCGCAGATCCCATATCCCTTGGGCTGGATTCTGCACCGTGGTCACACCGTTCTCGACCTGGATCGTCCCCTGCCACCCGGCGCCTGGCTTTCCGCACGCGACCGCACCCAGGACAAGAACGAGCGCCGGGATAACCACTAAGCTGCGCTCGACCGGATGACTCGATGCGATTCCCCGCCGAAGCTGGAAGAGCCGGACGATGCGATGGCCTGTGATCATGAATTTCCCCTCTTCTTCCTAAGACCGCGCGCCCTAGGCCGTCATCTTGCGGGCAATCGGGCCGTCCAGCATTATGGCTCGCGCCATGATGGTAAACCCGAACAGCCGAAATGACAAGAGTCGGTATCCTGGCGCTCGCCTTCATCCTCTCGGCCGGCGCCCGGCACAAGAAAAGGCCTCCATTCGGGACTACTTCTTAGTGAGGGCCAGAGCCGAGGGGGTTGTCGCCAATCCCCCTTTCGCGGTGCAACGAAGTTCGGCGGGCAGCATCTTGCCAGAGGCGAAGGACGCGTCGACCGTATCGTCGAGGGGGATCGGATTGACGTAGCCGCCGAAAACCAGATCGGCGCAGACGAACGCGCTCGAGGCGGCCACCGCGTTCCGGGTGTGGCAGGGGATCTCGCACAGGCCCTGGACCAGGTCGCAGACGGAGCCCATCGTGTTCTGCAACGCGATGGCGGCGGCATCGGCCGCCTGGGCCGCGCCTCCTCCGGCCGCCTCGACCACCGCCGCGGCGGCCATGGCCCCGGCGGCCCCGATCTCGACCTGGCAGCCGGCGACCTCGGCGGCGAAGGTGGCCCGCCGGGCCACGATCAGCCCGACCGCGCCCGCGGCCAGGAGGGCCAGTTCCGTGCCCCCCTCGTCGAGCCCCCGGTCCTCGGCCAGCGTGACCAGAACCCCGGGGAGAACGCCGGCCGAACCGCCCGTTGGAGCCGCGCAGACGACGCCTCCGCTGTTGGAGACATGGAGGGCGGCCATGGCCCGAGCCGCGGCTCTCGTCGTGACGCCGCCGGCCGGGAGAGCCCGCCGCGCCTCGGCGCGGAAGATCCGCCCTGCGGTCGGCTTCAAGAGTCGCAGGTCGAGCCCGCGGCCGGCCAGGCCCCGGCGCACCGACTCCCTCATGATGTCGTATCTCCTGCCCAGCTCATCGAGGACTTCGCTCTCCGCAAGTCCCAGGAGCCGGGCCTCGTAGGCGAGGGCGATCCGGCCGAGCGATACGCCCCTGCGCCGGGCCAGCCCGACCATCTCGTTCCCGGACCGGAAAAGGGGAGTCCCTTGTTGAATGAAGAACAAGGGCGGCGCCGTCCAGGTCCCGCGAACTCCCTCGAGCTTGCCGAGGGCGGTCAGGGCCTCCGGCCCGAGAGGCGCCGTTCTCCTGAACCACAGGAACGCTTCGCCGTGTCCGGACGAGCGGACGGGCCGGCCTGTCGTCCGGCCGTCGGCGGCGACGATCCGCTCGACCTCCCGG
>Ga0209706_10000985_pt1 | contig 16130 bp, 10 predicted proteins | sample PPLLaktember2015_6_FD_187263 | JGI IMG/M metagenome (GOLD analysis project Ga0209706, IMG submission 187263) | Freshwater sediment microbial communities from Prairie Pothole Lake near Jamestown, North Dakota, USA - PPLs Lake P8 Core (1) Depth... | ecosystem: Environmental > Aquatic > Freshwater...
GACGTTGCCGGCGGCTCCGTCGAGGGGCGGGAGACCGTCAGCTTGAGGAACACTGGCCGTCATCCCCTCGGCGTCGTTGCCTTCGATTGGGCCGTTGGCTCCCGATCGACGCTCGAGGTCTCTGCCGGAGAGTCAAGGCTGTTTCCCACGTCGACGACATCCGCCGAGCCCCGGCCGCGGCCGATCATGGTCCCGCTGGTTGAGCCCCTGGCCCCGGGCGCCTCGGTCGATCTGACCGTCACCTTCAGCCGGCGTGCCGACGGCACGAAAGAAGAGAAGGACTTCCTGAGCAGCGACTGGTATCCGCGGCTGTGGTGGGACGGGCTCCCGGGGCACGACGCTTATTCCGTCAAGATCGAAGCTCCCGCGGGCTTCGCGGTCGCGGCCAGCGGGCGCCTCGACCCGAAGACCGGGCGCTATGAGGCCGCGGCAGCCAAGTCGTTCGGGCTCTACCTGGCGCCCGGTCTGAAGTCGACATCGCGCGAGGTCGAGGGCGTCCTGATCACGGCGTATTTCACGGACAAGGGTGCTCAGGCCGCCGCCATCTGCCTTGAGACCGCCGTCGACGCGGTCCGCTTCTACAAGGACTGGCTGGGCTTCTACCCCTTCCCGTTCTTGAATATCATCCCCGGCGGGACGGGACGCTGGGGCGGCTACCCCGTCGCGACGGGCATCGTGGCCATCCACGGCCAGGAGACCTACGTCAACGGCGAACCGGCCCAGCACTGGCAGCACATCACCTCGCACGAGATCGGGCACGAGTACTGGGGTGAGTGGGTCCTCGAGGCGGACGATCCCGCCTGGGTCTGGATCGCCCTGGGCATCTTCGCGGACACCGAGTACATGACCGTCCGCGGCTTCGATCCGGACAGGGCCGTCAAATGGATCGGGAATTACGTCAATGCCGTCCCGATGTACTATGACACCACCCTGGACGCCCCGCCCGGCCGGGAGGACGCCGTTCAATTCGACTACAACAATACGGTGGTCCACAGCAAGGGCCCGGCCGTCGTCTTCGCACTCGACGACGTGCTGGGGCGTGAGACCTTCCTGCGCGTTTACAAGCGCTGCCTGCGCGACTTCGGCGGCCGGCCGTTCGGCTGGCGGGAGCTGCGCGCTGCGGCCGAAGCCGAGAGCGGGCGGAGCCTGGCCTGGTTCTTCGATGCTTGGGTACGCTCGAACAAATACCTCTGCTACGCCGTGGAGCGGGACGACAGCCGGGCGGATGGCGCGGGAGGATTCGCGACGGATCTCCGGCTGAAGCGCCTCGGCACGATGGCCATGCCCATCTCGGCCGTGGCCTCGTTCGAGGACGGGACCACGCAGACGGTTCGGGCCGACCGGACGCTTGGCGTCACCGGGATCGAGCTAAAGAGCCGGGCCCCGCTGCGGGCGGTCGTCCTCGATCCCCGCAAGCGGCTGGCTTTGATCGGGGCTCCGGTGCCGCCCATCTCCAAGGCGGCGGCCGCCGCGCTGGGCTTTGGCTGGGAATCGGGCAGCGTCCAGGCCGTCTACGCGGTAGTGAAGGGCGAGCCCGTCGCGAACGCGAACATCTGGTACCGGCTCGGAGTGGACCTCTACGGGGCCGGTCGCCTTGAGGAGGCCGCGGACTGCTTCGCCAAGGCCGACCGGCCGGACGCGTCGCCGGCCTGGCGGTTCGGGGCCCTGGGCTGGCTCGGGTTGCTCGACGATCTCGGGGGCCGCCGGGCCGATGCGCTGGCCCATTACCGGGCCGCTCTGGCCATCGCTCCCGAGCGGCCGGTACGGCATGATCAGTTCGGGATCACCATGAGCCGGATGTGGGTGGAGGAGCGGCTGAGGACGCCGTATGCGCCGGCGGTCCGGCTCCGTATGCCGGACCGCCCGACCGCCGATGATCTCGTCGCCATCGTCGACGAAATGGGCTGGGAGAAAGAGGGCGCAGTCCCGCTCCTCGTCTTCCGGAAGGCGGCGGGACTGACGATCGCGGAGAGGGGCTTCTGGTTCAAGCTGGGGCTTCTTCTTTACGATAGCGGTGACAGAAAGGAGAGCCTGACGGCCTTCGAAAGAACGGCCGCCTTAGAGAAGACGGGCGTGTACGCTTTCGCGGCGCGCGTTTGGCAGGGGCACATGCATGACCTGCTCGGGAACCGCGAGGCGGCGCTGGCCTGCTACAACGAGGCCCTGAAGGTCGACCCCGGCACGGCCATGAAGCACAGCCAGTGGGGGATGACCATCGACCGGGCTTGGGTCGAGGCGCGCCTGGTCGCGCCGTTCGTCCGCTAGCCGATTCGCCGTCCGGGCGGGAGAGGCCGCTGCGGCCGTCGATAGAAGGGAGCCGGTCTTTTTAAGCTTGAAGTTTTGGCTGTTGCGGGCCGGCGTGGGCCTGATGAAGACGGTCGCCTCCTGAGGTTCGTATTCCGGCTTTTCGATCTTGATCCGGACTTCGTGGGTGTCGAGCTCCCAAATGAACGGGGTCGTCTCCTGCTGGAGGACGCCGTTGAGGGTTACGGAGGCGCCCGGCGGGTCGGACGTGATCTTTAGGAAATACTTGAGTGCGGCCGGCTCGGTTCGACCGAGATCTTCGGCCTCCACCCCCACCGGATCGGAAGAGACCTCCCCGGCGCCTTCAAGAGGTTTCAGCAAGCTGTGCAGCAGGGACTTTTGACCGGCGCGCACTTCGACCTCGTCCATCCGATCCTGGTATCCCGCCATACGGACTTTGACCAGGACCCTTCCGCCGGGCAGTCTCTTGACGAACCGCGTTCTTCCCGCGGGTGCCTCGGAATCGTCGAGGAAGACCTCGGCTTCCTGGGGATCGGACGTGACCTCCAGAGTACCCAGCTCGGGAGTTTGGGGGACGAGTCTGTATTCCTGTTTCAGGGGCCCGGCTCCGGCGGCCTCGACCGTCAGGCCGGCCGTCATCTCCCGATAGCCCGGCTTGGTGATCCTGACCGTATGGCTTCCCGGAGAGAGGCTGAGCGTGACGTTTGAAATCCCCATGGACTTTCCGTCGACGATAATGGCCGCCCCTTCAGGCACCGTCATTAAGGCCACCGGGACGGACTTGACGACTTCGGGCTTATTCTCTGGTTCGACCGGGGCGGCGACCTGGACGACCGGGGCGGGCGGCAAAGCCGCCCGGGGCTTCTTCAGCAGCGCTCTGATGCCGAACCCCGACGCGGTCAGAGCCAGAATGATCGCGCCGGCGGCTGCGATCCTGGCCCGGGATATATGCCGAGGCGCCTTTTTTGGGACCTGAAACTCGTAGGTTTCGAAACGCCGGCCCGTCCTTTGAAGATCGGCAAGCAGCTCTTGGGCGCTCGCATACCGGGCAGTCTTGTCGATCTCCAGGCACCTAAGGATGATCCGGCCGAGATCGTCGGGGATGCGGGCGTTGAGGGCATGAGGATTGACAGGGCGATGCGTCTTGTGCTCGAGAGCCAGGGTCAGAGTGGACTCGGCCTTGAAAGGGAGGACGCCCGTCAGCATGAAGTACATTGTGACGCCCAGGGCGAAGATGTCGCTGCGCTGGTCCACGGTCTCGCAATTGAGCTGTTCGGGAGACATGTAGCACGGCGTCCCCACGGCGTGTCCGACCTCGGTGAGCCTCACCCCTTGCTCCGCCCGGGCCAGCCCAAAGTCCATGATCTTGACGTTCCCCTCCCGGTCGATCATGAGATTCTTCGGCTTCAGGTCCCGGTGGACGACACCGAGTCTGTGGACCTCGGCCAGTCCCTCGCAGACCTGCCGGGCGATATGGAAGCCTTTCTCTATGGGCAGTTGGCCCAGCCTCCGGATCATGTTGCCCAGGTCCTCGCCGGGGATGTACTCCATGGTGATGAAGAGGGACGCGCCCTCTTCGCTGAGGTCATACATCCGGCAAACGCGGGGATGGGTGATCCTCCTGGTGATCCTCAGCTCGGCCCGGAAGCGCTCGACGGCCTTCTTGTCGACGGCGATCTCGGGGTTGATGAATTTCAGGGCCACTTCTTCGCCGACCTTGGTGTCGTGGACCCGATAAACGCAGCCCATGCCGCCCTTGCCGATCTCGTCGATCACGAGGTATCGGCCGGCGAACAGGACGCCGTCCGAGAGGACCCCCGAGGTGTAGGTGAGGGTCGTGGCGTTCCCGGGATTGAGGGCGCCCTCTGGAGCCCGCCGGGGAGTCCCGCAGCGGCCGCAGACCTCCGCATCCCCCGGCATTTCGAACAGACAGCAGGGGCATTTCATGGAACGACCTCATTCAACCCCACGTCGCCGGCAAGGATATCAGGTCGCTTTGGCAAAATCAATACGGCCATTCCCTTCTCTTGACAAGGGTGGCCGGAATCGGATACGTTAACCCCGATTTCAGCCTGAACAACGTCTGGGGGACCAAAAAGGGCGTCGCGGTGTCTCAAGGACAGCTTCCCCTCGATCACGTCGGCAAGTACCGTATCCTCGGCATCCTCGGCAAGGGCGGGATGGGGATCGTCTACAAAGGCCTCGATCCTGATATCGAGAGGGACGTGGCCGTCAAGACGATCCGATTCGACACTTCGCCGGACGGCCCCGTCAAAGAGGAAATGCTGAACCGGGTCATCCGCGAGGCCAAGGCCGCCGGTCATCTGACCCATCCGAATATCATCACCATCTACGACGTCATCCGCGAGAGAGACTTGACCTTCATCGTCATGCAGTATGTGGACGGTCAGTCGCTCCAGGCGCTGATCGAATCCGGGAAGTCCTTTTCGCCTCAGGAGGTCCTTGCCATCGTCAAGCCCGTCGCCGAAGCCCTGGATTACGCCCACGGGAACGGCATCGTCCATCGCGATATCAAGCCGGCGAACATCCTGATCGATACGGCGGGGAAGCCGTTCCTGGCCGATTTCGGCGTGGCCCGCATGGAGGCCTCGACCATGACGGGGCCGGGGACGACGATCGGCACGCTGAGCTACATGTCCCCCGAGCAGGTCATGGGGAAGACGGTGGACGGTCGGGCGGACATCTTTGCCCTGGGGGTGATCCTGTTCGAGCTGCTCACGGGGCAAAAGCCCTTCCCCGGCGACAATCTTTCCACGATCGTCTACAAGATCGTCCACGACGAGCCCCGCCCGGTCACGGAGGTCAACCCCGACCTGCCCGCGGGCTACGAGAGCATTATCCGGCGGGCACTGGCTAAACAGCCCGAGGACCGGTACCAGACCTGCCGGGACCTCGTTCGCGACCTCGAGGATCCGGACAACCTCTCTGCCGCTTCGAAGGACTACGAGCTGAGGAGGGCCTCGGACAATACCCCGGGCAAACGGAAAAGGCCTCTGATCCTGGCGGCCGGGCTGCTTGCCCTTGCAGCGGCGATGGGGGTCTTTCTCGTCCTTTGGCCCCGGGCCGTTGCCCCGAAGGCCCAGGAGGAGAGTGCGCTGCCCGCGGAAGGCTCGGCCGGCAGCGGGGCCCTGATCTTGCTGAGGGAGAGCTTCTCAGCGAAGAGATATGAGGAAACCGTCCGCCTGGCCGGGACGATCCTGAGCGATGATCCCGGCAACGTCGAGGCCGGGGATCTGGGCACAAAGGCCCAGTCCGAGATCGACTCGGTCCAAGCCGCTTCGTTCCTCAAGAGGGGGATGGCCAGCTTCGAAACCGCTGATTACGCGGCCTGCGTCCGCGACATGGACCAGGTCCTCCGTCTGGACGCGGCGAACAAGGCGGCCCAGGACTATCTCTTCAAGGCTGACACCGCGCTTTCCAAGCGGGAGATCCTGGCCATGATCGAGCGGCGACGCCAGGCCGAGGAGCGCGAGGACCTGCAAGGCGTGCTGAGAGGCGTCGACCCCGGGGGCCTGGCCTCCCAGGAGAGATCCCGTTACTCGGCCATGTTCACGATCTATGACGGGATCAGGTCGGAGATCGAGGATAATACGATCTCCATTGATTTTTCGGATCGGACCCACTCGACGGTCGGATTCTACCATGTCATTCAAGGCATTTCGCGAAAGGACGGCAAGCCGAAGGCCATCCTGTTCGCCCAGACGTACTGGACTCTCGAAAAGCGCGGCGACGTCTGGGCCATCATAGGGATCCAGGAGCGCTCATGAAAAGAATGCAGACCTGTTTGCTCGGGGGGGCCGTCCTCATCCTGCTGTACCCGGCCCTCCTGGCCGGCGGCACGGCGACCAAGCTGAAGGTCACCCATGCCCCCGGCGCGCCCGTTTTCCGGACCCCCGTGCTCGGCCGGCCCTTTGCGACGTTGCCGCTGAACACGGTCGTGGACGCCGAATCCAAGCAGGGCGAGTTCTGGAAGATCAGCTTCGACTTCAACGGGCAGAAGACGAACGGCTACGTCCACGAAGTCCTGGTCGAGGAAGTCAAGGAGGCCGAGCTCCAGGGGGGCACGGGGCCTCTAGGGCCGGTCAAGACCCAACCCGAGATGGTCGCCGAGATCGAGCTCAAGATCGAGGAGTGCCAGCATCGCGTCGTCCGGGAACGCGACCTGCCTGACCAGGTCGATACTCTCCGGTCCCTGCTCCCCAAGGTCTTCAATCTCGAGGACGGCCAGAAGCAAAAGCAGCTCGCTTGCGATATCTACCATTGGACCGGGCAGGCCCTATCGAAGCAGGGCGACGACGCCAGGGCGATCAGGGAATTCAAGAATATGTTCGAGGTGGATTTCCTCACCGCCAAGAAAGCCACAAAATACGTCTCCGACCCGAACATCAGCCAGCTCATCACGACCGCCGAGAGGCAATACAACGGCACCTTTGTCGGCTACAGCCTTCAGGTCGATACGGAGCCCAAAGAGGCCCTATTGAAGATCGACGGCAAGGTCGCCGGGCACTCTCCGGATGTCCTCCCGCTCGATACCCCCAATGTCACGCTCGAGATCGAGAAGGAGGGTTACCGGACGGAAAAAGTCGTTCTGTCGCTGACGGACGGCAAGACGGTCAAGAGCTTCGTCCTGCAGAGCGTGGCGAGGACCGTCCGCGTCAGCTCCGATCCCCCCGGGGCAGCGGTCTTCCTGGACGGAAAGGATACCGGCAGAATGACCGAATGCGACCTCGGCTTTGTGCCTTTCGGGACCCATAAGCTCACGGTCAGAAAGGAGCGCTATGCCGATTGGGAGGATGACCTCGTTGTGGCGGAAGGATCAGGGCCGATCTCCAAGGCGGCCATCCTTTTCGCCAAGACCTATTTTTCGGTCTTCATATGGGGAGGCCCCGAGAGCAAGGCTTTCGTGGAGCCCCGGGCGATAATCCTCGACAAGGATGGAAGCTACTATGTGATCGATAATGGCCCGGTCCGGGTTAGGAAGTTTTCCCGCGACCGAGGGGGGCAGCCGAGCTGGGGCGAAGGGGGCAAAGCGTTCAAGTCCCTGAAACAGCCGGCCGGCATCGCCGTTGACGGAGCGGGGGTCTGTTATATCACCGATGCGCGGGCCTCCACTGTGAACAAGTTCGACAAGAACGGGAGGTTCGTCCGGAAATGGGGGAAGCCCGGCGCAAAATCCGGGGAGCTCTTCCAGCCCACAGGCATCGCCGTCGACGCGAACAGCAATATCTATGTCGTTGATTCCGGCAACAGCCGCATCGTCAAGTATTCACCGACCGGGGTCGTGATCAAGATATGGGGAAAGCTGGGCCCGGACCCGGGGCAATTCTTTGCGCCGACGGCTGTGGCCGTCAACACCCATGGTGAGATCATCGTCGTCGACAGGGGGCGCATCCAGAAGTTCACCCCGGACGGCGAATCCGTCGCGGCCTTCGGGAAGCCCGATTCCGCCGAGGCGGAGATCAAGCTGCCCGTGGGGGTTTGCTGCGACGGATACGACAATATCTATGTGGCCGACGGGGCGACCCACCGTGTCAAGAAATTCCAGTCCAATGGCCGGTACATCGGCTCATTCGGGGGCAACGGGAGCGAGTCCGGGCAGATGCTGGGACTCGTCGGCGTCGCCGTCGATGTCAAGGGCTCCGTCATCGTCCTCGAGAAGGGCAATAAAAGGATACAGGAGTTCCAACCCCCCGAGAAGTAGCCGCCTGACGCTCCATGCCGAGAAGGCCTGGCAGGGCGAGTCCCTAAACAGCTCAGAACGAGGCGGCGTAATCCCCAATAGGAGAAGACCATGACATACAAGATCCTGAGCTTGTTCCTGGCCGCCGCGGCCGTGCTGGCCGCGGCCGGGCCCGCGCAGACAGGGCCGGACACGGTGACTTTTGTCGGGATCTCGGGCTTCCTGGTCGAGGTGGACGGCAAGAAGGTCCTGATCGACGGGCTTTCGAACTTCACGCCCCCCGCGGTCGAAAGGAGGCTGCTCGCGGGCGAGGCGCCCTTCGACGGGCTTGACCTCGTGATGGCCACGCACAGCCACGGCGATCATTTCAAGGCCGCCACGGTCGGCCGCTGCCTGCAGAATCATCCGAAGGCCGCGTTCGTCGCACCGACGGATGCCGCCGGCCAGGTAACGGGCTTTCCGGGCCGTGTTTTTCCCGTTCAAGCCGGCGAGGCCAAACGCACCCTGCTCGAAGTGAACGGCATCCGGATCCAGGCCATGCCTCTGTCGCACGGCACTCCTCCGCCGGGAGTCCCCGGGATCGTCAATCTCGGCTATCTCGTCACTATCGGGAGCGTGACGTTCTTCCACTCCGGAGACATCGACCCTTCGGAGCTGAGCCCGGAGCTTCTCCGGGTCCTGGGCCTGCCCGACGAGCGCATCGATTTCGCCTTCGTGCCGGGCTTTTTTCTCGCTATGCCGGAGCCTCCGCCCTTTGTGACCGCAGGCATCCGCCCGCGCGTGTTCATCGCCGCGCACCTGCCGCCGGCGGGGCAGGAGCCTCTGGACGAGGCCGGGCTCCGGCGCAATTTCCCGACCGCGGTGTTGTTCAAGTCCGAGATGGACAGCTGGACAATCAAATAAAGGAGACCCTCAAATGATAGGTCGCATTTGGCATGGCTCTACGAAACCCGCGAACGCAGACGCTTATGAGGCTCTCCTAAAAGAGGAGATCTTTATCGGCATTCGCGGCCGCGATATCGCAGGATTCCGGGAGATCCAGCTTTTTCGCAGAGACCTCGGCGAGGAAATCGAATTCATCACGATCATGTGGTTCGATACTCTGGATGCGGTGCGTTCGTTCGCCGGACCGGACTACGAGGCCGGCGTTGTTCCGCCCAAAGCCAGGGCGATCCTGTCCCGCTTTGACCAGCGCTCGCAGCATTACGAGGTCCGCGAACGCCTGATCATTTGACGGCAGGCTGACGGGAAGGGCCGGCCCCGGACCGGCTGTGCCGAACGGGCGGCGTCCGGGGCGGCAGGGCTTATGAAGCGCTGTGCTCAATGCGCGTCGATGTAAGCGTCCAGACTCCGGTGCCACACCTCGGGGTCGCAGACACCGGCGACCGTCGCCTCGCCGAGAACAAGATCGGCCAGGAAACGTGGTTTCTTCCCGCCGATATGGAGCGCCTTGACGCAGGAGACGCAATAGACGGCCACGTCATCGGCGGGCATGTCCGCGGCGCGTCTGACCATCTGCTCTCTGACCTCGCTGACGGGGATGAGCCCAAAAAAGCTGTCGCCGCAGCAGACGCTCTTTGTCCTCGTCGCCGCGGGCTCCATCGGCACGATGCTCATCTTCTTCAGCACGGCCCTGACCGCCTCGTGGACCCTGTCCTGATCGCGCGTCGGGCAGGCGTCGAGGACGGCCATCCTGGCGCCGCCGTAGTCGGGCCAAGGGAAGGACGGGTCGTCGGCCAGGATCTCCCACAGTGAGATCGTTGTGACTCCCTCGTACAGGGTCCTGAAACGCTTATCGCAACCGGGACAGACATTGACGACCTGTGTGCCCGCCGGGAGCCCGGGCTCATGCTTGCAGCACGTGAGATGCTCGCCGACCGGGCCGAGCCTCGATCCCAGGTACTCGCGCAGCCGCCTGGCCGCATCGGGCTTGTAGAGGGCCAGGGCGCACCCCGGCGCGAAGACCCGCTTCATCGGGCTTCCCGCGCGAGGAGTTTTTTCTTGCGCTCGATGCCCCAGCGGTAACCCCCGGGCCCCCCGTCGGCACGGACGACCCGATGACAGGGGATCGCCACCGCGACCGGATTCGCGGCGCAAGCCTGGGCCACGGCCCTGGCGGCTTTGGGGCTGCCGACGCGGGCCGCGATCTCCCCGTAAGTGGCCGTGGAGCCGGCGGGGATACGTGAGAGCGCCCGCCAAACCCGGCGCTGGAACGACGTCCCCTGGATGTCGAGAGGCAGGGCGGGCCGGCGTTCCCCCGGTTCCTCCAAAAGGGACAGGACCCTCGCCACCTCTTCTCGCAATCCCGGATCGGGTCCCTGCAGCTTCGCTTTCGGGAATCGGGCCCGCAGGCGGTCTCTCAGGGCTTTGGCCGAAGGGCCGAATTCGATGGCGCAGATCCCCCGTCCGGTGGCCGCGACCAGGACAGGCCCGAGATAGGACCGGACGACCGCGAACCGGATGGGCTCGCCCGGCGCGCCCTTTTGATACTCCGACGGCCGCATGCCCAGGGTCGCGGCCGCGTTCTCATAGAAACGGCTGCTCGAGGCGAATCCGGCCTCGTAGAGCGCCGCCGTGATGCCGCGCCCGTCCCGCAGCCGCCGCCGCAGCCTGCTCGAGCGCTTCTCCATAGCGTACTGTTTGGGCGTGACCCCTACGACCGACTTGAAGAGCCGCTGGAAATGGAAAGGGCTGAGACCCGCCGCGGCGGCCAATTCCCCCAAGGAGGGCGGCGTCTCGGCTTCCTCGATCGACCGGCAGGCTTCGAGCGCGATCCGAAGCCGCGGATCAGGGGCTTCTTTTGAATCCGGGCGGCAACGCTTGCACGACCGATAGCCCGCACGCTCGGCCTCGGCCGGGCTCCCGAAGTAACGGACGTTGCGCGGATTCGGCCGCCGCGAGGGGCAGCCCAAACGGCAGTAGACACCGGTTGTGGCCACCCCATAGAGCGGTTTCCCGATTATTGGCCCTTGCCCGTTGCGCATAGTAGTCATTGTAGGCTCTTCCCGACGCGCGTCCAGCGTTTTGGCTCTCACGACCCTATCATAGGATTCGCCGGGGCCCCGGTCTATCCGGTTCTTGCTCTCTAATCGGGAATCGGCCCCGGTTGGGGTCCGCAGGAAAACCCTCCCGGCCGGGAGGCCAAAGGTGCGTCCACGACGCAGGCGGCGGGAGACCATCAGCCTGAGGAACACCGGACGCTATCCCCTCGGCGTCATCGCCGGGAGAGCCGTGTTTCCTATCTGTTGACAAGCCCGTTCCGGGGGAAGTATCCTCGTTTCACCGGGACGGCCATCAGATCTGATCGAGGCGAGCATGCTTTTCGCGGCATTTCGTCGGACGTTCTTCCGCAGTTTTCTGGCGGCCGGGGCCGTTTCGTGCCTCATGACCGGGTTTGCGGAGGCTCCGGACAGACAAGCTCCCCCTCCGTATCCGGCCGTGACCCCAGCCGTCGCCCCGAAGCTCGATACCGGCTTCGGCAAGCTCCCGCTTCAGTTCATCCCCAACAAGGGGCAAATCGAAGCGGCCGTCGCCTATTATGTCGAAGGCCGGGACAAGACCATCTTCTTCACCGCCGAAGGTCTGACCTTCTCCCTGGCGAACGATCGGGGACCGGAGGAGGCCTCGTCCGCCCGCCGCTGGGTGATCAAGCTCGATTTCGTCGGCGCGAAGAACGGCGTCGTCCCTGTCGGTTTGGAGAAGTCGGGCGCGATCGTCTCCTTTTTCAAGGGGGATCCCAAGGCCTGGAAGGCCGGACTCGCGGCTTGTTCGAAGGTCGTTTATCGCGACCTCTGGCCCGGGATCGATCTGATCTATTCCGGGACCTTCAACCGGATGAAATACGAGTTTGTCGTTCGCCCGGGTGCGGACCCTTCGAGGATCGCGCTGGCCTACCGGGGAACCGAGGAGGTCCGGCTCGCGTCCGACGGCCGGCTCGTGATCCGGACCCCCGCGGGAGGCTTCGAGGACGACGCTCCGATCGCCTACCAGGATATCGACGGCACGCGCCGCGGCATCCCCGTCGCCTACGATCTCGAGGCCTCGATGTACGGATTCGCCGTCGGCGCCTACGACCGGAGCCGGACTCTCGTCATCGACCCTTCTTCGCTCGTCTACTGCGGCTTCATCGGGGGCCAAGCCGCCGATACGGGGGCGGGGATCGCCGTCGACGGCGAGGGGAGCGTTTATGTCGTGGGCACGACCGCATCCTCCGAGATCAACTTCCCCGTGACCGCCGGCCCCGACCTGAGCTTCAACTCGGGTTCGGAAGACGCCTTCATCGCCAAGATCAGCCCCGACGGTACGGAGCTCGTCTATTGCGGCTATATCGGCGGCTCGGCCACCGACCGCGGTCTCAACGTCGCGGTGGACGCCGCGGGCTGCGCTTACATCGTGGGCTCCACGGATTCCGCCGGATCGACCTTCCCCGTCACGATCGGTCCCGACCTGACCTCCAACGGAAACCCCGACGCCTTCGTGGCCAAGGTGGATCCCTCCGGAACGGCCCTCCTCTATTGCGGCTATATCGGCGGCGACTCGAACGACATGGGCAAGGCGATCGCCGTTGACGACCTGGGCAACGCGTATGTCTCCGGAGTGACAGCCTCGGACGAAGAGACCTTCCCCGTCAAAGCTGGCCCCGATCTGACCAAGAACGGCTTCGGCCCCGACGCCTTCGTGGCCAAGGTGGACTCTTCGGGGGCCGAACTCGCGTACTGCGGCTATATCGGCGGCCACGGCGTCGATTCCAGCCAGGGGATCGCCGTCGACGGGTTCGGTCAGGCCTATGTCTCGGGATACACGTCGTCCAGCGAGTCCGACGGATTCCCTGCGACCGGCGTCCCGGATCGGGAGTTTACCGGCCTCTTTGACGCCTTTGTGGCCAAGGTGAGCGCTTCGGGCGCGGCCCTCGACTTCTGCGGATACTATGGGATCGGCACCTGGACCTACGATTCCGACATCGCCGTCGATGGCTCGGGGAATATCTACATCGTGGGATATTACTTCCTTGACAGCCAAACGGAGGCGGACGCCTTTATCGTCAAATACACGTCCTCGGGCGCGTACGTCTATTCCCGGTCCATCGGGGGGATGGACGACGACAGGGCCTCGGGGGTCGCAGTCGACGCCTGGGAGAACGTCTACATTGCCGGCACCACGAACTCCAATACGAATACTTTTCCCGAGACCGTCGGGCCCGGGCTCGTCCGCAAGTATCACGGAGACACCCATGACAGCTTCGTGGCCAAACTGGGCCCGTCGGGTTCCGGCCCCTTTGACTATTGCGGCTTTATCGGCGGCTTCAGCGAGGACAAGGCCTCCGGGATCGCCGTCGACGGCTCGGGGAACGCCTACGTCGTGGGGACCACCGCGGACGGGGACTGGGCTCACTTCCCCGTGATCGGGGGGCCCGGCCTGGACTATAACGGAGGCGATTCGGACGCCTTCGTCGCCAAGGTCCCGCCGATCCCGGCCGTCTCGAACCCTATGTTGACGGCCGTCCGGCCGCCGTCCGCGCTGGCGGGAGAGATCCCGCTGACGGTCACCCTCGAAGGCTCGGATTTCGTCTATGGGGCCTTCGCCTACTGGCGCGGAAGCCCGCGCCCGACGAGGTTCATCAGCGATTCCGAGCTGACCTCGGACAGCATCCCGCCCGACCTCTGGGAAGGGGCGAATATCGACATCCACGTTTGCAATCCGGACGGCCAGACCGTGGGGCCCGTAAGGCTGACGATCAACAGCCCCGTTCCGGTCCTGGATTCGCTCAGCCCCGCCTCGGCCATAGCCGGCAGCAGCCTTCCGGGATTCCGGCTCCTGGGGTCGAATTTCCTGCGCAGCTCCATCATCCGCTGGAACGGGGCCGCCCTGTCCGCGGGCTGGGACGGCTATGTCAGCTCCGGGGCTCTCGATGCGGGCATCCCGCTGGCCGACCTGGCCGCCGGCGGCGAATTCCAAGTGGCCGTCGAGAATCCGGCCCCGGCCGGAGGGACAACGGCCTCGCTCGTCTTCCGGATCGCCACGGTCTCGCTGAGCGCCTCCACGGCCAGCTTGACCGTGAATGCGGGCCAGCAGGCGGTCTTTCCACTTCTCTTGACCCCGATGTATGGATCATTCGACGCTCCCGTGGCCCTTTCTTGCGAGGGGCTCCCTGAGCATTCTACGGCCTCATTCTCGCCGGCGACCCCGACGCCCGGCTCCACACCGCTCAACATCGTGCTGACCGTGACTACAAAGGCTCCGTCCATGTCCGCGGCCGCAGGGGCGCTCGGTCCCGCCGGATCTCTCCCGCCGGCCCTGGGCTTGCTCTTGCTCATCGCGGCGGCTCTCCTCGCCAGGTCGCGGCCTCTCGCATCCCCGCGCCACTCGAAAACCGGACGCTGGGTCACGGCCGGGGTGCTGGCCTTCGTCATGCTGATAACGGCCAGCTGCGGGACGGGGGGCGACGGCTCCCAGGACCCGCACGGCCCCCGCACTCCGGCGGGGACCTATCAGATCACGGTCCGGGCCGATTCGGGGAGTCTGAGTGTAGCTATGCCGGTGACGCTCATCGTCCGCTAGGCCGGACAAGGCCGTTGTAGGTCGTCCGCCCGATCCGGGCGAACCTCGAGCGCGAGTTCAGCCAGCCGCAGAGGTCCTCGGGGAGCGTGATCCCAGGACCAGTTCTCCCGGGGGCCGGGGGCCGGGGGGCGGATCATTCGCAGAAGATCCTGACCTTGTCTTTGCCGTCGACTTCGACCGTCATGTCGTCGAGGTTGGAAACAATCTCCTCCAGGTCTTGCGGCGTGATCCGGGCCAAGTCGATGTCCATCCCCTTCTCTTTAAAGGCCTTATTGACCCGGTCGTGGGCCTCGCGGGGGATGAAGTCCTGTGAATTATTGAGTTTATGCCCGTGAACTATCCAGGGGAGGACTCGTATCGCATTATACCCAGGCAGATCGCCGCAAGGAGGCCAACCATGATCGAGTGTACCGAAACCCAAAACGAAGTCCCCATCTGTCCGCATTGCGGCCAGCAGATACGCCAGGTGTTCTGTCGTCAGCTCAGCAGCGTCTTAGGCAAGCGCTACATCTATTTTTGCGCCCTCTGCAAAAAGGTCCTGGGCGTCTCCCATCGCAAAGGCTTCTGGATGGGCTGAGCGCGCTAGGAGGGCGTCTAACCTGGATTATTCACGAGCCGAGGCGGCTGCAGATGAACGATGCAGATGCGGCCGGATCGACTTGCCCGAAGGGTAAAAACGCCGATCTTGGGCTTCTTGTCTTATTGAGAAAACCGGCGTTTTTATGAATAGTCCAGGCTAAAAGATCCGGTCGATCCGGAAGAGCGTCTCAAGCAGCACGGAGGCGCCGTTCCGGACGTCCTCGGGCCGGGAGAACTCGAGCGGTGAATGGCTGATCCCGCCGGCGCTCGGAATGAAGATCATGCCGATCGGGGCGATCCGGGCGATGCTCTGGGCGTCGTGGCCCGCGCCGCTCGGCATCCTGAGGGAGGCAAGGCCGAGCTCTTCCGCCGCTTCCTCGATAACGCCCCTGATGCGCTCGTCGGTCAGGGCGGGCAGGGTGCGCTCCTCGATCGCCGTGAAGCCGATCTTCGTCCCCGTGTTCACGGCGATCTTTCCGGCCTCTTCCTTGATGCGTTCGAAGATGCCGTGGATCTTATCCGCGTCGAGATCCCGCAGCTCGAGGCTCATCTCGGCCCGCCCCGGGATGACGTTGACCGCCCCCGGCTCGACCCGGATCCGTCCGACCGTTCCGACCTGGCGCCCGGGCCGCTCTGTCACGACCCGGTTCACGGCGGCGATCAGGTGCGCCGCGGCCAGGAGGGCGTCGCGTCTCTGATCCATGGGCGTCGTCCCGGCGTGGTTGGCGAAACCGTCGATCACGACCTCCCACCGGGCGATACCGACGATGCCCTCGACGATGCCGACGGGGATCCCCTTGCCGTCAAGAACGCCCCCCTGCTCGATGTGGATCTCGAGGTAGGCGGCGATGTCTCCCTTCCTCCTCGCGGCTTCGCCGAGACGGGACGGATCGCCGCCGGCCGCGACGATCCCCTCCCGTACGGAGAAACCGCCCGGGGTCATGATCTCGAGGGTCTTGGCCTCGAGCTCCCCGACCAGAGCTTTGCTCCCGATGAGGCCGCCTTCCTCGTCCGTGAAGATGATGAT
>Ga0209706_10000992_pt1 | contig 16093 bp, 11 predicted proteins | sample PPLLaktember2015_6_FD_187263 | JGI IMG/M metagenome (GOLD analysis project Ga0209706, IMG submission 187263) | Freshwater sediment microbial communities from Prairie Pothole Lake near Jamestown, North Dakota, USA - PPLs Lake P8 Core (1) Depth... | ecosystem: Environmental > Aquatic > Freshwater...
TGAGGGCCCGGGCATTGTCGTCGGTGCAGTAGCCCTCACGATAGTTGGGGACCGTGAAAATGGCGTGCTGCAGCATGCCGGTTTCGTCCGTCAAACGGCGCATGTGATCCAGCCTGAGCGGAGGCAGCTCCCCCAGGTGCTTGTCCAGCGCTTTGGCCGTGAAGCCCGGGGGCGCGAAATGCCGGCGTTCCGTGCGGGCCCGTTCAAAGCTCTCCATGTAGCGCCGCGCCACCTTTGGCCAGATCATCTCCCGCCCGAGCAGATAGGCCCGCTTTCGCATGGCGTGGCGCTCGGCCTCGTTTTCCATGAGGTAGATGACCTTTTCCGCCAAAGCCGCCGGATCGCGGAAGGGGACCAGCGCGCCTCGTCCCTGGGACAGCAGCTCTTCCGCATACCAGTAGGGGGTCGAGATCACGGCTTTGCCCGCTCCGACCGTATAGGCCAAGGTGCCGGAGGTGATCTGCTGCGCGTTCAGGTAAGGGGTGATATAGATGTCGGCCGCGCCGATGAACTCGACCAGCTCCTCAAGACTGACGAAACGGTTGTAGAAGATCACGTGGCCTTCCACGCCTTTCTCTTGAGCCAGCCATTGGAGCGACAGCCGATAAGTCTCCCCTTCGTGCTGGATCACGTGGGGATGGGTGGCGCCGACGACAAGATACACGACGTCCGGATAGCGGGCCACAATGGCAGGCAGGGCGGAGATGACCGTTTCGATCCCCTTGTTCGCCGACAGCAAGCCAAAGCTGAGCAGAACGGTCTTGCCCTCGACGCCAAAGAGGTCCTTGTTGAAGCTCGGGTCGACGAAGGGCACATCGGGGATGCCGTGGGGGATCAGATCGATCTTCTCCGGCGGCACGCGATAGATCGTCCGCAAGAATTCCGCCCCGCGCTCGCTCATGACGACCAGCCGGTCCGACAGCGAGGCGACCTCTTCCAACACCCGGCGCTGATCGGGGTCGGGCTCCTTGAGAATGGTGTGCAGGGTCGTGACGATGGGCATGCGCAGCTCGCGCAGGAGGGTCAGGATGTGGCTGCCCGCCTTTCCGCCGAAAATGCCGTATTCGAATTGCAGGTTCACCAGGCCCACATTGTTGATGTTCAGGAAATCGGCGGCCCGGCTGTACGACTCGATATCCGTCTCCGTCAGCTCGAACCGGACGCGGCCCGGATAGTCATAGCCGGCCTCGGTGTCGTTGACCGGCATGGCGATGCAGGTCGTGCCGGCATATTCAGAAGCGACGGCCTCGCAGAGGTCCGTGGTGAACGTGGCGATGCCGCACTGCCGCGGCATGTAGTTGCCGATGAAGGCGATGCGCTTAAAGGTCGAGTGGGCTGAGCCCTCTTCCATGACGATCTTCTCCTTCCTGCCCCCTGCTCCGGTCCTTTGGCCAATGAACGAAGAGAGATTAGACCGGGACCGAGCGTTTCCTGGTTGGAAGTTGAGCCACTCGGGATTCCACCGACAGCTCAGTATATCACAATCCACGGACGATTCCGGGATCTTCTGAAGAGGCGATCCTGATGTTGGTCAGTGTCGGGGCGAATGTGCTCGCCGCGATCCTGGCCATCTGAATAACCCTTGACAATATCGACAATATAGCATATTATGTCGACATAAGTCGACTTACCATGATAATAAAATGATATATATATCTATTCTTTCGAGGTCAAGCTCCAATGTTTGTCGATATCCGAAGCCGCATCCAGCCTGAGATCTTCGATTATCAGACTCTGACTGACGCCCTCCAGGATCTATCCTCGCCCAGAGATAAGATCACGCGTCTGCTCAAGGAGAGGATCATCATCAGGGTCAAGAAGGGGTTGTACGTTTTCGGCGACAAGTACCGAAGATATCCCTATACCAAGGAGCTACTGGCCAATCTCGTCTACGGCCCCTCTTATGTTTCTCTCGATTATGCGCTCGCCTATCACGGGCTCATCCCCGAGAGGGTCGAGGCCCTGACGTCGGTAACGCCGAAACGCTCCCGCAGGTTCAGCACCCCGGAGGGGCTCTTCTTCTATCGTCAGATCCCCGCCCGGGCATATGAAGTCGGGATGGTCCGGGTGGAAGGGGAGCACGGCCAGGCGTTCCTGATCGCCTCTCCCGAGAAGGCCCTGGCGGACAAGATCGTATCGGTCCGCGGCGCCCCCAACTCCTCTATCGGTGAGATGGGCCGGTTCCTCGAGGAGGACCTGAGGATCGACACCGGCGACATCCGCTCTCTTTCCGCCGAAAAGATCGAAGAGTTCGCCGGACGCTACAGATCCCTGAGGCTCAGGCGCCTCAGCGGGTATCTGAGACGGCTCCAGAGGTCCGGAGAGGTGACCCCCCATGAATGAGGCCATCCGCCAGATGTTGGCTACGTACGAGATCCGCACCGCGGGAGATTCCCTGCGCGCCCTCAGAGAAGTCATGCAGGAGATCGCGCTTCTCGGCCTCTGGAGAAGCAAGCTCTTCGAACATGCCGCCTTCTACGGCGGCACGGCGCTCCGGGTGCTTTACGGGCTTGACCGTTTCTCCGAGGATTTGGACTTTTCACTCCTCGAGAAGCGCATAGACTTCGACTTGGCCGGCTACAGCGAAGCCCTGAAGAGAGAGCTGGCCTCCTTCGGGTTCGCCGTCGAGATCGAGAGCCGGCCCAAGCCGGTCTCTGCGGCCATCCAATCCGCTTTCCTCAAGGCCGATACGCGGACCCAGATGATCACGGTCGAATTCGATAAGGATCTCATTCAACAAGTCCCGCGGAACCAGGTGCTGAAGATAAGGCTGGAGGTCGACGTCGATCCGCCCCCGGGATTCGCGACGGAAGTGCGATACCTCCTCAGACCGGTCCCGTTCTCTGTCCGGACGTTCAGCTTGCCCGATCTTTTCGCCGGCAAGATGCACGCCGTTCTCTGCCGCGAGTGGAAGAGCCGGGTCAAGGGTCGTGACTGGTACGATCTTGTTTGGTTCGCGGCCTTTCATCCCGAGCTGCATCTTGCCCACCTCGAGGAGAGGATGCGTCAGACGGGACATTGGAAGGGGCCGGCGCCATTGAGGGCGGAGGACTTGCGCGACTTATTGGCAAAGAGGATCGACCAGGTCGACATCGATCTGATCCGGCACGAGGTCGAGCCCTTCGTGAAAGACGCGGCATCTTTGGCGATCTGGTCGAAGGAGTTCTTCCTCGACGTCGCGTCCCGGATCAAGATCGTATGATGCACCGCCCTCGCGTCTGCGCGAGGCCATAGGACACGATCAGCGAAAGTGCCGCTAACCGCCTAGATGGTCAGGCTGATCACTTTCGAGAGCCCTTCATCCCGGGGACTGTTCGTAATGTATATCTTCGCTTTATAGGGGCCGGGATGAAGCGGATCCTTATCGTTTCCCGCAAGGTTCCAGACATACTCCTTGACCTCTGATTGGCCCGGCGCAAGTTCAATACCCCATACCAAGGTAGTGAAATGACCTTCAAAAGAATATTTCCAGACGAGATGTCCGGTTTGTCGTCTACCCGGTAAACGTCAGGCCCTTTCTCTTTGCCCTCAATCGGTCGGACATCTTGAGTTCCTCGCCAAGTTGGCGCAAGCGCCTGGATCTTCGGCGGTGAAAAACGAAAAGGTCATCAAACAAGAGAACCAGGAATATCAACAGGAAATAGGGCTTGGCAGTCAGAACGCTCAAGACGCCCAAAATGAGCAATATTCCAACCCCGATATATAAGACAGTTCTCTGTTCACTGTTCCTTTTGATCTTGAGCGACTTCCATTCGTCGAACTTAGCCCTATCAATACCGGGGAAATCGGACGCAGTAAGGCCCCCCCTTTTATCATTCATGTCTGGCCTCCCTCGCTAAAATCACCCTATCACCGGTCTCATGGCAGAGTCAACTCGATCCGACGGCCGGGGGCAGATCCTATGGATCGAAGGAGGGAAGGGTGAACGCTTGACAACAGGCACCCTCGAACCGAGATTGTCCATAGAAGCGTCGATCGTATCCGTCGGCGTCAGGCATCGCGAATATCCGGGGATGGGGGAGGCTGAGATGAGGTACCTAGCGTCCGTCCTGGCTCTGGCCCCGGGTATCTTCGCGTTCGTTTCGGATCCTGATGCGCTCGGCGTCGGCCTTTTGGTGATCTTCGCTTTTCCGCTCTATTTAGCGTGGCGGAACAATATCGTGGGGGGCATCATCCTGATCGCCGTCGGGGCCCTGATGCTGGGACTCTTCTTCATTAATCTCCTGGGTCCCGGCGGGATCCCTGGGGGAGTCTTAGGGATTCTCTCCTGGGTCATGTTTGTTGTCTTTCCCGTGGCCGCAGGGATTCTGTTCATCCTGGCAGGGAAGAAAAGAAGAACGGTTGATCAGGGCTAAATGAGTCAAGAAAAACGAAAGGGGGTCGCTATGGTCAAAGAAGTCACTCTCCGACGCATGGCCCATGCCGCAACCGCGATCGCCGTCGGCGTAGCCGCCTTATGGGCCTTCTTGTTCCTGCCTCGACTGGCTGCGCATCCCATGGCGATCGCCGACCGCGTCGATCACTCGTCCAAGGTCTTCTTTGCCATCCAATTGGCGGCGGTCGTCGTTCTGCTGGCCGTCGTCATTCTGAGCCGGCGCCGCGTCAGAATGCTCAGCGGCCCCCTGTATCTCGGGGCGCTCCTCCTGTTCCTGCATGACTTCTTCGTGTTCAACGGTGCCGTCAATTATCTGCAAGCCTATCAGGGCTTTTCTACAGAGGCGATCCTGATGTTGGTCTGCGTCGGGGCGAATGTGATCGCCGCGGTCCTGGCCATCATAGCGGGGAAAAAGTATCTGCAATTGGCCAGGGCGCATCCATAACGGAATTGGCGGGTGAGTTCATCGCGCCGCGGGCGAAGTCAGCGATCAGAGCCTGTCGGTCGCGTCGAGGAACCTCTCGAAAAAGAGCCGGACGGCGTTCCCCAGGGCCTCGAACGAGCTGAATCCTCCCGTGGTGAAGAAGGCGCCGCCCGTCCGGCGGGAGGGATCGAAATAGACCTCGGCAAAAAAGGCCGGCCCGAAACCGTTCATCTGGAAGATGCGGCGGTTTCCCACCTGATTAAGCGTCCAGACAAAGCCCCGGCCGAGGATCGGGAAGCCGCGGCCGGCCGGCGCCCCGTCGGGATCCTGTAAGGCCAGTATCGCATCGACCGTTTCCGGCTTGAGGATCTGCGTCCCTTCGAACCGTCCGCGGTCGATCATCATGATCAGGAAGTTGCCGACGTCTCCGGCCGTGGTCCGCAGACCGCCATCCATGTAGCCGGGCCAGGTCGAGGGCTCTTCCTTCTTCATCCCGCCGGGATGCCTGGCGTAGTCATAGGCATACCGGCTCTCCTCGAGGTCGGCCAAGCGCCACGAGCTGTCCTTCATCCGCAGGGGAACGAAGATCGTCCGACGGCAGTATTCCCAGAACGGCGATCCGCTGAGCCGTTCGATGACGCAGCCGATCAGCGAATAGCTGCTGTTGCTGTAGGCGTAGCGCGTCCCGGGCGGATAGTCCAGGAAATTCTTGTCAGAATAGTATTTCCCTCCGGGCACCAGGAATTCCCGGAGGACTTCCTCCGCCGTCGCCGTGGGGTCCCGCGTCTCTCCGAGGAAGCCCAGCCGGTTCTCTCCGGCCTGGAAATCGACGTCGAAGATGCCGGCCGTGAACGACAACAGCATCCGCAGCGTGATCGGCTTGTCCGGGTAGCGCGGATTGCGCACGGAGAAGGAAAGATAGCGGTTGACGTCGTCGTCGAGACCGCATTTCCCCTCCTCCCGCAGGCGCATGAAGGCGGCCAAGGTCACGGTCTTGGAGACCGACCCAACGCCGAAGATCGTCCCGGGCCCGACCGGACGCCGAGCCTCGATATCGGCCAGGCCGGCCGAGCCGATCCAGGCCACCCGGCCGTCCTTGACGATGCAGGCGCCGAGGCCGGCCAGCCCGAGCTCGCGGACCTGGGCGCCGAGGAACTCGTCCAGCTCGTTGGGCGCGCTGCGGGCCGACTGGGCCCAGACGTGCGGCAGGGCGGCCAAGGCAAGGAAAGCCAGCGACAGCGCGGCCACAGCCTTGGCGCGGGCGGAACGGGGGGCCAGGAGCTTGGGTCTCAAAGGGCTCTCCTCTCGGTGGTCTCGCGCTATCGACCCCGTCGCATCAGGGGCCTTTCTTAACAGCGGTGAATTCGATGTGGGACGGGTGCTCTTTGGTCCGATAGAGCCGGTGGGTGGCCTTCTGAAAGTCCTCTTCCCCGGCCGTCCGGATATCGCAGAACTTCTGGGGATTCCGGTCGAAGAGCGGGAACCACGAGCTCTGGACCTGGATCATGATCCGGTGCCCCTTGAGGAAGGCGTGCTGGACGTCGGGCAGTTCGAAGGCCACCTTGGCCGCCCGGCCGGGGACGAACGGCTCGGGCTTCTCGAAGCTCGTCCGGAACTTGCCGCGGAAGATGTCGCCGCGGACGAGCCGCTGGTAGCCGCCCATCCGGACGTTGAGGGGATTCGGCTTGGGGTCGGGCGCGTCGTCGGGGTAGACGTCGATCACCTTGACGACCCAGTCGGCGTCGGTCCCGGTCGTCGAGACGTAGAGCTCGGCCTTGATCGGGCCGGTGATCGTGATGTTCTCCGCGAGCGGCTCCGTGGCGTAGACCAGGACGTCGGGACGGGAGGCGGCGAAGCGCTGGTCCTCGACGAAATAGTCGCGGTTGTACCGGGACGTGGTCTGCTGAGTATAGGGGACGGGCTTGGCTGGATCGCTCGGGAACTCGTCGAATCCCGGCCCCGCGGGCCCGGACGGCGGATCGAAGCTCAAGAGGCCGCTCCCGGCGAAGAACACCTTCTTCGGCCCGGCCTCCGCCGGCGGCCATGCGTCGTAGGTCCTCCATTCGTCGGTCCCGGTCTCGAAGACGACGGCTTCGGGGATGTCGAGCGTCCCTTTCCCCTTCAAGTAATATTCGAAGAAGGGAAACTCGATCTTCTCCTGGAAATAGGCCCTGGTCCCGCTGAAGACGAACGGGCCCCGGTTCTCGCTCCCGCCGGCCAGGAAGTTCCAGCCGCCGTGGGGCCAGGGACCCATGACGATCGAGTTCCTGAGGCCCGGGCGGACCCGCTCGATCGTCTTGTACGTCCGGAGCGTGCCGCTCAGGTCCTCCGCGTCGTACCAGCCCCCGGCGACCAGGACCGGGGGCTTGATATTGTGGAGGTGGGGATAGGTCGAAAGGGTCCGCCAATAGGCGTCGTAGGGCTCGTGCGCCATGGTCTCCCGCCAGACCTCGTTCTCCGGGCCGATGATCTTGGCCGTGAGGTCCTTCAGGGGCCCCAAGCCGAGGTAGAACGAATAGCCGTCGGGCGTGGGGAGGCGAAGCCGGGAGGGCCCCTTCTCGGTCGGCGCCTCCCGCTTCTGGCCCATGGTGTAGGCGTAGTTCGCGTAGTGGGCCAGGTACAGCGCGCCGTTGTGCAGCCCGTCGTCGCCCATATAGAGGTCGCCCATGGGCGCCTGAAGGGAGGCGGCTGCGACGGCCGGATGGGCGGCCAGGGCGGTCATGGTCGCGGTGAAGCCGGGATAGGAGATGCCCCACGCGCCGACCTTGCCGTTGTGGTCTGGGACGTTCTTCAGGAGCCAGTCGATCGTGTCGTAGGCATCGCTGCTTTCGTCGACGTCGGCCGCGGTTCTCTTGTCCTCGATGTAGGGGCACATGTACCGGAACGTCCCTTCGGATTTGAACGTACCCCGGACCTCTTGGCTGACCACGATGTAGTTTTCCTTCAAGAACAGGAGCGAGGGCATGGTGACATTGGTGAAGGTCTGGCCGTAGGGCGCCAGGCCGTAGGGCGACCTCAGGAAGATGATGGGGTGCCGCTCCGACCGGTCGATGGGACTGAAGATCTGGGTGAAGAGGCGGACGCCGTCCCGCATCGCGACCATGACCTCCGTCTTCCGGTAGTGCCTTTCGAAGTAGCCCTGGCGGTCGCTCGGCGACGCCGGGTCGGCCTTGGCGTCGTCGAATTCCGCCTTCTTCGTCGCGATCGCATCCAGCTTCTGGGACGCATTGGTGGCCCGGAACCTCGTGAATCGCCCCGCGTCGTCCTTGAGGAAATCGATCTGGAACGTCCCCTTGGCGGGGGAGATATGGACGAAGCGAAGCTCCTGGCCTTCGACGGGATCGAATTTCGTGGAGGATGCGTCCCCGGCCGAGACCGTCCGGAGCGAGCCGTCCTTGAAGTAGACCTGCAAGGCGTCCGCGGCCTGACCCGGGATCACGATCTCGTAGAGGCCTTCGATCCCGGGGTATTTCGCGGCGTAGTCGACGGGCAGGACCTGGAGCGAGGCCGGGCCCCGAACGAGGGCCAGCAGGGAAAGGCCCGCGATCAGCCGTCCGATGATGAGGCGCGATCGTGAAGGCATGAGTCCTCCGCAAGCGGCGATGATATACCAGAAGACGCGAGGTGTGGAAGAAAGGTTCCTCTCAGGTCCCCGGCCTGGGAACATTATGGCCTATTGGGGCGTATATAGGAGTGTGCGGTCGCTTTTTATCCTTCGCCCTGCCTTTTCCAGGCCATTCGGCCTATTCAATGCAGCCGTGAGGAGGCAACCATGAAGTCTGTCAGCCGGCGGGATTTTCTCAAGACCGGCACGGTGGCCGCCGCCGCCACCGCGGCCACGCCGCTCCTGTCCAAGGGGTGGTTCGGCCTGTCGGGGGCCGAGGCCCCTGGCTATTTCGAGCGCGAGTTCGGCATCACCGAGGCCCTCTGCCGCAAGGTCCTGGCCGAAGCCCTGGCCAAGGGCGGGGACTTCGCCGACCTCTACTTCGAGCACACGGTCAGCAACAACCTGATCCTCGAGGACGGCAAGGTCAATCGGGCCGCGAGCGACGTCGCCCTGGGCGTGGGCATCCGGACCGTCAAGGGCGACCAGGTCGGCTACGGGTTCACCCAAGAGCTGGCCGAGAAGCCGATGTTGGCCGCGGCCGCGACCGCCGCGACGATCGCCTCGGGCGCGGGCCGCGCTCCGGGCGCCCGCTTCACCCCGCTCAAGCTGGCCGACTACTACCCGCTCAAGACCCTGCTCACGGCCGTGCCGCTCGAGTCCAAGGTGCCGCTCGTCCAGAAGGTCAACGACCGCTGCTTCGCCGCGTCGCCTCTCGTGGTCAAGGTCACGTCCTCGTTCGCCGACCAGCAGAAGCGCATCCTCATCGTGACGAGCGACGGGGTCAGGGCCGAGGACCTCCAGCCCCGGACCTATCTCACCGCGACCGCCGTCGCCGAGAAGAACGGCAAGCGCGAACGCGCCGGGTGGAACTTCGGCGGCCGGCGCGACTTCGCCTTCTACACCCCGGCCCTGATCGAGGAGCTGGCCAAGACCGCCGTCGACCGGACCCTGGTCCTCTTCGACGCCGTCCAGCCGCCGGCGGGGGAGATGCCGGTCGTCCTCGGCCCCGGGGTCACCGGCGTCCTTCTTCACGAGGCCATCGGCCACGGCATGGAGGCCGACTTCAACCGCAAGAAGATCTCGACCTTCTGCACCATGATCGGCAAGAAGGTGGCCGAGCCCTTCGTCACCATCGTCGACGACGGCACGGTGCCGAACCTCCTCGGCTCCATCAACGTGGACGACGAGGGCACGCCCGGGCAGCGGACCCTGCTCGTCGACAAGGGCATCCTCACGAGCTACCTTCACGACCGCATCTCGGCCGCGTTCTACGGCGTCAAGCCGACCGGCAACGGCCGCCGCCAGAGCTACCAGTACGCGCCCATCCCCCGGATGAGGAACACCTACATGACCGCGGGGCCGGTGACACCGGACGAGGTCGTCAAGGCCGCCGGCAAGGGCATCTACGTCGAGGACGTCAGCAACGGCCAGGTCAAGATCGGCGAGGGCGACTTCGCCTTCTTCGTCTCGCAGGGGCGGATGATCGAGAACGGCAAGCTCGCCGCCCCGATCAAGGACGTCAACATCATGGGCAACGGGCCCAAGATGCTGGCCAACACGACCATGGTGGCCAACGATTTCGAGTTCAACCTGGGCGGCACCGGCGCCTGCGGCAAGGGCGGCCAGTCCGCCCCCTGCGGCTTCGGCCAGCCGACCTGCCTGGTCAAGTCCCTGACCGTGGGCGGGACCCGCGGCTGAGGAAAGGAGACCGACGATGAAACAGGAACTCTACGACCTCGCGGCCTGGGGGATCAAGGAAGCCAAGGCGGCCGGCGCCGACGCGTGCCGCGTCCGGATCGAGGGCGAACGGACCGTCGAGATCGGCTATCGGGACCGCAAGCCCGAGAACATCAAGGAGGCCTCGACCAGGAACATGGGGATCGAGATCTTCGTCGCGGGCCGCTACTCCGTCATGAGCACGTCGGACCTCCGGAAGGATGCCCTGAGGGAGTTCATCGGCCGGGCCGTGGCCCAGACCCGGCTGCTGGCCGAGGACCCATTCCGGACCCTGCCCGAGCCCAAGTATTACGAGGGGCGGCAGGCGGTCGACCTGGAGCAGGTCGACCCGGGCTACGGGGCGCTGACACCGGCGGCCCGGCACGATTTTGTCAAGGCCATCGAGGCGGCCTGCCTCGAGAAGGGCGGGGACAAAGTCATCTCGGTCACCGCCGGATCGACGGACGGTTACGCCGAGTCGGCGGCCATGACCAGCAACGGCTTCGACGGCTACGAGGAATCGACCTATTTCGTGGGCCAGGCCGGGATGACCGGCAAGGACGAGGGAGACCGGAGGCCCGCCGAATACGCCGGGGCCGTGGCCCTGCGGAGGCGGGACCTGCCCAAGCCCGAGGAGATCGGACACGAGGCGGCACGCCGGACCCTGGCCCTGTTCGGGGGGAAGAAGCTCAAGACGGAGACCCTGCCGGTCATCATCGAGAACAGGGTCGTCGGCCGCTTCGGCGACGGCTTCATGCAGGCCCTGTTCGGCCGGATGATCCAGCAGAAGCAGAGCTTCCTCGCCGACAAGAAGGGCCAGAAGGTCGGCAGCGGCCTGTTTACCCTGATCGACGATCCTCTTCTCAAGGGCGGGCTGAACTCGCGGCTCTTCGACGGCGACGGCCTCGCGGCCCGGAAGCGGATCCTCGTCGACGGGGGAGTCCTCAAGGACTTCTTCATCGACTGGTACTACAGCCGCAAGCTCGGGGTCGAGCCGACGACCGGCGCCCCCTCGAACGTCATCGTTCCGCCGGGCCGGCGCTCGGTCGCCGAGATCATGAAGGACCTCGGCCGGGGCATCCTGATCACCGGCTTCATCGGAGGCAATTCGAACTCGACGACCGGCGACATGTCGATCGGCATCGTCGGGCAGCTGTTCGAGAAGGGGGAGGTCGTTCAGGCCGTGTCCGAGATGAACGTCGCCGACAACCACCTCAAGCTCTGGCACCGTCTGGCCGAGGCGGCCAACGACCCCTATCCCTATTCCTCGAACCGGACCCCGAGCCTGGTGTTCACGGACGTGGTGGTGTCGGGGCTGTAGCCGCCTCTCAGTCGTTCGGCCTCAGCGTTTCGATGAAATCGGACTTGACCCGGTGGCTTCCTGCGCAAGGTAGAAAACGGTCGCTTCCAATTGGTGATGGGATCCGACCATTGAGATCAACATCGCAAAAAACATCCGCGCAGCATCAAGCTTCAGGCTCCCGGCAGAGATGGGGCTGCTCAATACCCTTTTGACTTCGAAACCTCCATACGCCAGTTGTTCCTTGATCTGCCCCACGGTGTACTCGGTAACGTGGTGTCGTGATATCAAAGCCACCGGCTTGCCCCTCAATATACGCACAAGATTGTCGATCCTGTAACGGCTCGGAGTTGAGATAATGAGGTGCCCGCCGGGTTTTAACGTTCGCTTTATCCTGCTCAACAGGAACAACGGATCAGGAACGTGCTCCCAGAGATTGTTACATACGATTACGTCGAAGAAGCCTTTCGCATAGGGACTTTCATATGCGTCACCGACCGCGAAATCGATCCCCGGAAAGTGTTCGTGAGCATATTCGATCGCCGAAACCGAGTGATCCAAGCCAGTGACTTCGCCTCCGCTCAGTGCTTGACGTATCCTTTCAGTGATGTGTCCTTGCCCGCACCCGAGATCGAGGATCTGTCGCGACTCTTGTCGCCGGGAGACGGCCTCACGAACCAAATCGACTGTGAGATCGATCCGACGCTTGTGAAACTCACTGTCTATGTTCAGCTCTACGGTATATGGATCCGAGGTTGCGTATTCATCGCTGGCACGCAGCTTGTCAGGAGGGAGAAAGATGCGGAACCCTTTGGGATGCCGCGCAAATCGATGGTCTCCATAGAGATGGTCCCACTGAATCAGATCGCAACCGTCTGATGCCAAGTCAAGGGGCCTGTTGTTCGTGTAATCGTAGTATTTGCATTCAGGCATCAGTTTGCTGGTCATAGACCTGCCGGCCAATCAGAAAGGACCTGGCCATTAATGGGAAATCAAAAAAGGTCCCCCATCGCCAAAAGACTCGCAGCCCTTGCCTATTAGTTATGTTAGCATGCGTCACTACCGGTTTCAACTCCGACGTGAGACCGGTGTTCTGCAGAGGCGATCCTGATGTACTGGCCGCCCATCTTCCCTGCGGCCCCGTCGGCGGGCCGCAAGCCAGTCAGCATGATCCAAACGGGGCCAAAAGAAAACAGGCCGTTGCCCCGGCAACCTTTGCCCCGGCCCCTGACTCTATCATCGTGAGCGGCCGCGCAATTCGGCCGTTCAGCCCGCGCAAGGAGGGCGAAAGATGAGACGTTTCTGCGGCCTGTTCCTCTTGGCCATGGCTACGCTCGGGACCCGGGGGTCGCTCGCGGCGGTCGACGCGCGCCTCATGCGGCAGCCGGCCGTTTCCGGCAATGAGATCGCCTTCGTCCATGCCGGTGACATCTGGATCGCGCCCAAGACGGGAGGGCCGGCCCGCAGGCTCTCGACGCCTCCGGGCGAGGAATCCTTTCCGCGCTTCTCGCCGGACGGCTCGCTCGTCGCCTTCACCGCGAACTACGACGGCAACGAGGACGTTTACGTGCTCCCGGCCGGGGGAGGGCCGCTCAAACGGCTCACGCACCACCCCTCGCCGGACCGGATGCTGGGCTGGACCCCGGACGGGAAGGCGGTCCTCTACGCGTCGCCGATGGCCAACGGCATCCCGCGGCTCAACCAGCTCTTCAGGGTTCCTCGGGAGGGAGGACTGCCGGAGAGGCTGCCCGTCCCGTACGGGGAGTTCGGGGCGATCTCGCCCGACGGCCGGACTCTGGCGTTCGTGCCGAACAGCGTGGACCTTCGCACCTGGAAGCGCTACCGCGGGGGGCTGGTCTCCCGCCTTTGGCTCTTCGACCTGGGGACGCGCGCGTCGAGCGCGGTCGGCGACGACGGCGCCAACTACAGCCAGCCGATGTGGCACGGCTCCACGCTCTACTTCCTGAGCGACCGCGGCCCCCGCGGCCGCAGCAACATCTGGGCGCGCGACGGCGGGTCCGGCCGGCTGCGACAGGTCACGGCTTATGAGGACTACGACGTGAGATTCCCGTCGATCGGCCCCGCTGACATCGTGTTCGAACACGGCGGCCGTCTCGAGCTCCTCGACCTGGCCAGCGGGAAGGTCCGCGAGGTCGAAGTCCAGGCCCTCACCGACCGCGCCACCCTCAGGCCCCAGCGGAAGAAAGTCTCGGACCTGGTCGTCCGGGGGACCCTCTCGCCCGCCGGCCGGCAGGCGGTGTTCGAGGCCCGCGGGGACCTCTTCAACGTTCCCGTCGAGCCGGGGCCGGTCTATGACCTCACCCGGACCCCGGGCGCCGCGGAACGCTTCCCCGCCTGGTCTCCGGACGGGACGACGATCGCGTACTGGAGCGACAGGACCGGAGAGTACGAGCTGACCGTCCGCGGGGCCGGCGGGACCGGGGACGAGCGCACGGTCACGAGGCTCGGTCCGGGCTTCCGCTACCGCATCTTCTGGTCCCCGGATTCCACCCGGGTGGCCTTTGCGGACCAGGCCCAGAACATCCTCCTGTGCGACATCGGCAGCGGGGCGGTCACCCGGATGGACAAGGCTCTTTACCTGTTCGAAAGCACCCTCCAGCGGTTCACCGCGAGCTGGTCGCCCGACTCCCGGTGGGTCGCGTTCAGCCGCCAGCTCGCGAACCGGATGTCGGCCGTCTTCCTCTACGACACGAGGGAGAAGAAGCTCGCGCAGGCGACGTCCGGGTTTTGCGACGACTTCGCTCCGGTCTTCGACCCGGAGGGAAGATATCTCTACTACGCCTCCAGCCGCAGCTTCCGGTCCTCCTCGGGCACCGACGACTCCTGGATCTTCGCCAACACGGTCAAGCTGGTGGCCGTCCCCCTCAGGCGCGACGTCCGTTCGCCCTTGGCGCTCGCGAGCGAGGCGGAGAGCGGCGGGAGCGCCGCCGCGCCGGGCCCGCCGGCCGCGACCGGGATCGATCTGGCGGACCTCGAGGCCCGGGCCGTGGTCCTCCCGCCTGCCGAGGGTCGCTACGCGGACCTCCGGGCGCTCCCGGGGAGGCTCTTCTACCGCAGGCTGCCGAGGACCGGCTCGGGCGAAGAGAAGAGCCCGCTCGTCTTCTACGACCTGGCCGAGCGGGCCGAGAAGACCGTGGTCGACGACGTGGACTCCTACGAGATCGCCGCCGGCGGAGGAAAGATCCTGGCCGCGAAGGGGAAGACGTTCAGCGTTCTCGACCCCAAGCCCGGGCAGAAGATGGACCGCGTCCTCCCCACCTCCGAGCTCGAGATGGTCGTCGACCCGGTCGCGGAGTGGCGCCAGATCTTCATGGACGTCTGGCGCTTCGAGCGGGACATCTTCTACGACCCGAACATGCACGGCGTGGACTGGCCCGGCGTGCGCGATCGCTACGGCGCCCTCCTCGAAGGGTGCGTCACCCGCTTTGACGTCAACGACGTGCTCGGAGAGATGCTCGGCGAGCTCAATTCCTCTCACGCCACCAGGAGCGGGGGAGACCTCGAGAAGACCGAGCGGCGTGGCGTCGGCCTGCTCGGCGCGGATTATTCGGTCGAGAGCGGGGCCTTCCGGATCAAGCGCATCTGCCGCGTCGCCCCCTGGGACTCCGATGTCCGCTCGCCGCTCCTCGAGCCGGGTCTGGGTGTCGTCGAAGGGGACTACCTGCTCGCGGTCAACGGCGTGCCCCTCGACGCGACGGGGGACCCTTGGGCGGCGTTCGACGGCCTGGCCGGGAAGCCCGTCCGCCTCACGCTCAACGGCCGTCCCTCGCTCGACGGCTCCCGCACGGTGACGGTCAAAACGCTGGAGAGCGAGGAACGGCTGCGCCAGCTGGCCTGGGTCGAGGCGAACAGGCTCGAGGTCGAGAGGGCGACCGGCGGCCGCATCGGCTACATCTACGTTCCCGACACGGGCGCCCAGGGGAAGCAGGACCTCTACCGGCAGTTCATGGGCCAGCTCGGCAAGGAGGGCCTGATCATCGACGAGCGCTTCAACGGCGGCGGCGACATCCCCGATCGCCTGATCGACCCCCTCAGGCGTCCGGTCGTCAACTACTGGGCGGTGCGGGACGGGCGGGACTGGCAGTGGCCCTACGCTTCGCTCCCGGGCCCCAAGGTCATGCTCATCAACGGTTGGAGCGGTTCGGGCGGCGACGCTTTCCCGTATTACTTCCGGCAGGCCGGCCTCGGGCCTCTGATCGGCCAGCGCACACTTGGCGGGCTGATCGGCACGCTCGGCGCTCCACCCCTCGTCGACGGCGGGACCGTCACGGTGCCTACGATCGGCGTTTACTCCGTGGACGGCAAGTGGATCGTGGAGGGGCACGGCGTCGATCCCGACATCCGGGTCGTGGACGATCCCTCGAAGATGGCCGAGGGCGGCGACCCGCAGCTCGACCGAGGCATCGAGGAGGTTTTGCGTCTCCTCAAAGAGAGGCCTCACGTCGCTCCGAAGAGGCCTGCCTACGAGGACCGCTCGGGACGGACTCCGCGCTCTTGACACCGGCTCAGGGCCCGGCTATCCTCGTCTTTCGAAGCGAAGTGTTGATACGATCATCGGGGGAACCAGCGCGGGGTCCGAACTCGCCCCGCCGATCCGGAGAAAACCCTCTACCTGACTTTCCAGGTTACGGCCTGGGGCTTGACGTGTAA
>Ga0209706_10000993_pt1 | contig 16088 bp, 22 predicted proteins | sample PPLLaktember2015_6_FD_187263 | JGI IMG/M metagenome (GOLD analysis project Ga0209706, IMG submission 187263) | Freshwater sediment microbial communities from Prairie Pothole Lake near Jamestown, North Dakota, USA - PPLs Lake P8 Core (1) Depth... | ecosystem: Environmental > Aquatic > Freshwater...
CGAGCGTAACGACTTCCACACCTATGCGCCGCTGCTCTATGAGGTGAGCGCGTCCCCCGAGGAAGTCGCCAGCTACTACGATCTGAAATCCATCGTGACCTTTCCGTTGGGCAAGGTGGTGGGCGGATACGCCATCGACGTGGTGCGCGACACGGTCAGCGGGCTGGATCTGCCGAACGGCCAGGTGGCGCTGGCCAGCGGGCGGCAGCTGGATTACGACTATCTCATCATCGCGCTCGGCGCGGAGACCAACGACTACGGCATTCCCGGTCTGCAGGAGGCCGGACTGGGACTGAAGACCTTCGACGACGCCATCCGCATCCGCGACGCGATCTGGCTGTCCAGCTGCAGCCTGAACCGGCTCGGCATCGTGATCGGCGGGGGCGGTTCGACCGGGGTGGAACTGGCCGGCGAACTGCAGCCCTGGCTCAACGCCATCACCCAGGCGGGCCGCTGCCGCACCGGCATCACCCTGCTGCATGCCGGCCCCAGCGTGCTCACCGGGTTTTCGCCGCGCGTGGTGGAGAAGGTTGCTATCCGCCTTGCCCGGCTGAAGGTGAAGGTGCTGACCGATGAACGGATCGTGGCGATCGACAGCGAGGCGCGCAGCGTCCGGCTCGAAAGCGGCATGCAGATTCCCTTCGACGTCCTGATCTGGACGGCAGGGGTCAAGCCCAATTCGATACTGGGCGGCCTGCCGGTCCGCTATGCGGCGGGCGGGCGGCTGGCGGTGGCAGCCGACCTGTCTCTCCTGCCGGAGGGGGAGACGCGCCTGCACGGCAAGGTGTACGGCGTGGGCGATGCGGCCTGCGCTGCGGTGCCGCAAGGCGGCCACGCGGTGCCGATGACGGCAAGAAACGCCATTTCCCAGGCATCGGTCGCGGCGCGCAATGTGGTCGCGGACATCCGGGGCGAGCCGGGCAGGGCCTACCAGCCGAGAAGCTATCCCTACATCATCCCGGTCGGCGGCAAATACGCGGTGGCGAAAGCCGGCCCGCTCGTCATCAGCGGCTTTCCTGCCTGGCTCTTCAAGGGAGCGGTGGAACTGGGCTATCTGCTTGCCATTCTGCCGCCGCTCCACGCCCTGCGCGTGTGGCTCAAGGGCATCAGACTTTTCACCCTGAACGACCGCTTGGGCTGAAGCTGTCAGCAAAAAATGGGCAGCGGCAGACCGGGTCGCCGCTGCGAAAGAGTGTATGCAAGAGAACTAGAGTCCGACCAGTTCCGCATGAACGCCTTGCGCTTGAACCATGTGCAGGACGTTGCCCGAGGTCGTGCACGTCGGATTGTAGGTCACCATCAGCATATGGGGATTTCCGTTCGAACTGCAGGCACTGATGACGCAGGCATCGGTCCGCACCACGTCTTCCAGCTCGTGCATTCTCTCGGCGGGAATCGTTTCGTCCACATGGACAATCATGTCGACAATATCCATCGTTTCACCTCCTTGATCCCGTGTGGCCGGATGGCAAAAAGGCCGGGGAACGCTTTTAACTTTAGCAAACGCGCCGGGGTTTAATAGCGGCGTGCGTCGGGTGTTTCCCGCACGATGCGGGGGCTGACGGGTCAGAACCAGAAAGACGTGTCCTTCGTCAGGAACTCGTCGTGCGGCATGTAGTGCGAGCCATCGCAGGAAAAAGTCACGCTCACCATGCCGTTGAAAATGTTGATCGAAGCCATGCGCAGGTAGATCGTCGGATCGGCGAGGCGCAAGGCCCGCAGGGTATTCAGGATGCGGCCGATTTCTTCCGGCGCGATCGCGGCATCGGGCGGATAGGTGCGCGGCGGATAGATCAGGCAGATGTCCGGATCGCTCAGGGTCTCGTGATCCAGGATGCGATAACGCAAGGGATCGTCCAGCGTCCAGATGGTGGCCAGGCTGTTGGAAAAATGGATCTGGCATTGAAACACACCGCGCTCCGTCAGCAGCTCTTCCAGGATGGACAGCGCCTGTTCCAGATTGCCATCCATCGGGCTTTCCACCCGGCTTTGCTGAAACACCGTGCGGCGGATTGCCGGATCGCCCTTCACCTGGCGCCAGCCGTCAGGCTCTTCGTAGAGTTCGGACGTCACCGGCAGATTGCGCAAGTCGAAGTTGGCTGCGAGATAGCCCACAATCCGGGAATCCCGGTATACCCCCTGGAGGGCGGTAAGCGAGGGCCGGTGTTCGTTCTGTCCGATGTAGGCATCCGAGAGCAGAAACCCCCAGATCGGCACTGCTTCCTGCATATACGGGCGCTGCGAGCGGTCGCTCCCGAAATGGTCGGGCACGATCCCCATCGGGCTGACGCTGTTGCAGACCTGTATCCCGTCCATGCCCACGCAGTAAAGCACCGAGCAATGCGGAATGCTGGAGAAGTTCTCCACGAGAACCGCATCCAGCGCGTCGCGATTGCCCCAGGCCGGCGCGCAACGCTCGGCCAGTTGCCCGAGCGGCTCCCGCAGCATGCGCGCCAGGACCTCGCGCTGCTGGTGGATGCTGTCTTTCCATGAACGCTTCATGATGCTTCGACCATGTCTGGATGAGCCAACAGGCTTCTTTTCGATGCGCGCAACGATGTTGTTCCACATGGCTGTTCCTCCTCATTAACGGGCAGAGAGTTTGAAAGGCAAGTCAACTCCTCTACAGCACATGCCATGCCACAACAGGTTTTCCCTTGTTTTTCATTGGGTTGGGTTACATGTTTGGCTGTGGAGACTCTTCGTTTTGTCTCCCCTGGACGACACAAAGCATGGCCTCTTAAGCAACTCATTGTAAGGAATGGACATTTTCTGTCTTTTAACGGAGACAAGCCTGGCCCGTCAGACATCCCCCTTGGCGTGGCGCCGCGTTTCGGCCCGCCGTGCCTGGCGCGTTAAAGCATCAGCCTGGATACGCCGATGCAAAGCTTCAGCCGCCTCGTAGCCGGAGGCTGAAGGATTCGCTCAATGTCTAGACTTAATGCCAAACGCTCAGGAATGAAAGGGCAGGTGCCATGAGAAAGACCCAGGCAGGTTCGAGCACACCGAGTCTAGCCAGCAGGGTGTTCAGCGAACAGCTGTACCGGATCAGGGAGGCCCATATCGAAGTGGAATCCATTCTGCAAAGCCTGGCTGCATTGCAGGACGACGTTCCCTGCGCCAGCTGCACCAGCGTCTGCTGCAGGGAGGCGATGTGCCGGGAAAGCGTGGACAGCGATTTTCTGCGATTCCTGTTGGGGCCCGTGGTCGAAGGCTATAGCGTTGAAGCTGGATGGTATGTGCCGGGCTCGGGGTGCCGGCTCGGCTATGGCAGGCCACTGGTGTGTTATGAATTCTTTTGCGATAAGTTCGAATCGCAGGATTGGACTCAACCCAGGCAACTGTCCCGCGCTCTCAAGAAGGTCTACGCCAACGCCTTTTCGGGGCAGCATATGCTTGTGGTCGAAGACATCAGCAGAATCACCGCAAACAGGCTAAACATCATTTATGGCCGGCTGGAAAACTTGAGAGAGCTGGCGAACGCAGCGCTGCGACGATCCCTCAGCGAGAAACTTGTCCTCAATTCTCCGGTCTCAAAACTTGAAGGTTAAGTTGTTTCCGCAACCCTCATTTTCGGGTGCCAGAATCATGGCGCATTCAGACAGGCAGGTGGCTCTTATGAACACGCTTCGCGTTGGGTTGGTTTTGTTGTTGGGACTGTTCACGGCTGGCATGTGTGGCTTGACCCTTGCAGCGGATAGACGTGGCGGATATAGCGGACAGGGCGGGCATGGCGGATATAGCGGACAGGGCGGGCATGGCGGATATATAAGAGGCGGGCATGGCGGATATATAAGGGGCGGGCATGGCGGATATATAAGGGGCGGGCATGGCAATGTGGGCGTCGGGGTGGTTGTCAACCCATTTTGGTTCACGCCCGGGTATTACTCCAGTCCGTACTACTATCCTCGCGCTTACTACGCGCCCTATTACTATCCCTCCTATTACTATTCCCCTTATTACTATCCACCATCAGTCGTAACCGTTCCGACCGAGCCGCCGGTCTACATCGAGCGCGGCGAGGATGCCGGGCCGGCGCCTCAGGCTTCGGCTTCCTGGTATTACTGCGCCGACCCGCAAGGCTATTACCCCTATGTGGAGCAGTGCCCCGGTGGCTGGCAGGCCGTTCCCCCCCGGCCACCCGCTTCACCCGACGAAGGGAGATAGACATGCGATTTCCTTCAAGAATTGCGGCGCTCGCGGTGACCGTGTTGGCCGCTGCCTGCACCACGATGCCGAGTGGACCCAGCGTGATGGTGTTGCCTGGCTCCAGCAAAAGCTTTTCCCAGTTTCGCGCTGACGATATGGAGTGCAGGAACTATGCCCTCGAAAGCGTCGGCGGCGTGACCGCCAGCCAGGCGGCCACAGAGAGCGGGGTGGGCAGCGCCGTGGTCGGCACCGTCATTGGCGCGGCTGCCGGTGCGGCGATCGGCGGACACGAAGGCGCCGCGGTGGGCGCCGGCACGGGACTCGTGGTTGGCGGACTGGCAGGCACGGGAACCGCGCAAGCCTCGGGCTACAACCTGCAATATCGTTATGACTTCGGCTACCTACAATGCATGTACGCGAAAGGTCACCGGGTCCCCGTTTCCGGCCATATCTACGAACAGTCACGGCCGGAGCGGTACAGGTCTCCGTCCCCGCCTGCGGGAATCCCGCTCCCGCCTCCTGGCAATCCCCCGCCGCCGCCGGGCATGACAGCGCCTTGAGTGGCAGCCTTGCCCGTCAAGGGCCTGGCCGCCTGACGCAAAGGTCCGCCTGTTCGGTGGGTGTTTTGCGCAGCGCAGGGCGCGCCGATTTGTTTCGGGAGCCTGCCGTGCAATGCCTGCCAGTAAAAAGGGTCATCCGAGGATGACCCTTTTTGAATTTCATCGGGGAACGTGCGCTAACGCCGGCCCAGCCGCAGGCGGGGGCAGCACGGCGGGGTGGCTGCGCGGCGGCCTTCCGCCGCCCACCATTTACTGCTCTGCCGGCGGGATGGCCGCTTCCGCGGCCGGGGGCGTCTCAACCTGGGGCGTCTCGGTCGACGCTGCCTTTTTCTGCTCTTTTTCGGCCTTCTTTTTCTTCTTTTCCATCTCGCGCTGTCGCTTTTCGTACTGGTAGTTCGGTTTCAATCCGGGGCTCCTTTCAATGGCTGAACCTAGACGATACCCGATCCGGACCACTTCCAGTGGCCGGATCGGGCCACGGTTTGCGGATGGGGCGGGCAGGGAAGGCCCCGGGCGGGCCGCAGCCCAGCACAAAAGCCGGCCCGGCTTCCAGTCCGGAAGCGTGGGCCGGCCACTTTCAGCGGGCGTCGACGGGCGCGGGCAGCTTAGGGGTTGATGAAGAACCGCGCTTTTTCGATGTTCGATGCGATGCCGTAGGCTTTGAGGTCACGCTTGTCGCACACGCCGTCGGCGTTGGCATCGGGGATCGCTGCGGGGGCATCGTTGAAGATGCCGTCGCCGTTCAGGTCCGCCGCCACCGCCACGAGAATGTTGCTCACGGTGTTGACGCCGAAGTTGGGCGCGCCGACGAGCCAGGTGTCCCACAGTTCGGTCGAGTCGTCCTTGATGTCGGTCACGCCGGTGAGGTTGAACAGGTTGGCGATGTTCTGGCAGCTTTTTGCGCCCACGATGGTGGTGTCGACGAGCACGATCAGGCCCGGCAGACGGTCGTCGGCGCCGGCCGAAAAGGTGCCGGGAAAGGGCGCCACGTTGTTGTGCACGCCCGGCCCCGTCAGCTGAAAGTCGGTGAATCCGGTTGCCGCAAGCGGGTGGTCATAGCTGATGGCGAGGTCGACGAACCAGCCGCGTCCGCCGAGGCCGACGTCGTCGCCGCTCTTGGGCGCGAACATTTTGACTTCGACGCTGCGATCGTCCCCTTTTGAGCTGGCCATCGCGCCGACGCTTGAAAGGACGGTCAGAATCGCGGCCATGCCGAGCAGGCCCAATTTCACTGGTGGTGTGTTCATTGCTTCTCCTTCAGGTTAGGGGATGGAGGTATCCCATAGGCGCTAACAGTTGCGGCGGGGATTTATTCCCGCCCGGCAGAAATTCAGTTCCGGTGGGATGCGCCGCGTCCGGTGACTCCGGACTGCGGGCGTTACATTCGGATACAAGCGGTTACAACTTCGCGGTCGGCCGACATCCCGGGGTTACACCGGTTTCCCAGAATGCATTGCATGCCGTGCCGTTGTGGCGGCGGCAGTTTCGACAACGTCCCTGAAGGAGAATGCAATGAAATCGATCCGAACCTCTTTGACCAAACGGGCCCTGATGGTGGGGCTGATCGCCGGCAGCGGCATCCTGGCGGCCTCGTCCTTTGCGATGTCCACCGGCGACACGGCCGGCAAGCCCGGCTGCGAAGCCCGGCACGGGCAGAAAGACCCCGCCAAATGGGAGGCGCGCCGCGCCGAGCGCCTGGCCGGACTGAAAGCCAAGCTGAATCTGGCGCCCGAACAGGAAGCGGCCTGGAACGCGTTTGCCAGCGCCAGCCAGCCCGGCATGCACCGCATGGGCGGGGACCGGCAGGCGATGCGCGACGAGTTCGCCAGGCTGAGCACGCCCGAGCGCCTGGACCGGATGCAGGCGATGGCGGAAATGCGCCGCGTCAAAATGGCCGAGCGTACCGAGGCGATCAAGGCCTTCTACACCCAGTTGACGCCGGAGCAGCAGAAGGTGTTCGACGCCGAAGCGATGACCGGCCGCCACCGCGGCCAGCACCATCGCCATCACACCTGATCGTCAGGCAGTAATGGAATTAGCGTGGGCGGGCAACCGCCCACGTTTTTTTGTGGCAGCATTCATCCGGCACCATGCACGGCAGTTTGACTGCCGATGCCCGCGGAACGGGCGGGTGGACTTCCTGGTGACCTTGTTGTTCGCGGGTCCCGGGGAGCGAACCCTCATTGGCGGGTTTTGAAGGCAAGACGGTTGATGGCCCCTTGGCCGGATGGGTCCGGGTTTGAATCCTGTCTTCCGGGGTTTCCACATTCGAGGAGTTCATCATGTGTTTCAACAGCCCCGCTCGGCTGCCTGCCGGACTGCTGCCATGCTTCCTGCCCCAGGCGCGCTTGCGGCCGATGCGCCGGTACACCAGTCCGGGTTGTGGGAAATCCGCACCGAAACTGCCGCCGGCGACCAGGAAAATGCCCGGCCCGACGACGACGCAGATGTGCGTCGAACAGGCCAGGGGCGCCGGCTTGGGCCGGCTTGCCCGAATCCCGGAAGTTTCAGCTCAGGCATGATGGCGGCGACCCGAAAACCGTCGCTGCGCCTCTGGCTTCGTCATGCGTTTCTGGCAGCGATGCTTCTCTTCGCATCGCTGTCCCCTGCGGCCTCCCTGTCGCCCGCTTCCAGGGCCGAGATCGATTCCTTGCTGTCGAGGCTGGCGGCGTCGGGTTGCCAGTTTGGCCGGAACGGCTCCTGGTACACCTCCACGGAGGCGCAGGCCCATCTGCGCAAAAAGCTGGATTACCTGATCGACAAGGGCGCAGTCGCGAGCGCCGAGCAGTTCATCGAGCGCGCCGCCACCAGAAGCAGCGTGAGCGGCCGGGCCTACCAGGTCCGGTGCGGCAGCAATCCGCCTGTGCCGAGCAGCGCATGGCTTGATGCCGAGCTGCAGGCCCAGCGCGCCGGGGCCGCTCCTTGATAAGCTACTTCCTGTCCGGGCTGGCAGGCATCCGTCACTGACCCGCCATGCTTGATCCAACTATTCAGATCCTGCTCTGGCTTCTGGCTGCAGTCCTGATCGCGCTCGGTTTTGCCGGGCTGATCCTGCCGGCGATTCCCGGCATTCCCCTGGTGTTTGCCGGCCTGGTGCTGCTGGCCTGGGCAGAGAATTTCGCCTACGTCGGCTGGCTCACGCTTACGCTGCTGGGAATGCTAGCGCTCTTGAGCTATGCGGCGGATTTCCTGGCGGCAGCCCTCGGCGCGAAGAAGTTCGGCGCGTCGCCCAGGGCGGTGGCCGGTGCGGCGCTGGGCGCGCTGGCCGGACTGTTTTTCGGGCTGCCCGGCATCGTGCTGGGGCCGTTTATCGGCGCGGTCATCGGCGAGTTCAGCGGCCGGGCGTCGGCCAGGACGTCGATGAAGGCGGGCGTGGGCGCAACGCTCGGCCTGTTGTTCGGCGCCTTGCTGAAGATCGCGCTGGCTTTCACCCTATTGGGGGTGTTCGTGCTGGACCGCCTGCTTTAGTCCGGCTGCTGTGCGTCGCATGCCAGGCGACGAAGCGGCGTATTCCTTTACCTGGTTTTTTTCTGGAGAGAGTGCATGAGAATCCGTACCGTTTGTGCGATGGGCCTGCTGCTGGTGATGCTCGGCTGCAGCAAGATCACGCTGGAGAACTACAACAAGATCAGCGTGGGCATGAGTTACGACGAAGTCACCCAGCTGATCGGCCCGCCCGATGAATGCGACGATGTGATGGGAGCGCGAAACTGCCGCTGGGGTGACGAAAAACGCTCCATCAACGTCAGCTTCGTCGGCAGCAAGGTGTTGCTGTTCTCATCCAGCAACCTGCAATAGGCGTTTCAACTGAAACATTCAGTGTCGATTCACCGGTAAAAAACCATGATTGGAGTGAACAGATGAAGTGGCGAGTTTTCCTGTTGCCCTTGCTTGCGCTGACGGCGCATGCGGGGCATGTCGGTGCGGATGCTCTCGCCCCCTGGGGCAGCGCACCCGTGATCCAGCAAACCTATAGCGGGCAGAAAGTGGTGTTCGATACGACGGCGGGGTCGACTGCCGGACTGACGAGCGTGCTCGACCGGGCTAGCCTCATCAGCATCCTGAACGGCGCTGATCCGCTGGACAGCAAAATCGTGATCGTGCTGCACGGTGGCGCCATTCCGTTCTTTGCGATCAGGAACTATGCCAAGAACAAGGACCTGATGCATCGGGCGCAGAGCCTGTCCGTGGGGGAGGTGGTCGAGTACCGGATGTGCCGGGCGGCCGCCCAGCTTCAGGGCTTCAAGCCCGAGGACATCCACGGTTTCGTCAAGATGGTCCCGATGGCCGACGCGGAAATCGTGCGGCTGCAGCAGGAGGAAGGCTTTGCCTACATGCGATAAGCGCCACTCCAGCGGTGGCTGAATCCTGCGTGATTTGATGGCGCTGCGCGGGGAGCGCACTGGCCCCCATCAGAAAGCGCTGGTGGGCATGGCCGATTGTGCTCGTTGAGCACTCTGCCGCTTTGCAATGCCCTGAGTGGGGCATTGCTGTGCGACAAGATCGCTCTAGGCCACGCTGCCGAAGTGAGGGTCAGTGGCGATGTAGGGCGCCTTCAGACCGGCCAGGCGGCAACTCTGGGCGATGGGACCACCCGGGAAAATGGTGTACAGGAACTTCAGTCCGCCTTTCTCGTGGAAGCATTCGTCGAGCGCGTCGTGCAGGTCACGCATGTTGATGACGGTGTCGTCGGCGTGATGCGCATAGTAGTTCTGCAGAGCGCGAATGGTATCCCAATGGTCTTCTGTGAGTTCAAGCCCTTCTTTCCGTGCGGCGGCCAGGGTTTCCTCGCGCGTCCAGTCCAGGGGCGCATGGGGAAAATCAGGGTCGGTTTCCTGCTTGTTGACGAGTTGATTGATATCGGTTGAAACGTGCAGCATGACGACTCTCCTTCAAACTTCCATACGATAAATTAAAAGTAGGTCACACGTCCCCCGGATTCAAGGACGTCGATCCGGAATGGCAGCCCGGGCGGCCGGCTTGTGTCGTGACGCCGGGCGGGGAGAGGCTGCACCGGGCATGAAAAAAAGGCCGTGCCCGAACGGGTCACGGCCTTGCTTCACCGCAGGGCATATGCGCCCCGCATGGCCTAGCGGCGGCTGCCGCCGCGGGTCGTGGCGGAACGGCTGGAACCGGACAGGGGGGTGGTGCTGTCCAGATAGCGGTTCACCGTGTCGGCGCCGGCGCCCTGACGCACGAAGTCTCTGAACTCGGTTCCGCTGAGGCCATCCTCGATGCGGGTGTTGTGGATGTCATTCGGCATGTTGGCCCAGCCGGCACCATGGGGGCTGTTGTGGTCGGCCAGTGCGGATGCCGAGAAGAGGGCGGCGAGGGAACCGAGAACCAGGGCGTGTGCAGTGCGTTTCATGAATCACTCCTATTCAGATTTAAAAATCCGCACGCAGTTCAATGCATGCGGTGAGTGCATGGTAGGTAGGATGCGTGGCACGGATGTGTCGCGGCGGTTCCAGGATGTGACAGTCTGTGACAGGCGCTCAGGACGGACTAAGCTGAAAGCGTCCGATCCTTGCAAGGAGATTCCGCCATGGCAAAACGATCCTATCCGCTGGCGAAGGTCTATGGCCTGCTGGAACCCGGCCCGGTGGTGCTGGTGTCGACTGCCCGCAAGGGTTTTCCCAACATCATGACGATGTCGTGGCACACCATGATGGAATTCGAGCCGCCGCTGGTCGGCTGCGTGATCAGCGGCCGCAATGCCTCGTTCGACACGCTGAAGGCAACCAAGGAATGCGTGATCAACATCCCGACGCTGGAACTGGCGAAGCAGGTGGTGGGCATCGGCAACTGCTCCGGGCTCAAGGTCGACAAATTTGCCAAGTTCGGCCTCACGCCGGTCGAGGCCTCGCAGGTGCAGGCGCCGCTGATCGCAGAATGTTATGCCAGCCTCGAATGCCGGGTGGCCGATACGCGGCTGGTGAATCGGTACAACTTTTTCGTCCTCGAGGTGGTTCAGGCGTGGGTCGACACTGCGATCAAGCAACCGCAGACGCTGCACCACCGTGGCAACGGCGTGTTCGTGGTGGCCGGCGAGACGGTCAAGCTGCGCTCAGTAATGAAATAGCGCGAGCAGGCGTTTGATTGAGGTTGGATTCTGTCGGCAAGTTGATAGTCTGAGTGTCTAGGTAATCTGTTTAACCAGGAGGGAGCATCATGAGCATCGCAAAAACCATCGAAGTGACGGCCAGTTCCAAAAAGGGGTTTGATGACGCGCTCAAGCAGGGCATCGCGAAGGCGGCCGAGTCGCTGGAAAACATCACCGGCGCCTGGGTGATGGATCAGGAAGTGAAAGTGAACAAGGGCAAGATCGTCGATTACACCGTCAGGATGAGGCTGACCTTTGTCCTGAAGTAGGTCACGCCTGTGTGAAGCCGGGCGCGTGCCCGGCCGTCTGATCGCGCAGGCGTTTCCCGCATTCATTCCGAAGCCGCATAATGCGCGCTGCGTTGTGGCCGCCTGCGCGGCAGTCTGAGTTCATGCCCAATCTTCCCTACTGGCGCCTGTCCGGTTTCTATTTCTTCTATTTCGCCTTCGTCGGCGCGATGTCGCCGTTCTGGGGTCTTTACCTGCAGTCGCTGGCGTTCAGCGCGTTCCAGATCGGCGTGCTGATGTCGCTCTTGCAGGTGATGCGGATTTTTGCGCCCAATATCTGGGGCCATATCGCCGACCGCACCGGGCGCCGCACGACGATCGTGCAGATCGCGGCGCTCGGCAGCGTGATCGTGTTCGCCGGGGTATTCTTCGGCAGCAGTTTCTGGTGGCTGTTCGCAGTGATGGCTTGCCTGAGCTTTTTCTGGAGCGCGTCGCTGCCGCTGGTCGAGGCGATGACGCTGTCGCATCTGGGCGAGCGCACCGACGCCTACGGCCGCATTCGCCTGTGGGGATCGATCGGGTTCATCCTGATGGTGGTGGGGCTGGGCTATGCCTTCGACACCCTGCCGATCGCCTGGCTGCCGTGGGCGGTGCTGGCGGTGATGCTGGGCATCGTCGCGTTCGCGCGGGTGATACCGGAGGCCGAGATCCTGCCGCATCCCACCGACCACCATTCCGTATGGGACATCGTGAAGCGTCCCGAGGTGGCGTCATTGCTCGCCGCCTGCCTGCTGATGGCGGTGACGCACGGGCCCTACTACATCTTCTATTCGATCTATCTGGTCGACCACGGCTACGACAAGTCCACCGTGGGCTGGCTGTGGGCGCTGGGCGTGATCTGCGAAATCGGGATTTTCCTCATCATTCCGCGCATCTTCGCGCAGGTCACGCCGCGCCAGCTGATCCTGGCGAGCTTCGCGCTGGCGGTGCTGCGCTTCCTGCTGATCGCCTGGGGGGTGGAGTCGGCCTGGCTGGTGTGGGGGGCGCAGACCCTGCATGCCTTCACCTTCGGCACCTATCACGCGGCGGCGGTGGCGCTGATCCACCAGCATTTCCGCGGGCGCCACCAGGCGCGCGGGCAGGCGCTCTACACCAGCCTGTCCTACGGCGTGGGCGGCACCATCGGCGGCCTGGCGAGCGGCCTGACCTGGGAGTCGCTGGGGTCGGCGTGGACGTTTACCCTGGCGGCGGTGAGTGCGGCGCTGGCCTGGGCGGTCTATGCCCTGTGGGGGAATACAAAAACCGTGCCCGCACCCGCCAAGCTATGAAATAATCAGCGTTTTACGCGCTGTAACGCCTTATTCCGCATGTCAGGATTGACCCTATTCCAGAAATTGTGGGACGCCCACGTGGTCCACGTCGAGGCCGACGGCACCACGTTGCTCTACATCGACCGCCATCTGGTGCACGAAGTCACCAGCCCGCAGGCCTTCGAGGGTCTGAAGCTGGCGCACCGCACCCCCCGTCGGGTTGATGCAGCGATCGCCGTGCCCGACCACAATGTGCCGACGACCGACCGTTCGCAGGGCATCGCCGACCCGATCTCGCGCCTGCAGGTCGAGACGCTCGACGCCAACTGCGCCGAGTTCGGCATCACCGAATTCAGGATGGACGACATCCGCCAGGGCATCGTTCACGTCATCGGTCCCGAAGAGGGGCTGACCCTGCCCGGCATGACCGTGGTGTGCGGCGATTCGCATACGTCGACGCATGGTGCTTTTGGCGCATTGGCGTTCGGCATCGGCACTTCCGAGGTCGAGCACGTGCTGGCCACCCAATGCCTGTGGCAGAAGCCGTCGAAGACGATGCTGGTCAAGGTCGAAGGCACGCTCGGCAAAGGCGTGACGGCCAAGGACATCGCGCTCGCCATCATCGGCGAGATCGGCACCGCCGGCGGCACCGGCTATGCGCTGGAATTCGGCGGCTCGGCGATCCGTGCGCTGTCGATGGAAGGCCGCATGACGCTGTGCAACATGGCGATCGAGGCCGGCGCGCGCGCCGGCATGGTCGCGGTCGACCAGACCACCATCGACTACGTCAAGGGCCGTCCTTATTCGCCCAAAGGCGCAGCCTGGGAGAAAGCTGTGGCGTGGTGGAACACGCTGCATTCGGATGCCGACGCGGTGTTCGATCGTGTGGTCGAGCTCGACGCCGCCAAGATCGAACCTCAGGTCACCTGGGGCACCTCGCCCGAGATGGTGACGACCATCGGCGGCCGTGTGCCCGACCCGGCCGACGCGCCGAGCGAGGTCAAGCGGCAAGACTGGACGCGCGCGCTCGAATACATGGGCCTCAAGGCGGGCACGCCGCTCGCCGAAATCGAGGTCGACAAGGTGTTCATCGGCTCGTGCACCAACTCGCGGATCGAGGACCTGCGCGAGGCCGCCGGCGTAGCGAAGGGCCGCAAGGTCGCGCCCAACGTCAAGCTGGCGATGGTGGTGCCGGGTTCCGGCCTGGTCAAGCAGCAGGCCGAGGCCGAAGGCCTGGACAAGATTTTCGTCGAGGCCGGCTTCGAGTGGCGCGAGCCCGGCTGCTCGATGTGCCTGGCGATGAACGCCGACCGGCTCGAGCCGGGCGAGCGCTGCGCGTCCACTTCCAACCGCAATTTCGAAGGACGGCAGGGGCAGGGCGGCCGGACCCATCTGGTGAGCCCGGCCATGGCCGCTGCCGCGGCGTGCGCCGGACATTTTGTCGATGTACGACACTTTTAAGGAGAACCGTATGAAACCGATGATCGCCGTTTTGATTGCCGCTGCTTTGGCGCTGGCCGGCTGCAACACTGTTGAGGGGCTTGGCCAGGATATCGAAAAGGCCGGGGAATCGATTCAGAAGTCGACCAAGTAAATGCAGGCTTTCACTGTCCTCGACGGGCTGGTGGTGCCGCTTGACCGCGCCAACGTCGACACCGACGCCATCATCCCCAAGCAGTTCCTGAAGTCGATCAAGCGGGCCGGCTTCGGCCCCAACCTGTTCGACGAATGGCGCTATCTCGACCACGGCGAACCGGGAATGGACCCGTCCACGCGCAAGCCGAATCCGGAGTTCGTGCTGAATTTCCCGCGCTATGCAGGCGCTTCGGTGCTGCTGGCACGCGACAACTTCGGCTGCGGCTCGAGCCGCGAGCATGCGCCGTGGGCGCTGGAAGACTACGGCATCCGCGCCATCATCGCGCCGTCCTATGCCGACATCTTCTACAACAACTGCTTCAAGAACGGCATCCTGCCCATCGTGCTCGACGCCGCCGTGGTCGAACGCCTGTTCCGCGAATGCGAGGCCTCCGAAGGCTACCGGCTCAAGGTCGATCTCGACCAGCAGACCGTGACCACGCCGGGCGGCGAGGTGCTGGCGTTCGAGGTCGACGGCGGACGCAAGCATCGCCTGCTCAACGGACTGGACGACATCGGCCTGACCCTGTTGCAGGCCGACAAGATCAAGGCATACGAAGAACGGCGCAAGCTGGAAGCGCCCTGGCTATTTAGTGGATCACAACAATGAAAATTGCAGTATTGCCCGGTGACGGCATCGGCCCGGAAATCGTCGCGCAAGCGGTCAAGGTGCTGGACGTGCTGCGCGCCGACGGCGCGAAAATCGAAATGGAGAACGCGCCCATCGGCGGCGCCGGCTACGATGCGGCGGGCGACCCGCTGCCCGACGCGACGCTCGCGCTCGCGCGCGAGGCCGACGCGGTTCTGCTCGGCGCCGTCGGCGGTCCGCAGTACGACGCGCTCGACCGCCCGCTGCGACCCGAGCGCGGCCTGTTGCGCATCCGCAAGGAACTGAATCTCTTCGCCAACCTGCGCCCGGCGCTGCTATATCCGGAACTCGCGGGCGCGTCGTCTCTGAAGCCGGACGTGGTATCGGGACTCGACCTGATGATCGTGCGCGAGTTGACCGGCGACGTCTATTTCGGCCAGCCGCGCGGCATCGAAATGCGGCCAAGCCCAACCGGGGGAAGCGAGCGCGTCGGCTTCAACACCATGCTGTATTCAGAATCCGAAGTGCGCCGCGTGGCGCATGTCGCGTTCGGCATCGCGATGAAGCGTGGCAAAAAACTTTGCTCGGTCGAGAAGGCCAACGTGCTGGAATGCTCCGAGCTGTGGAAGGAAGTGATGATCGAGGTGTCGAAGGACTACCCCGAGGTCGCGCTCTCGCACATGTATGTCGACAACGCGGCGATGCAGCTGATCCGCGCGCCCAAGCAGTTCGACACCATCGTCACCGGCAACCTCTTCGGCGACATCCTGTCCGATGCGGCATCGATGCTGTCGGGCTCGATCGGCATGCTGCCTTCGGCCTCGCTCGACGAGCACAACAAGGGCATGTACGAGCCGATCCACGGCTCCGCGCCCGACATCGCCGGCAGGAATCTGGCGAATCCGCTGGCGACCATCCTGTCGGTGGCGATGATGTACCGCTATACCTTCGCCGATCTGGCGACCGCCGACCGCATCGAGAACGCGGTGAAGAAAGTGATCGCACAGGGCCTGCGCACCGGCGACATCTGGACCGAGGGCACGCAGAAAGTGTCATGCAGCGAGATGGGCGACGCGGTGGTGAAGGCGCTTTGAAAACAAGCGGAGAGTCGAGAGGGGAGAGTCGAGAGGACACCACAAACTCTCGACGCTCCACTCTTGGCTCTCGACTAAAGGAGTTGTAATGATGAAGGTAGGACTGATCGGCTGGCGCGGCATGGTGGGTTCCGTGTTGATGGGCCGGATGAAGGAAGAGCGCGATTTCGACCACATCGACCCGGTGTTCTTCACCACGTCGAACGTCGGCGGCAAGGCCCCCGACATCGGCCGCGCGATGGATGGGGGGCAGCTCCCGCCGTTGAAGGATGCCAACAGCATCGACGACCTGAAGCTGTGCGACACCATCATCACCTGCCAGGGCGGCGACTACACGAAAGAGATCTACCCGAAGCTACGCGCGGCCGGCTGGAACGGCTACTGGATCGATGCTGCCTCGACGCTCAGGATGAAGGACGAG
>Ga0209706_10000994_pt1 | contig 16072 bp, 8 predicted proteins | sample PPLLaktember2015_6_FD_187263 | JGI IMG/M metagenome (GOLD analysis project Ga0209706, IMG submission 187263) | Freshwater sediment microbial communities from Prairie Pothole Lake near Jamestown, North Dakota, USA - PPLs Lake P8 Core (1) Depth... | ecosystem: Environmental > Aquatic > Freshwater...
TCCTCTTCTTTTCTTACTATTACCTTGTGTCTTCTTCCTATAGACAACCCACAGAAGAAAGTGCGGGATCGCACCGGTTATAACGATTATGACAGTAATGCCGACGGCCTTGATGCATAGATGCGCGCCGCGCACATAACCGATGCGCGCCTCCGACATAACCGTGTCGCGCCTCCGACATAACCGATGCGCGCCCCCTAACAAGTAGATGCACGCCCCCAACATCACCGTGTTACAAACCCTAACAAACCGTGTTGGAACCCCTAACAAACCGTGGTCCGATACGGACAAAATTTTGACAGGATAACAGGATTTACCGGCTGATAACCTCAACCCCCCCGCTCGCTGGGGCAAAAAACACCTCCCCGGCAGGGCGATATAGGACGCAGGCGGTACTAAACGTAAAAAAAATAAAAAATATTTGAGCTACTCGCCTAAACTTCGTGTGCCGTTGGCACCTGCCCGGCGGCTGGATATAGGACCAAAACGGCTTATAAGGCAAAAAAATAAAAAAGTTTTTGAGCGGTTCTTTCGGGTGATTACTGCGTTGTTCCTGCCTGACTGCACGTCCTCGACGTACAGCAGTACGCCTCCGGGCGGCAGCAGGCAAAGGCTTTTCCGAAGCGTAGGCCCAGTCTATCCGCCACACCTCTCTGCGTCCAGCACATTCAGCCGAGGTCAGCATTTTCCGCTTGCGAACACCGGCGAAATACGGATAATAGTCGCCGTGACACGTAGATAATCTGCGACCAGACAGGCAAGTGGTGCCTTGGAGCAGCCTATGGCGGCCAAACGCGACGAGATCATGACGATGGATGAGCTGGCGGAGTACCTGAAGATCTCCAAGTCCACGCTCTACAAGCTGGCAGTCGAGAACAAGCTGCCCGGCCAGAAGATCGGCAAGCGATGGCGGTTCCACAAGGACGCCATCGATGCGTGGGTAAAGCATGGCCTCGAGCCGGGTCGGAGAGCCACGGGCGAATGAACACGACTTACCACAGTCAGTATTGGGCGCACGCCTTGACCCTTCGCGGGTCTGGGGGCGACATTGCTGCGCTGTCGCGGTCCATCGCAAACGCAAGGGTTGATCTCAATCCACATCAGATTGATGCGGCGATGTTCGCTCTTCGATCACCCTTCACAAACGGCGCTGTCTTGGCTGACGAGGTTGGGCTGGGAAAGACCATCGAAGCAGGAATCGTTCTGTCGCAACGATGGGCAGAGCGTCGTCGACGTATCCTGATCGTTGTGCCCGCCATGCTTCGCAAGCAGTGGCAGCAGGAACTGAGCGAGAAGTTCTTCCTGCCTTCAGAGGTTCTGGATTCCCGGGTGTTCAATCGCCTCCGGAAGGACGGAAGCAGTAGCCCGTTCGATCAGAAGGACAAGGCAGTCATCTGCTCGTATAACTTCGCGGCCGCGAAGGCTGCGGAAGTGTCACAGATTCCCTGGGACACGGTGGTTGTCGACGAGGCCCATCGCCTCCGGAATGTCCACCGATCTCGCACGCGGCTTCAGAACAACCCGGCAGCCCGAAAGACGATGGCCCACCGCATCACGGACGCTGTCGGCAAGGCTCCGAAGCTTCTGCTCACGGCGACGCCCCTGCAAAACTCGCTGTTGGAGCTGTTCAGCCTGGTGAGCGTGATCGACGCCCATGTATTCGGCGACATCGCCTCGTTCCGAGAGCAGTTCATCAACAACAGCGACGAGCTGACCCGCAATCTGCAACTGAAGCAGCGGATTGCGCCCGTATGCACACGAGCTTTGCGCAAGCAGGTGACCGAATACATTCCGTTCACCAATCGCGTGCCGATTACCCAGGAGTTCCTGCCCACGGATCAAGAGCAGGCTCTCTATGACGACATCACCACGTATCTGCAGCGGGAAGTTCTCTACGCCCTGCCCGCCAGCCAGCGGCAACTCATCACGATGGTGCTGCGAAAGCTGCTGGCCTCGTCTACCTTCGCCATTGCCCGCACACTCCGTCGCCTAGCGGATCGCCTGGAGAACCTGCGCGAGGAGCTGGACCTGCTTGATGATGAAGACCTGGAGGGCATCGACGAACTGGCGGACGAGTATGGCGAGGACGCCGAAGAAGACTCTGATGGTGAAATTGATCCCGAGAAACTCAAAGGCGAGCTTCAAGACCTGCGTCGGTATGCCGAGCTGGCCGCACGCATTGGCCACAACGCCAAAGGCGATACGCTGCTGCCCGCTCTCAAGATCGCCTTCGCCAAGGCCCAGAAACTTGGCGCGGCCCGCAAGGCCGTCATCTTCACCGAGTCCCGCGAGACCCAGCTTTACCTTTACGACCTGCTCGTCGCCAACGGATACGACGGACAGGTCGCCACGATCAACGGGACGAACAACCAGCCCCATCACGCCGAAATCTACAAACGCTGGCTGGCCAAGCACCAAGGAACAGATCGGATCACCAGCTCCCGCGCCATCGACATGAAGGCGGCCATCGTCGAACACTTCCGGGACGAGGCCACGATCCTTGTCGCCACCGAAGCGGCCGCCGAGGGCGTCAACCTCCAGTTCTGCTCGCTGGTCGTCAACTTCGATCTGCCGTGGAACCCGCAACGAATCGAGCAACGCATCGGCCGGTGCCATCGATACGGCCAGAAGCACGACGTGGTGGTCGTCAACTTCCTCAACCGCCGCAACGAGGCCGACAAGCGGGTCTACGAACTGCTCAGCGAGAAGTTCCGCCTCTTTGATGGTGTCTTTGGGGCCTCCGATGAGGTGCTGGGGGCGCTGGAATCCGGCGTGGACATCGAGCGTCGAATCGCCGAGGTCTATCAGACCTGCCGAACCAACGCCGAGATACAGGCGGCGTTCGACGCCCTCCAGGCGGAACTGGACACCAAGATTCAGGCACGCCTGGCCGCAACTCGGCAGACGTTGCTGGAAAACTTCGATGAGGATGTGCGTTCCCGTCTCAAGGTCAGCCGCGAGAAGACCCTCGAATGCCTCTCGCAGCGGGAACGATGGCTGTTCGATCTGACACGCGTCGAGCTTGACGGCCAGGCCCAGTTCGACCCGGCAATGCCCCGCTTCCTCTACAACGGCACCGACGCTCGCCAGGGCTGGTACAACCTCGACTGGAAGGCCGCCGAGACCGCCGACGAGCATTTCTACCGCCCGGACCACCCGCTGGCCTTGCGGCTTATCGAGCGGGCCATCGCCCGCAAACTGCCCGTTGCCGAGATCGCGTTCGACTACACGAACCATCCCTCGAAGATCAGCGTGATCGAACCGCTGGTGGGCCAGTCCGGCTGGCTGGAGGTCTCCAGACTCACGGTCGAGGCCGTCGAGGTCGACGAATTTCTCGTCCTCGCCGCCCGCACTGATCACAACCAGATTCTCGACGATGAGATTTGCCGCAAGCTGCTATCACTTCCAGCCACGCTCGGTTCCGAGATCACGGACCTGCCCAATCTGACCGAACAGCGAAAGGCCGAGGTCGCAGCCCGACTTGGCGAGATCGACACCCGCAACGGTCAATTCTTTGACGAAGAGGTCCTCAAGCTCGACCGCTGGAGCGAGGACCTGAAACTCTCCCTCGAACACGAGATCAAGGAACTCGACAAGCAGATTCGTGAGCTTCGCCGCGCCGCCGCCCTTGCCCAGTCATTGCAGGACAAGCTGACCCACCAGAAGCAACTGCGCGATCTTGAACGCCGTCGCAACGTGAAGCGCCGTGAGCTGTTCGACGCCCAGGATGCCATCGACCAGCAGCGGGAAGAGCTCATCGGGAAGATCGAAAGGCAGCTAAAGCACACCAGTACCATCCAACCCCTGTTCGCCATCCGGTGGAGGCTCCAATGAGCAAGACCAACGTTGTCATGTGTGATCCCCTGCGGCAGGTGGGATACCTCCAGCAATGCCTGTCCAGTAACAAGAAACCTCTCGGCATCTTCCTCGGCGCGGGCTGTCCTATGGCAGTAAGAGTGGGCGATACGAAGCAGCCGCTCATCCCCGACATTGCTGGGATCACCAAGATGGTCTGTGAGAAATTGGCGAAGTGCACAGACTGCGGTCCTCTTCTCTCCACCATTCATAACCATCTCACGACAGATGGGTGTACCGATGCGACCATCGAGGACATGCTTACCCACATCCGTGCACTTCGCGCCGTCGCGGGGCAGGACGAGGTGCGCGGGCTCTGCGCCCAGCAGCTTGACCAGTTGGACGAGAAGATATGTCAGCTTATCCACCAGGTCGCGGACAAGACACTGCCCGACGCGGAGACGCCGTACCATCGAATCGCCGCTTGGGTTGATGCTGTGAGGCGCGATAATCCAATCGAGGTCTTCACAACCAACTATGACCTGCTCATGGAGCAGGCATTCGAGGATTCTTGTGTTCCCTATTTCGACGGCTTCGCTGGAGTGCGGAAGCCGTTCTTCGATCTTCGAGCGATGGAAGAGGACATGCTTCCTCCTCGATGGGCGCGGCTGTGGAAACTCCACGGTTCCGTCAACTGGTATCAGGTCGCCAAGAAAGGCGTCTTTCGTGGAACCACGTCGAATGATGGCGACCTAAAGCGAGTTATCCATCCCTCGCACCTGAAGTATCAGGAAAGCAGGCGGATGCCGTATCTGGCCATGCTCGACCGGTTGCGGGCGTTCCTGAAAAAGCCCACTGCGACGTTGATTCTCTGCGGTTACTCGTTCCGTGATGAACACATCAACGAGATCATCGTGCAAGGTCTGCAATGCACCCAGACCGCCATTGCCTTTGCGTTGATGTTCGACGAAGCGGCGAAATGTTCACAAGCCGTCTCCCTGGCGGTTACGCGTCCCAACCTCAACATCCTCGCCAGGGACGGTGGGGTAATCGGGGGACAGGAAGCCATCTGGCCGGAGAAGGACGCAGAGGCGGTGTCGTCAGACACCGGGCATTGGGTGACGTGGACGCCTATCGACCCGGCGAACGACAAGGATAAACACAGGGCCGAGTTCGCACTCGGGGACTTTGCTGTGTTCGGGCAGTTCCTTCAGGAGTTGGTCGGCACCGTTCGACAGCCAACGGAGGTGCCCATTGGCCAATAGCCCAACCTATCTGGGAACCGTCCAAGACGTTCAGGGGGCGTCGATCAGCATCGCCCTCGATAAGGACACGGTGTCTGGATTGGCTTTCATCGACGGACATGGCTACCGCATTGGCCAGATTGGGAGCTTCGTTCGCATCTCCATCGGTTTCATAGACCTGTTTGGAATTGTGTCGCAGGTTGGCGCTGGAGCCGTTCCCGAAGCCCTGGCCAAGGTAGAACCCTATGGCTATCGCTGGTTGAAGGTTCAGCTCGTTGGGGAGGGTCAGCGGTCGGGCGAGTTCAAGCGCGGGATATCTCAGTATCCGACTATTGGGGATGAAGCCCACCTAGTAACCGAACAGGACTTGACTCGCATCTATGGCAGACCGGATGCTCCGAACTTCGTCCGGGTAGGCAACCTCGCGAGCGCGGAGTCCATTCCAGCACTGATTGACATTGACCGCCTGATTACGCGCCATAGCGCTGTAGTGGGCACGACTGGCGCTGGCAAGTCCACCACGGTAGCCAATCTTCTCGCATCGCTCTCCGATCCAGGCCGGTATCCATCGTCGCGTATCATCGTTCTGGACATCCACGGCGAGTACCACGCCGCTTTGAGTGATCGGGCAACGATCTTCCGAGTCAACGCTGACGAGACACGAGGCGAACAGCCGCTCTTCATTCCCTACTGGGCATTGAGTCTTGATGAACTTCTCCGTGTCACGCCGTTTCGGGGACTGAACGATGCCGACCGTGCCGCTCTGGTCGAGAAGATCAAGCAACTGAAACTCGCCTCTCTTAACGCCCAGGCGCGCAATGGTGTTACGGCCGACACAATGACGGTGGATACGCCTATTCCGTTCAGCATTCACCGTCTCTGGTACGAACTGCACCGCTACGTCTGTTCCACACACACAGCCCAAGGAGCCAATCAAAGCGACGCCACGGAGGCCATAGACCCGGGGCCGAACGGACAACCGATGCTCGGGGACATCATGGGAGTGAATCCGCCCCGATACCGCCCGATCACATCGGGCGGCCCCAACCGGGTCTATTTGAGCGGCGCGCCGCTCAATATCCGACGCCAGATCATGGCGACCGAGTCACTCCTTCGTGACACGCGGTATGGTTTCATGTTCCGCCCCGGACCGTGGTGCCCCAACCCTACCTTCCAAACCCTCGATGCTCAACCCGCGCAAGACCTTGATAAGTTGATCAAGTCTTGGGTGGGCGGTGACAAGCCAATAACGATTCTCGACCTTTCCGGCGTGCCGGTATCCATTCTCATGGACCTTGTCGGTGTGCTCATCCGTTTGTTGTTCGATGCGCTCTTCTGGGCGCGTTACCTCCCCGAAGGCGGAAGAACGCGGCCGTTGCTGTTTGTCCTGGAAGAAGCCCATGCCTACCTGAACGCCGGGAACGAGGGCGCGGCTTCCATTGCGGCCCGCCGAATCGTCAAGGAAGGCAGGAAATATGGTCTTGGTGCGATGATCGTCAGCCAACGGCCGTCAGAGATTGACCCAACGATCCTTTCCCAATGCGGCACCATGTTCGCCATGCGGCTGGCCAATGCCACCGACCGTTCCCATGTGACCGGCACGGTGAGTGATAATCTCGAAGGCCTTTTCAACATGCTCCCCACGTTGCGCACCGGCGAGGCGATCATTGTCGGCGAGGCCGTCCACCTGCCCCTGCGCGCCCTGATTGACGCGCCAGCCAAGAGCCGCCGCCCGGACAGCCACGATCCGAAGATATACGACCCGGACGCCAATGGCGGCTGGAACCGTCAGAAACAAGCCGAGGATTACGCACGCGTCCTTGAAAAGTGGCGGAGCGAAGATCCGAGAGGCGCAATCAATCCTGGAGGCAACCCATGAACAGAACGCCAGTAAGCTCGTCAAACGTCACATCGGTTGGTTACGACCCTAGCACCTTGACTCTTGAAGTCGAATACAAAGGCGACTCGGTGTACCAGTACTTTGATGTTCCTGAGACTGTTTACCAGGATCTGATGCGCGCAAGCTCGATTGGGCAGTTCATGCACGCCAACATTAAGAACAACTATCGATACGCGAAGGTGTGAAGAGCATGGCGAAAAGCAATACGCGTTTGGAACTGACCTGGATCGGCAAGGAGAATCGGCCGAAGCTGGAGCCGCGCGTTCTGATTGAGGACGCGGGCAAGTCGTACCACGCCGCCCGGCGGGTCGGTGAGAACGACCTCTTCGACAACCGGGTGATCTTCGGCGACAACCTCCTGGCCCTCAAGGCGCTGGAGCAGGAGTTCACCGGCAAGATCAAGTGCATCTACATCGACCCGCCCTACAACACCGGCTCGGCCTTCACGCACTATGACGATGGGGTTGAGCACTCGCTCTGGCTTTCTTTGATGCGGGACCGCCTGGAGATTCTGCGGCGGTTGCTGGCCGTGGATGGCGCGATCTGGGTAAATCTCGATGACAACGAAGGGCATTACTGCAAAGTTCTGATGGACGAGGTCTTTGGGCGTGCCAACTTCATCTCGAACGTCGTATGGGAGAAGAAGTACTCCCCACAGCCAAATGCAATCTGGCTATCTGATAGCCATGACCACATTCTCCTTTATGCCAAGAACAAAGAGACTTGGCGGCCCCGCCCGCTGCCGCGCACTGAGGCTATGGATCAACGATACAAGAATCCCGATGACGATCCACGTGGGGTGTGGAAGCCCGCCGATTTCACGATCAGCCTTACCGGCGGGCAGCGTGGGGCGCAGTATGCAAGAACCGGTGAATCAGCGAATATCTATGAGATCACCACACCTTCTGGCCGGAAGCTGCTACCGGCCAAAGGGCGTTGCTGGGGCTCATCCCCACAGCGCTTTGCTGAACTCGTGGCTGAAAATCGCATCTGGTTCGGTAAGGACGGCAGCAACGTCCCAGCCTTGAAGAAATTCCTTACTGAAGTCCAGGACAAGAGCGTGGCTAAGACGATTTGGTTCCGTGTGGAGGTAGGAGACAATCAGGACGCGAAGAAGGAAGCTTTAGCATTTAATTCGGAGGACCTGTTTAGCACACCAAAGCCCGAAGCACTCATCCAGCGAGTTATTGAACTGACTGCCGCGCCCGGCGACATCGTTCTCGATTCCTTCGCCGGTTCAGGCACGACGGGCGCGGTCGCCCACAAAATGGGCCGACGCTGGATCATGGTCGAGCTTGGCGAGCATTGCCACACGCACATCATCCCACGGATGAAGAAGGTGATCGACGGCGAGGACCAGGGCGGGATCAGCAAGGCGGTCAACTGGAAGGGAGGCGGCGGCTTTCGCTACCACCGGCTGGGGCCGTCCCTGATCGTCGAGGACGAATGGGGCAACCCGGTCATCAACCCGGAGTTCAACGCCGCGATGCTGGCCGAGGCGATGTGCAAATTAGAGGGCTTCACGTTCGAGCCGAACGCCGAGGTCTATTGGCAGCACGGCCGAAGCTCGGAAGCCGATTTCATCTACGTGACCACACAGATGATGACCAAGGAGATGCTGACCAAGATCAGCGACGAGGTCGGCCCGAACCGCAGCCTGCTGATCTGCTGCAGCGCCTTCCGTTGCGATGTTAGTCAGTTCGAGAACCTGACGGTGAAGAAGATACCCAAAGCGGTCCTCAAAAAGTGCGAATGGGGCCACGACGACTACTCGCTGGAGATTAAGAACCTTCCCGGCCCACCGGAATCACAACCGGAGGAGTCGCTATTGGAGGCGGACGTATCACCGGAGGATACCGCACAGAATAGCCGTACCAAACCTCGCAAGTCTGTTCGTAAGTTTGGTAAAGGTAAAGTCAAAGATACCGGCCCGACTCTGTTCGACACTAAGGGAGGTAAGTAATTATGGCGATTCAACACATCAACGCGATCAGCAATCGACTGAGCCTGCGGCCTCCGCAGCGGGAATCGGTGGAAATCCTGGCCCGCGTCTGCGAGATCATCGAGCTGTCAAAGGATGCTGACCCGGCTTTGGCGCTGGCGGCGATCAAGAGCGAGTTCCCGACGGTCGAGGACTTCGAGCGGGAGTTCCCGTCGTTGTGCTTCGCCCTGGCCACGGGCGTGGGCAAGACGCGGCTGATGGGCGCGTTCATCGCCTACCTGCACCAGGCCGAGGGGATTCGGAACTTCTTCGTGCTCGCGCCGAACCTGACCATCTACAACAAGCTGATCGCCGACTTCACGCCCAACACGCCCAAGTACGTCTTCAAGGGGATTGGCGAGTTCACGACGACCCCGCCTGTGGTCATCACGGGGGACAACTACGAGTCCGGGGCAGGCGTTCGCGGCGGACGGCTGTTCGACGATGGCGTTCACGTCAACATCTTCAACATCTCGAAGATCAACAGTGAAGTACGCGGCGGCAGTGCGCCCCGTATCAAGCGGCTGAGCGAGTACATCGGCCAGAGCTATTTCGACTACCTGGCGGGCCTGGATGACCTGGTGATGCTGATGGACGAGAGCCATCGCTACCGGGCAACGGCGGGTGTGCGGGCGATCAACGAGCTGAAGCCGATCCTCGGCCTTGAACTGACCGCCACGCCGCAGATAGAGGCCGGTGGGCGAGCGGTGCCGTTCAAGAACGTGATCTACAGCTACCCGCTGGCGTCGGCGATGGATGATGGATTTGTGAAGGAACCGGCAGTGGCGACCCGCGAGAACTTCGACGCCAACGCCTACGCGCCCGAGGGGCTGGAGAAGGTCAAGCTCGAAGACGGCGTGCGGATTCACGAGAACACCAAGGTCGAGCTGGAGGTGTACGCCCGGAACAACGACAAGCCGATCGTCAAGCCGTTCATGCTGATCGTGGCGACGGATACGACCCACGCCAACGCCCTGCAGCAGGTAATCGAGGGCGATGCGTTCTTCGAGGGCAGGTACAAGGGCAAGGTCATCCAGGTCCACTCGAATATCCGGGGCGAGGAGAAGGACGATGTCGTTCAGCAGTTGCTGACCGTCGAACACGCGGACAACCCGGTGGAGATTGTCATCCACGTCAACATGCTCAAAGAGGGCTGGGACGTGACGAACCTCTACACCATCGTCCCGCTGCGGGCAGCCAACTCGCGGACACTCGTGGAGCAGTCCATCGGTCGCGGCCTGCGCCTGCCCTACGGCAAGCGCGTGGGCGTTCCGGCAGTGGACCGGCTGACGATTGTGTCGCACGACAAGTTCCAGGAGATCGTGGACCACGCCAACGACCCAAACTCGATCATCCGAGCGGGCGTGGTGATCGGGCGAGACATCCCCGAAGCAGGCCGAAAGGCCGTGGAAGTCAAGAGCGCGTTCGAGCAGGCAATCTCCGGCGGCGTTGTTCCGGCCCGGCCTGCGGCAGCCGGACGACCCGCTACTGAGCAGCGACAGCTCTTTGAGAAGCCGGAAGAGCAGGAGGTCGCCAAGGCGACGTACCAGGTAATCAAGCAGTACGAACGGCTCAAGGGAAGCGATCAACTCCAGAACGCCGAGGTCCAGCGGGAGATCGTGCAGAAGGTCCAGGAGATCATTCGGCCAGCGCAGGGCGTGCTCGAAGGCATTGTCGAGGCGGTGAACGTGGCCGAGGTTGTGCAGAAGACCACGGACCTCTACCGCGAGTTGTCCATCGACGTGCCGAAGATCGTGGTCGTGCCCAAGGGCGAGGTGTCCTGCAAGTATGAAGACTTCGATCTGGACGTTCGGAACATCAACCTCCAACCGGTCGCTCAGGACATCCTGATTCAACACCTGCACGAGAACCAGCGCTACCGGCTCCAGGATGGTTCGGGCATCATCAAGGAGAAGCGCCCCGAGGATTACCTGGTTCGCGGGCTGATCGATTTCGACGACATCAGCTACGACGATCATGCGGACCTGCTTTACAAGTTGGCCGGGCATGTGGTGGCGCGGTTGCGCACGTACCTGGCGGAAGAGGACGACGTGATCAACGTCCTTCAGTACCACCAGCAGACGCTGGTGAACCTGATCCACGCGCAGATGCAGCAGCACTTCGTCCAATCGGCCAGTGCCTATGAGGCCCATGTGACGAGGGGCTTCCACACGCTGCGGGCCAACAACTACTCGGCGGCAGCGGATGAGGATGTCCGGGACTTCCGCACGGTTCTGCCCGAGGGCCAGCGCAACCGCATCGGCACGATGGTGTTCGGCGGCTTCAGTAGGTGCCTCTATCCGATCCAGAAGTTTGATTCCGATCCGGAGCGCCGCTTCGCAGTGCTCCTGGAAAACGACAATGAGGTTCTGAAGTGGTTCAAACCCGCCAAGGGCGACTTCCAGATTCACTACAGCCATGAGGAGTCCTACGAGCCGGACTTCGTCGTCGAGACGAAGACCGAGAAGCTTCTCTGCGAGCCAAAGCGGGCGAACGAGATGACGGACGAGGTTGTTCTTGCCAAAGCGGATGCGGCAGCGACCTGGTGCAAGCATGCCACGGCTCACGCCAACGAGAATGGCGGCAAGCCGTGGCGATACCTGTTGATCCCCCACGACCAGATACAAGACCAAATGACCCTTGCCGGGTTGGCGGCTCGATGCGAGGTGCGTGCCAAGAGCTGATAAAAAGGCCGCCACGAGACATGGGCCATGTTGAGTGAGGACCACGGATACCATCCAGTATACCATCTGGCACTACCCAAGGCAAGTGAATATTCGGTTCTCATCCATATAACAATCAGTTATATCCAAGAGGCCGCTTGGGCTTTTTTGCCCCTGATAGCTTCGTCGCCTCGGCATCGGCCCTCGCAAGAATGCCCGAAGGGCTATGGGGCCGATGATGAAGGCGTAAGAAGTGAAAGGGGCAAAACCCATGATAGCTTCAGAGCCGAGAATGAGGTCCGAACCAACCAACCCTCGCCCGGTGCCGCTCCTGGGGGGTCCGCCGGTCACATAATACACCCCCCAGCCTTATAGTGCCCGACATAACGATTTGCACAAGCAATGGTTATGGTAATGTAGATCTTTCTGTGTATCTTGTCCTTTTTTGTTTGATAACTTGGGGCCGGTGGGATATAATAAGTATCGCCGTAAGAGGGCGGTTCGCAGGTGGGACATCCTAAATAAACTATAACCCGGCGAGAGAGATGTGTGGTCTTTCTGCGCCGGGTTGTTTGTTGATGGAGCAAGAATAAGGATGTGGCATAGCCACTTTTTATGAGTAACTATTGATGGAGTTCAAAGCGCTCCGCTGTCGCTGGTTTGTTTAAGGTTGCAGATTTTAGTTTAGCCGATTTTAACATAGGAGATGTTACGATGAGAAGAGTTTTGGCAGTTGGTTTGTTCGTGGCTGTGAGTTTATTGGGTGTTTCCTTTGCCGAATGTCCATCGGCTGACCTTAGCGGCGATTGCCGTGTTGACCTGGAAGATTTTGCCATTATGGCATCGCAATGGCTGGATGATGGAAGGGAAGAAGTCCCTAACGTTGTCGGCATGACCCTATCATCTGCTGAAGCGGCCATTACTGGCGCCGGTCTTACTGTGGGTACGGTCACAGAAGAATATAATGACACCGTCCCAGGCGGGGATGTCATCAGTCAGAATCCGGTTGCTGGTGTACTGTTGCTACCGGGTGGAGCGGTTAACCTGGTGGTCTCACTTGGTCCTCCTTCTCCCTTTGTAACGACCTGGAACACGAGCAAAGGAACCGGCACAACGGTTACCCTGGCGCTGGCGGGTGAGGTGGACGCTACGATTAACTGGGGGGATGATACCCCTGTTGAAACCGTAACCACTCCGGGGCCTCATGTGCATACCTATGATAATGCCGGAATCTATACCGTCTCGGTCACCGGCAGCGCAGGGGCGTACAACAGCTATAACAACGGCGGCGGGGTTTCCGAACGCGCGAAGCTGATAAGCGTCAATGACTGGGGGCAACTGGGCTTCACCAGCATGTACCGTGCATTCGATAACTGTTCGAATCTCGTTTCTGTGCCTGGTACTTCGGACGGGATTGAAGCCGTCACCGACATGGGCGGGATGTTCGGCTTTGCCTCGTCGTTCAATCAGAATATTGGCGGGTGGGATACCTCCGGCGTCACCGATATGGGCTATATGTTCTACGATGCGTCGGCGTTTAACGGGAACATAGGCGGGTGGGATACCTCCAGCGTAACCAACATGAGCGGGATGTTCTGCTATGCGTCGGCATTCAACCAGAATATAGGCGGCTGGGATACCTCCAGCGTAACCAACATGTTCGAGATGTTCTACGGTGCCTCGTCGTTTAATCAGGACATCGGCGGCTGGGATACCTCCAGCGTTACCAACATGAACTCTATGTTCTGCTATGCGTCGGCATTCAACCAGCCAAGCGGCGGGTGGGATACCTCCAGCGTCACCGACATAGGCTATATGTTCTGCGGCGCCTCAGCGTTCAACGGGGACATCGGCGGCTGGGATACCTCCAGCGTCACCAACATGGGCTATATGTTCTACGATGCGTCGGCGTTCAACGGGGACATCGGCGGCTGGGATACCTCCAGCGTCACTGACATGAGCTATATGTTCTTCTATGCGTCGGTATTCAATCAGAACATTGGCGGCTGGAATACATCCAGCGTCACCGACATGCGCCGGATGTTCTGCGGTGCCTCAGCGTTTAACGCAAACATCAGCAGTTGGGACACCTCCAGCGTTACCAATATGAGCTGGATGTTCTACTCGGTTGAGTTTGCGTCGTCGTTCAACCAGGACATAGGCGGTTGGGACACCTCCAGCGTCACAGACATGAGAGGGATGTTCTACTTTGCCGACTTATTCAACGCAAATATCGGTAGTTGGGATACCTCCAACGTTACCGATATGGGCTATATGTTCTACAATGCCTCGGCATTCAACCAGGACATCGGCAACTGGAATACTTCCAGTGTCACCGACATGTACTATATGTTCTTAAATGCGGACTCCTTTAACCAGGATATCGGCAACTGGAATACCTCCAGCGTTACCAATATGAACGCGATGTTCTATAGTGCGAACTTGTTCAACGGAGATATCAGCGGCTGGGATACCTCCAGCGTCACCGACATGTACGCGATGTTCTACTCTGCGTCGTCGTTCAACGGGGACATTGGCGGCTGGGATACCTCCAGCGTCACCGATATGGGCTGGATGTTCGGCTATGCATCGGCGTTCAACCGGGACCTGTCCGGATGGTGCGTTACACTGATTCCTTCTAAGCCGAGTGGGTTTGATGACTACACCACCAGTTGGATACTGCCTAATTCACGGCCCATCTGGGGAACCTGCCCGTTTTTTATGACATGGGTATCTATCAACGACGACGGTTCAGGGATGAAAGATGAAGGCGGTAACCTAATCTCTCAAGGTGGTTTTACTGGTGAGATGGCTAAATATGAGATGACTAACACCCAGTATTGCGAGTATCTTAATGCCGCCAAGGCTTCTGGTGACATTGTTGTTGGCAGTTACATCAAAGGAGCCAGCGGGCCGTATTCGGGCGAGGACTATTACTACCTCGCAGGCACTGGCTATACTTACAATGGAGCCACCAACGGGGGAGCTGCAAGGATTAACTGGACAGGCAGTTCCTTCACGGTTGATTCCGGCTTCGAGAACCATCCGGTGACGTATGTCAGTTGGTATGGCGCAACGGCCTTTGCCAGCTATTACGGCTGGCGTCTGCCTACGGAGTGGGAATGGCAGGCGGTGGCGGACTATGACGGCAGCTATACTTATGGCTGTGGCACGACCATAAATAATGGTATGGCTAACTATTATGGCTCTACCCATCCTAATGGCACTACTGTTGTTGATGCTTTCGGGACTTATGGTTACGGTATGTGTGACCTGGCAGGCAACGTGTGGGAGTGGACAAGCAGTCCCTCAGGTAGCGACCGCGTTGTCTGCGGCGGCAGTTGGAACTACCTCGACAGCGTCTGTGCGGTCTCGCTCCGGGGCTACGGCAGCCCGGACCTCACGAGCAGCACCTTGGGATTCCGGGTGTGTCGTTGAGTGTTCTTTCTCCTGGATTTTCTTTAGCCCGTTAGAGGCCGGTCTCAATTTCGACAGCCACCTTCTCCCCAGGCTCTTCGGCCAATATATCGATGGCCCCGTTAGCATGAGGCAATCCCCACGGCAAGTGGATATTCCAATATATCCCCAAATAGATCAAATCAGTCAACCCTCGCCCGGTGCCGCTCCTGCCGGGTCCGCTGCTCTGGCGACAGGCTCTTCTGCCCTCTGACTTCTAATTTCTGACTTCTGAAATCTGACCTCTACCTACAGCGGCCAAGGTGAGACTGGACAAACAACTGCTTATAGCGATAATATACAAAAATCAGCATAGAGCTTTATGATGAATATATTCTGATAGTATAGGCTCAGGAAACGCTATCCATGGAACAGGAACAAGGGTTATTTGGACCGTTAGATAAGCCGGAGGGAAAAGTGCCCACGGGCGTTTATGTCTGTTCAGGGGATGCGCGGTTGGTCAGGGTCGCTTTTGACCGGGCCGGCGACAATCTTTTTGATTACGCCCTGCCTGGGCAGTTGCACGATAATTTGGCCGTGGGACAGCGTATCCGGGCTGCCTTGGGCACGGGCAATCGCCTGGAAGTTGGGTTTTGCGTTGAATTCCCTTGTGAAACGTCGGTCGAACGTGTCAAATACATTAATGAAGTGGTTGACCAAAAGCCTTTGATCGACGACCAGATGATGCAATTGGCCTACTGGATGGCCGACTATTATTGCTGCCCGCTGGGAGCGGTACTCTCGGCGATGGTGCCGGCGGCGGTCAAGCATCAGGTCGGAATGGTTCGTCGAAAATACCTGCGTCTTACCAGCCGTGGCAAAGCGTATCCGCAAAAAACGGACGATCTGCGGCTCAGTGTCAAAGGCCGGGCGATTATATCTTTTCTAAACGACCGGGATTTATCCGCGAACGACCTGTTGCCGCTCAATGATCTGACTGAAAAGCTGCAATGCGGTAAAGGACCTTTTGATACTTTGGTCCGGTGCGGCCTGATCGAAATAATACAGCGGTTTGAGTTGGCTCGTCCGCATT
>Ga0209706_10000996_pt1 | contig 16064 bp, 16 predicted proteins | sample PPLLaktember2015_6_FD_187263 | JGI IMG/M metagenome (GOLD analysis project Ga0209706, IMG submission 187263) | Freshwater sediment microbial communities from Prairie Pothole Lake near Jamestown, North Dakota, USA - PPLs Lake P8 Core (1) Depth... | ecosystem: Environmental > Aquatic > Freshwater...
AGGGAGCCACACGTAAAGAGGAAGCTGCGCGGACTTACCGGTGGCGCCCACAAAGAGGGCGATGCCGATGAAGGTGGCGACGGAGACTCCCAGGAGCGTGCCTTTGGTCAAGAACTCCGCGTTCGTGGGATCCGCCATCCAAGCTCTCATGGCGTAGAAGTCGAGCTGGCCGGTGAAAAGGAAAAGGGTGAAGATGCCGATCAGAAATCCGAAGTCTCCGATCCGGTTCACGATGAAGGCCTTTTGGCCGGCAATGGCCTTTTCCTCGTCTTCGTACCAGAAGCCGATCAGGAGGTAGGAGCAGAGGCCCACGCCTTCCCACCCCACGAACATGAGCACGATGTTAGCGCCCATCACCAGGATGAGCATGGCAAAGGTGAAGAGATTGAGGTACGCAAAAAACCGGGCAAAGGCATGGTCGTGACCCATGTACCCCGTGGAGTAGAGGTGGATCAATCCGCCGACGCCCGTGACCACAAGACACATCACCGCGGAGAGGCGGTCCAGCACCAGACCGAAGGGCGCGGAGACATCGCCCACCTTCACCCATTCGAAAACCTCCTGGTGAAGGTAAGAGCCTACGGGCAGGGACATGAGATCGAAAAAACCCCGCACGGACAACAGGAAGCCTCCAGCCACGGTCAGGCAGGCAACCCAATTCACCACGGTGCGGGGAAGCTTTTCCCTCAGAAGAATCCAGCCGATCCCGTTAAAAAGGAAGCCCAGCAAAGGCAGGAGCGGGATCCATACGAGATAAGCTCGTGTTACAGCAGCGATGTGAACCGCGTGTTCCATTCAATCACCATCTCATCACATTAAGCTCATCCAGGTTCACGGTTTCCTTGTTGCGGAAGAGAGCCAGGATGATAGCCAGTCCTGCGGCCACCTCGCAGGCGGCAACCACCATGACCAGAAAGACAAAGACCTGGCCGGTCGTGTCCCACCGGTAATAGGCAAAGGCCGCAAAGGCGAGGTTCACGGAATTGAGCATCAGCTCGATGCTCATGAACACGGTAATGGCATTTCTGCGAACCAGGGCTCCGATCATGCCGATCCCGAAGAGAACCGCAGAAAGGGAAAGAAAGTGATCGAGTCCAATCACGATGGGGCTCATCGGGAACCTCCTTCCTCAGGATTTCTCCTGGCCAGGAGCAGCACACCGACGATCGCAGCCAGAAGAAGAATGCTCGCCGCTTCAAAGGGAAGGAGATATCGTGAAAAGAGGTCTCTTCCCACGGCAGCCGTGGTTCCGAATTCATCCAGCTGGGTGAGCCGCGCCTTGGCCGCAGTCCTGATAAAGGCGGCAATGTGCGCCCGGTTCAACTCCTTGAACCCGGCCGGCGCACCGATCTGAGCCAGGGTCCACTGACGGCTGAGTCCTGCAAGCAGAGCCTTCCTGAGGGCTTCGATCCGGTTGGGAGCCATGGAACGGAAAGGTTCAGGCCACTGGGCCTTGGCCATGGTTTCCGGCTTGGCCAAAGCGTTGAGAGCCTGCCTGGCGAGCTGGACCTTGTCTGTTTCCGAAAGAGGTTCTTTCTGGGGCGCCACGTTCAGATCGGCCCGCCGCTCCCCGAGGTCGAGCAGGAATGCGGCGATACGTTCGGGCTGCTCCCGCTGAAGCAGAAACGCGCCTCTTTGTGAAGAGGGGCTGCTCAGGGAATGGGCCACGCCGATCATCACGAGAACAACGCCCAAGGCCGCGGCAACCGCAAGGGCTTTGCCGGGTTTGGGCTTCACCTTTATGAGCTGTTCCTGATCCAATCGGATCAGCATAATGATCATCAGAAACAGGACCAGGACCGCGCCTGCGTACAGGAGCACCTGGAGAGCGGCCAGGAAATGAGACTCCAGGAGCACGTAGAGAACGGCCACTCCGAAGAAGCACAGCACCAGGTATAGGGCGTTGATCACCGGGTTCCGGTGGAGCACGACCATGAGGGCCGATGCCACGGTGGCGGCAGCGGTCACGAAAAAGGCTATGGCGTATATCCAGTCTGTGAGCATCTTACCAGTCCAGGAGCTGTTTCTTGGTCATCACAAAATCGTTGGAACTGTACTTGCACAGGAGCATGTCCTGGGTGTCCATGAGAATCGCGTTGCACGGACAGGCCTCCACGCACATTCCGCAAAAAACGCATCGGAAAAGGTCAATTTCAAAAACCTCCGGGTATTTCTCCACACTGGGGTCGTCGCTTTCCCCGGCCACGATGTGGATGCACTCCGAAGGACAGATCGTGGCGCAGCACATGCAGGCCACGCACTTTTCACGGCCGTCTTCCCTCTTGTTCAGACGATGACGTCCCCGCCAGCGCTCGGAGATGGGCCTCTTCTGCTCGGGCCACTGGATGGTGACCACTTCTTGCTTAAGAAGGGTGTTCAGACCGGGAGTTCTTCGGATGATCCAGTTGATCCCTGGAATGAACCCCAGCAGGTTCGCCCAGAAGTGCCGTGAAGTAATCCCCAAGCCGCGGCCGACTTCCGGGTAATAGACCCTTTCCCATGGGGTGTATTTTCTAGGTTTCTTGCCCATCAAATCCACCCCCGCAAGACAGCCAGAGCCGCACCCGTGGCAAGGATATTCAGAAGAGCAAGAGGCAGGATCATCTTCCACCCAATCTTCATCAGTTGGTCGTACCGCACCCTGGGGTAGGTCCATCGGATCATGAAAAGGAAGTAGACCCAGACACAGAGGAACACGGTGAACTTAGCCCCCTGGAGCAGGGCGATCAACATTCTCAAAACATTGAGGCCCAGAGCATGAGCCAGCCATGTCCCGGCCCACTGTCCCGACCACTGCAAAAAACGATAGCCTTCACCGTCCATCCAGGGGATTTGCCATCCACCGAAAAAAAGAACGGTAATAATGGCAGACAGGAGAATCATCTCCACGTATTCTGCAAAAAGGAACATGGTGAACTTGAGGCTCGAATACTCCAGGAAGTAGCCTGCAATGATCTCGCTCTCTCCTTCAGGCAGGTCAAAGGGGATCTTTTTGATCTCCGCCATGCCGCAAGCCAGAAAGAGCAGGAAAGCGGGGAACTGGGTGAAGATGCCCCACAGGGGAATAATTCCCCAGAGAAGTTTTCCCTGCTGCTCCACAATGGTGTTCAGAGAAAGACTTCCGTAAACCATGAAGACCCCAACGGCCGTGAGCCCCAGGGCGATTTCATAGCCGATCATCTGGTTGGCGGCTCGGAGGGCTCCCAGGAAGCTGAACTTGTTGTTAGAGGAGTAACCTGCGAGAAGAACCCCGTAAACCCCGAGGCTCGCGATGCCGAAGACAAAGAGCATGCCCATGTCCAGGTCCGCGACCACGAAGTAGAGCGTGTAGTCGGAAAAATGAAGGGCATCCCCAGGGAAAAGAGATCCGATCAGCCAGATGCTGTCAGCCGGAATATCTTTCCACTGGATGTGGAGAGGGCCGACAAAGGGCAGAACGCAGAAGACCACGAAGGGAATGAAAAGGCAGATCATGGGAGCCAGGGTGTGGAGCGCCCTGTTGGCCCCTGCCGGGACAAAATCCTCCTTCATGAACATCTTCACTGCGTCTGCAATGGGGTGGAGGAGACCGATGGCCGTGATGTTGGCACCGAAGAGGCGGACATTGGCCCGGTTGGGACCGATCCGGTCCTGGATCATGGAGGAGAGCTTCCGCTCAACCCAGGTGCAGAGGCCTGCCAGATTGGCCACGCCCGCGAAAATCGCGATTGCCCAGATTGCGGATACGACCATCTGAAAGAGTATGTCGAGCGTCATCCTCTGTTCCTCAAATCCTTACTCACCCGCTTTTTGCGCGGCAGCGGACAGTTTCGCTATGATTTCTGCATGGCTCAGGGCCTGGCCTTTAGGCTTCAAAGCCGACGAATAACTTTGCGAGAGGCCCATAAAGTTCACGACCGTCCCGGCCGTCTCCGCATAGGATGCTGCAGGAAGTGCGACCTTGGCAGCCTTCACTGCAGGCGTCACAGAAGGGGAGATCACGATGGCCGGGGCAGGAATTCCCTCGGGAAGCGGCGCGGACCCGAGGGTCTCGAAAACCACAAGCACGGCGGAATCATCCAGCCCGTTATCCAGGGATTCCGCTATCCCGAGGTCTGTGAGGCCCTTGGTGTTCGCATTCCTGTCGCTCTGGCGCAAAATGTTGTCTTCCCAGCCGGGTTCCCCTGTGTTGAGCATCACCTTGGCGCCCAGACTTTCCTGAAGCGAGAGAAGGGCTTTTCCTTCTTCAAGGGACAGGCTTGCGGAAACGATGACGGAGAGATTCTCTCCGGCTTCCGCAATCATCGCACCGGCGGTCTTGAGAGCGTCTTTCCATGAAATTTCTTTCTGGCCGCCTCCGCTGTTGATCAGGGGCAGGGTCAGGCGATCGTCGTTGATGAGATGATAGTTGAGTCGTCCCTCATCGCAGGCCCAGGCCTTGTTGACCTGCTCATTGACCCGGGGTCGGATGCGAAACGCCTCTTCCCGCCTGTGGTCGATCCAGATGTTGCAGCCCCTGCTGCAGTGGGGGCAAATGGAAGCCGAGGGCTGCAGGAACCAGACCCTTTGTTTGAACCGAAAATCCGCACTGGTCCATGCGCCCACGGGGCAGGCGTCCGTGAGGCACAGGCTGTAGGGATTGTCCACGGTCTTGCCCGGAAAGGTGGTGATCTCCATCTTATCCGAACGCTTGACCATGGCAAGGCTTTCGTCGCCCGAGACATTGCGCACGAAGCGGATGCACCGAGTGCACAGGATGCAGCGCTCGGAATCCAGCACCACGTGTTTGCCCAGTCGCCGGCGCTTCTGTTTCTTGACCTTGTCTTCCGGCGAAAAAAGGCGGGAAGGCTTGAGATCGTATTTCATGTAGTACTCGTGGAGCACGCACTCGCCGGCCTGATCGCAAATGGGGCAGTCCAGGGGGTGATTCTTGAGAATGAACTCCATGACCGCGGCCCTGGCGGCCCGCACCTTCTCGTTTTCCGTTTCGATCTCCATGCCTTCGGCGACGGTCGTGGCGCAGGAAATAGAGAGCTTGGGCGGGCCCGGCTTCACATCGACCAGGCACATGCGGCAGTTCCCGCTTATGGGAAGGTGAGGATGGTAGCAGAAGTGGGGAATATAGATCCCGTTTGAAAGAGCGGCTTCCAGGATCGTGATCCCCTCTGCAACCTCCAATTCGCGACCGTTGATCTTGATTTTCGGCATAGATTGATTCGACTTCTTCTCTTAAGACATCCACTTGACCGGGTAAGGCTTTTCCTTCGGTCCCTTTTGTGTCCGGATATAGTCTTCGAACTCCTGTCGGAATTTTCCAATAAAACTGCTCACCGGCCCTACCGCCGCATCGGCCAGAGGGCAGATGGTGCGGCCGAACATCCCGTTGGCCAGGGAAAGGAGCAGGTCCAGGTCCTCGATCTTGCCTTTTCCCTTCACGATGCGGCCCGTGATCTGGGCCATCCATCCCGTGCCCTCCCTGCAGGGGGTGCACTGGCCGCAGGATTCATGAGCGTAAAAGTGGGTGAGCACGTGAAGGGTGGTGACCATGCAGGTCCCTTCCGCCATCACAATCACGGCACCGCTTCCGAGCATGGACCCCGCAGCAGCCAGGGCCTCGTAGTCGAGGGTCACCTTCTGGCATTCCGCTGCAGTCAGAACCGGCGTGGAACTGCCGCCCGGGATCACGGCCTTGAGTTTCATGCCTTTGAGCATGCCTCCGCAATGCTTGTCAATGAGCTCCATGAGGGGCACACCCAGAGGCAGTTCAATGACCTGGGGTTTGTTCACATGGCCGGAAACGCAGAAGAGCTTGGTGCCCGGGCTCTTCTCGGTTCCGAACTTCCTGTAAGCCTCAGGGCCGTTGGCGATGATGTAAGGAGTCGAGGCAATGCTCTCCACATTGTTCACCGTGGTGGGCATGTCAAAGACGCCTCGCTGGGGCGGGAAGGGCGGCCGGATTCTCGGCTGTCCTTTTTTCCCTTCAATGCTGTTGATGAGGGCTGTTTCCTCTCCGCACACATAAGCGCCTGCGCCCGAGTGAACATGCACGTCCAGGCGGAAATCGGTTCCGAGGCTGCGATTCCCAAGGATGCCTTTGGCGTAGGCTTCTTCAATGGCGGCCTCCAGCCGTCGCTGCGGCTCGGTAAACTCTCCCCGGACGTAAATGTAAGAGGTGTGAGCCTGCATGGCCCAGCACGCGATGAGGATCCCCTCGATGAGCATGTGGGGATCGTAGCGCATGATGTCCCGGTCCTTGAAGGTGCCCGGCTCTCCTTCATCGGCGTTCACGCAGAGGTATCTGGGCCGGTCGTCCTTGGGCATGAAAAGCCATTTTCGGCCCGTGGGAAATCCTGCACCGCCTCTGCCGCGCAGGCCGGCATCGAGCACGGTTTGCGCCACAGCCTGGGGCTCCATGGTCAGGGCTTTTTTAGCCGCCTCGTATCCGCCGGACTGAAGGTAGGTCTCCAGCTTGTGGGAATCGGGTTTTCCCCAGTTTCGGCTCAGAATTTTGTAATCGTCGTTTGCCATGGTCGTTCAGTCACACCGGGTTCGGGCGTTAGGTCATGCTCTTCAAGATCTCGTCCACTTTGGCGGGAATGAGATCTTCATAATAGTCGTCGTTGACCTGCATCATGGGCGCATTGCCGCAGGCGCCCAGGCATTCCACCTTCACTAGGCTGAAGCGGCCGTCCTTGGTCGTCTGGCCTTCGGCAATGCCCAGCTTCTTGGAGAGGTACGCAAAGAGGTCCATGCCTCCCCGGAGCGCACAAGAGATATTGGTGCAGACCTGGATGAAGTACTTGCCCACGGGCTGCTTATTGTACATCGTGTAGAAGGTGGCGACTTCGTACACGCGGGTCGGGCTCACGTCCACGAGTTCTGCCACGTACTCCATGGCTTCCGGGCTGACATAGCCGAATTCCCGCTGCGCCAGGTAGAGCGCAGGCAGCAAGGCCGCTTGCTTGGTCGCGTAGCGGCCGAAGATGCGGTCCAGTTCCTGCTTGGCTGTAGCTGAGAATTCAAGGCTCATGTTATCGATCCATCTCCCCGCCGATCATGTTCACGGAACCGTAGATGGGGACAATGTCCGCCACCATGTGGCCTTCCAGGATTTTGCCCAGAGCGGCCACGATCGTAAAACAGGGAGGCCGCACACGGCACTTTACCGGTTTGTTGCCACCGTCCGAGACTACGTAAAATCCTATTTCTCCGTTTCCGCCTTCCGCATAGCCGTACGCTTCGCCTTTGGGCGGGTGAACGTCGTCGTAAACCAGCCTGAAATGGTTGATCATGCCTTCAATGGTCGTGTAGACCGCCTGCTTGGGCGGAAAGATGAAGCGCGGATCTTCCACGTTCACCGGGCCTTTGGGCAGCTTAGCGAGGGCCTGCTCGATAATCCGCATGCTCTGCTCCATCTCGGCCATCCGCACCTTGTACCGGTCATAACAGTCGCCGTTTTCGCCCACTGGGATTTCGAACTCGACCTCGCTGTAAGCCGCGTAGGGATCAGCTTTTCGAACATCATAAGCCACGCCCGTGGAGCGAAGGAAGGGGCCCGTGATGCCATAACTGATAGCGTCTTCCCGGCTGATTACTCCTACGTCCACCACGCGGTCGAGAAAGAGGCGGTTCTTGGTGAAAAGCCCGTCGATCTCTTTCAGGATCCGGCGGGTTTCTTTTATCGCCGCATAGGACTGGGCTTCGAATCCTTCAGGGATATCCCACCGCATGCCGCCGACCCGGGTCCACGCATAGGTGACTCTTGCGCCGGTCACGCTCTCCATGAGGTCGTAGTAGAGCTCTCTGGCCTTGACAAAGTAGAGGAACCCGCTGAAAGCACCCAGTTCCATAACCGCGGCGCCGACGCAGGTCAGGTGGTCGGTGAGGCGGTTCATCTCGGAAAGGATCGTTCTCAGGTATTCGCAGCGGGGCGTGGGTTTGATCCCGCAGAGCTTTTCAACGGCCATGACATAGGCCACATTGTTAATCAATGGAGAGACATAGTTGAGCCGGTCCGTGTAAGGAACGATCTGGTTCCAGCGGTGATCCTCGCACTCCTTCTCGAAACCTCGGTGGAGGTATCCGGGCTCCACGTCTGCCGAGATAATGGTCTCTCCGTCCAGGAACAGCTTGATCTGTGTAATGCCGTGCATGGCCGGATGAGAAGGACCCATCATGACTTCGAGGTAATCGGTGTGGAGGTCTTTGCTGCTGTCAACGGTCATGCGATGTTTTTCCTATGGTTTATCCTGAAATCCCGGACCATGTCCGTGGGGTGTTTCATCCGCGGGCCTGCTGAATCTCCGCTCTTCCGAAGCCAGGAGAGGAATGCGCGGCTGGCGTTGGTCAATGGGGTAGTCTTTGCGCAGCGGGTGACCCTCAAACTCCTCATAAAGCAACAGGTGGCGAAGGTCCGGGCTATCCTTAAATAGAATGCCGTACATTTCGTGGCACTCCCGCTCGAACCAGTTTGCCCCTTTCCACAGCGGGCACACACTCTGAATGGAAGGATCCGATTCCGGCACTCGCGACTTGACCCTGATCCGTTTGCCGGTGGTCATGTTCCTCAGGTGGACAACCACTTCGAACCGCGGCAAGCCTTCTTCCCTGGCCAGGTAATCCACTGCAGTGAGGTCGACGAAAAGATCGAAGCCCAGAACCCTGCGCACGAACTGGAGGACGGTGAACCAGGAATCGCGCTGGACCCGAACCGTGTCGTCTCCGGCCTGGCGGTGAGCCTCCTCTACGGCCTCGGGGAATCTCGCTTTGATCTTTTCGACTGCTTCGATGCTCATTTCGTGGTCACCAACCGCCTTAAGGCATCAGGGGCTTGTATTTCGGATGCCGCAAGTGTTCGTCAAGCGTTTCCTTCTGGATCAGATCTTGAAGTTTCATCAGTCCGTCAAGGACCATTTCCGGTCGTGGAGGGCATCCGGGGATGTACACGTCCACGGGGATGACCTTGTCGGTTCCTTGCACGGTCGCATAATTGTCGTAGAAGCCGCCGGTGCATGCACAGGCGCCGAAGGCCACAACCCACTTGGGTGCGCACATCTGCTCATAGACGCGTCGGAGGATGGGCGCCTGCTTGTGGGAAATGGTTCCCACCACGAGCAGGAAATCCGCCTGACGCGGGGTGAAGCGCGGGAATTCCGCGCCGAACCGGGCAATGTCGTAATGGGAGCAGGCGGTGCTCATAAACTCCATGCCGCAGCAGGCCGTAACAAAGGGATACTGGAAGAGCGACCATTTCCTCGCCCAGTTGATGAAAAACTCGACCTTCGAGGCAATGGCAGGGATGCTCTGGAGTTTTGTTTCTAATCCCATTCCAGACCGCCTTTGGCCCAGACATACCCCAGGGCGACGAAAAGGATCGCAATGAAGATGATCATCTCAATGAGGGCAAAGAGCTTGAGCTCGTTCAGCACGACCGCCCAGGGATAAAGAAAGACCGCTTCAATGTCAAAGAGGATAAAGAGGACAGCGATACCGTAAAATTTGACGGCGAAGCGCTGGGGCCTGAAGCCTTCCGAAGGGTGGCCGCATTCAAAGGGCATCTGTTTGGTCACACCGCCTTTCTGGTATGGACCCAGGAACTCGGAGGCAAGCCAGAAGAAGACCACCAGAAAACCCGCCAGAACCATCATGACCAAGATCGGAATGTAATCCGTGATCGCCATTCGATCTATCCTTTACAGCCCTCTTTGCTCGAAGTGCTTTTGACGATGTTGAAAGGAAGGTCAAACTTATGAACGCGCAAATATACTCTTTCGATCCGGGTTGTCAAACAGAATATGACGAAGATAAGATTTTTTTTGGTACCGGTGCGGTGGTTCAAATGAAAGGAGCGGAGATGGGTAAGGGAAATAAAAGGGAAAGGGCGAATGGGAGAATCAACGGTTCCTCGACCGCGGACCATGGAGGGAGGGGCGATCAATGGGGCAAGAAAGCGTTCGGTCTTCTTGCCCACTCTGGATAATGGGACAACCCTTTTCTTGGATAGGTGTGACCGCTAAGCTTGTTCACCCATAGTTATCTCAAGCTAAGGATAATAAGAAATATTCTTGACAGAAACTCGCAGTTATGTTACCAATGCAAAAATTTCGTTAGATTCAATAAACCATTTTAAAACTGGAGCGCTGCAATGGCAAGAACCCCCCAAACGCAGGAAGAGCCGCTCGATACCAAAGACGAACTGCTCGATTTTGACCTCGATGATTTGTCGGGCGATGGTGTTGAGGAAGAAGATGAGGTGATCGAGTTGGTGGAACTTGTCGAATCCGACAAAGACGAGGATGGGACAAGAGAGCTGTCTGTGAACGGTCGGAACAAGGAGAAATCGACGGTCAGGGAAGCTAAAGCGGATTTGATGGTAGATGGAGAAACCTCAGTGAAGGAAAAGGCCTTGTCTGAGGACGAAGAGGAATCAGATGTTGACTTGTCGGACCTGACTTTGGACATCGAAATGGAAACGATCCGGCCGGTGCAGCGTGTCGAGGAAGGCGAGATCACAGAATCGGACCTAGAGAACTTGCTCCAAGACACATCCGACGAGGAGATCGCCTTTGATCTCTCAGGTGAGAAGGACAGCGCTCAGGAGGGAAAAGACGAAGAAGTCACAGACGCTGATCTGGAGGCGCTTCTTGCAGAGGCCACAGAGGAGGGGACAGGGGAGAGCGAAGAGGAGGGAGAAGTTCTAGAGATAATTTCCGTGCCTGAGGCAGGGGAAGAGATTCAACTTGAAGAAGAGAGGCCCTCTTTAGTAGGTATGGAGGTCGCAGGGGATTCCTTTGAGAAGACACAGATGGGAGCGGAGCCTTTGGTCGAAAAAGAAGTGCCTGTAGCGGTGCAGGAAGAAGAAGTGGAGCCCGCTGCGCCGGAGGAACCAGCGCGAAGCTATCTCGCCGTTGAGGAGCCTTCCGCTGAACAGCTGATGGGAATATCCGGGGAACGGCTTGAACAGATCATCACCAAGGTCGTTGAGGATGTCGTTGAAAGGGTTGCGAGGGAGACCATGGCGAGCGTGGCTGAAAGAGTGATTGGTCAAGCCATCGAAGCTTTGAGAGCGAGCCTGGAGAACTCGTCTGAGGAATCCTGAGAAGAATTGTCTTTAAAATCTTGAGGTTTTGTGGTTAAAAAAGGGTTTGCGCGGTGAGCAAACCCTTTTTGATTACATTGAGGAGTCTGAGTTGATGGAAAAGAAAGACATGCCTAAGGGTTATGAGCCGAAAGAGGTTGAAGAGAAGTGGTACAGGTACTGGGAGGAGAGCCGGCTGTTCAGAGCAGAGGCCAAGTCCGACCGGAAGCCTTTCTGTATCGTTATTCCGCCGCCTAATGTGACAGGCTCCCTTCACATGGGCCATGCCCTCAACAACACCCTTCAGGATATCCTGTGCCGGTTCAAGAAAATGCAGGGGTACAATGTGCTGTGGCAGCCAGGAACCGACCATGCCGGGATCGCCACCCAGAACGTCGTTGAACGGGAACTGGCTGCAAAAGGAATGGATCGGCATCAGGTGGGCCGCGAGAAGTTCATCGAACTCGTGTGGGAATGGAAAGAGAAGTACGGTGGTGTGATCATCAACCAACTCAAGCGGCTGGGGAGTTCCTGCGACTGGAGCAGGGAGCGCTTCACCATGGACGAGGGCCTGTCCAGAGCGGTGAGAGAAGTTTTCGTGAGGCTCTATGAGGAGAACCTCATCTACCGTGGGGATTACATCATCAACTGGTGCCCGAGGTGCCGCACGGCCCTGGCGGATCTTGAGGTGGAGCACGAGGAAATGGAGAGCTCCCTTTACTACATTCATTACGTCTTCAAGGACCGCCCCGGCCATCTGACCGTGGCGACGACCAGGCCGGAGACTCTCCTGGGAGATACGGCGGTTGCCGTGAACCCTGACGATGACCGGTATCAGGGTGTGGCCGGCTCCCAGGTGATCCTACCGGTCCTCAACAAGCCCATCCCCGTGATTCTCGACAAATTCGTGGACAAGGAATTTGGAACAGGAGCGCTGAAGATCACTCCGGCCCATGATGCCAACGACTTTGAGATCGGAAATACCCATCACCTCGATCGGATCAGAGTCCTCGACGACGGCGGAAAGATGAATGAACTGGCCGGTCCCTACCAGGGCATGGACCGGTTCGAGTGCAGGGAAAAGATCGTTGAGGATCTGAAGCAGGCAGGGTTGCTGGAGAAGATCGCGCCCTACCGAAACGCCGTGGGCCACTGCTACCGCTGCAAGAAGATGATCGAACCCCTGCTTTCAAAACAGTGGTTCGTCAAGGTGGGGCCCCTGGCGGAAAAAGCGATTGCCGCGGTGAAGGAAGGCCGCACCAGGATCATGCCCCTCAATTGGGAGCTCACTTACTATGAGTGGATGAACAACATCAAGGACTGGTGCGTTTCCAGGCAAATCTGGTGGGGCCACCGCATCCCGGCGTGGTACTGCGACAGGTGCGGTGAGGTGATCGTGGCGAGAGAGGAGCCCAAGTCCTGCTCCAAGTGCCAGGGCACCCACCTGGTGCAGGAGACGGATGTGCTGGACACCTGGTTCAGCTCGGCCCTGTGGCCTTTCTCGACCCTAGGTTGGCCGGACAAGACAGACGAGCTGAAGACCTTTTACCCCACGACGACTATGGTCACGGGCTTCGACATCCTCTTTTTCTGGGTGGCCCGGATGATGATGATGGGAATCCACTTCATGGGGGATGTGCCGTTCCGCGACGTTTACATTCATGCGCTGGTGCGGGATGCCTACGGCAAGAAGATGAGCAAATCCAAAGGCAATGTGATCGATCCCTTGCATGTGATCGATCAGTTCGGCACGGATTCGTTTCGTTTCACCCTTGCGGCGCTTGCGGCCCAGGGAAGAGACGTCAAGCTCTCGGAGGAAAGGATTTCAGGGTACCGCCACTTTGTGAACAAGCTCTGGAATTCGGCAAGGCTGGTGCTCATGAATCTCGATGGAGACAATCCGGCAAAAGAGGGAGACATCGTTCGTTCCCTAGCGGACCGCTGGATTCTCTCGAGACTGCACCAGGTGAGCGAAGAGGTCACGAAAGCGCTGGAAGAGTACCGCTTCAACGACGGAGCAAGTCTCTGCTACCAGTTTGTGTGGCATGAGTTCTGCGACTGGTACCTGGAAATGGCCAAGGAGGGCATCTATTCGGAGAACGAGGCCATCCGGAAATCGACCCTCTCGGTTCTTGTGACTGCCCTGAAGGCCGTCGTGAGACTGCTCCACCCGTTTATGCCCTTTGTGACGGAAGAAATTTGGCAAAGGCTTCCGGGTGTGCAGGGAAGCATTATGACGGCGCCCTTTCCCAAGGAAGGGGAGTTCGCCTTTGATGCACAGGCGGTGAAAGAGATGTCTATGGTGATGGGAGCGATCATGGGCATCAGAAACATCCGCGGGGAGATGAACCTCCCGCCTTCGAAGAAGGTGGATATCGTCGTTGAAGCCCCTGATCTCAACGATGCGGAGATCCTGCGGCACAACATTCCTCACCTTCGAAGCCTTGCCAAGGTGGAGTCTATCGATATCGGATCTTCTGTGGTCAAGCCAAAAGGGTCGGCCACTGCCGTGTTCGGCCGGAACCAGGTTCATGTGATTCTCAAGGGTCTTCTGGACTTCGAAGAGGAGAAGAAGAGGCTGCGAAAAGAGATCGGCAAAGTGGAAAAAGATCTCGAAATGCTGGAGAAAAAACTCTCGAACCCTCAGTTCAGAGAAAAAGCCGCAGCCGAGATCATCGAAGAGGTGCAGGAGAAGAAAGAAGCGCTTGGGCTGAGGTTGGAAAAGCTAATGCACCATCTGAAGTTCTTCGAATCGGTGTAACTCTCTTAGCCATCAGCGTTCAGCTCTCAGCCAAACCCTTGAAGATAGCTTGCTTCAAGCTGAGCGCTGACAGCTGACGGCTGATCGCTGGTCGGCACAAAGAAGGTCTTATGCTATGGAACAAGCTCTCTCACATACCACCGAACCTATGCCCGATGTGCTTTATGCAATGGAGTTTGAAGGTGTCTGTTTCTCCTATGAGAAAACCGAAGTTTTGAAAGATGTGAACTTTCGCCTGAAGCAGGGGGAGTTCCTCGGCATTATCGGACCGAACGGCGGGGGCAAGACAACGCTCGTCAAACTCATGCTCGGGCTTCTGCGGCCGGACAGGGGGAAGATAAGGATCCTGGGACAGGAGCCGAACGCGGCAAGCCGCCGGGTAGGGTATGTGCCGCAAAGCATGGACCTCAGCAGGGCATTCCCTATTTCCGTCATGGAGGTCGCACTCATGGGGCGTCTTGCAAGAGCTCGCATGGGGAAAAGGTACACCCAGGAAGATGAGGAAAAAGTTCGGCAGGTGCTAGAAAAGGTGGGGATGTGGGAGCACCGCCGCAAGCACATCGGAAAACTGTCCGGAGGGCAGAAGCAAAGAGTGTTTATTGCGAGGGCCCTGGCCACGGACCCGGAAATTCTTTTCCTGGACGAGCCCACAGCGAGCATTGATCCTGAATTTCAGGTGAATCTTTACGACATTCTGGAGGAACTCAACAAGCGGGTCACTATTGTGGTGATCACCCACGACATCGGCGTGGTGTCGAGCTACATGAAATCCATTGCCTGCGTGAACAAGCACTTCATCTTTCACGAGGGAAGCCACATCAGCCAGGACATGATAGACATGGCCTACCAGTGCCCTGTGGAACTCGTCGCCCACGGGATACCGCACCGGGTTCTCCCCAGCCACAAGGAGGACTAGGCGTGTGGGATGCGCTCCAGCTGGAGTTCATGAGAAACGCCCTGGCAGCAGGGCTTCTGGTGAGCCTCATTTGCGGGGTTTTGGGCACCCTGGTCGTGGTGAACCGCATTGTCTTCATTTCAGGCGGCATTGCCCACGCCGCCTATGGCGGGATCGGTCTCGGGTTGTATTTTGGAGTATCCCCAGCTCTTGGCGCGACGCTTTTTTCCGTTGCGATTTCCATGGTGATGGGGGTTGCCAGCATCAAAAGCAAGGAAAGAGCCGACACGATCATCGGGGTGATGTGGGCCCTGGGCATGGCCCTGGGCATTATCTTTAGCGAGCTCACCCCGGGTTACAACGTGGATTTGATGAGCTATCTTTTCGGGAGTATTCTTTCCGTACCCGGCTCCGATCTCTGGTACATGGTCTGCCTGAATCTGGTTGTCCTCTTATTCGTCTTCTATTTCTACAAAGAGCTGGTGGCCATGTCCTACGACGAGGAGTTCTCCTTTGTGGTCGGCATCCCGGTGAGAGCTCTTTATTTTGCCCTTCTCGGCTTAATTTCCCTGTCCGTGGTGATGATCATACGCGTGGTCGGCCTTATCCTGGTCATTGCTCTTCTGACCATTCCTCCCTTCATTGCCGAGAAATACACCAGCTCCCTCGGCAAAATGATGGTCCTTGCCTCCCTCCTCAGCATGGTGTTCACCCTCGCAGGCCTGTGGGCTTCTTACCAGTTCAACCTCGCCTCAGGCGCGACGATCATCATGGTTGCAGGGGTTGGCTTTTTCCTTTCGCTAGGAATCGGTGCGGTGGCTGCGCCAAGGAAGTGAGGTCAAAGGGTAACGGGAGGCTGCCAAGACACCCATTGCGAGGGTGCCTTAACACATCGTGTTTCCGGCGGAAGCCGGAGGGCAGTCGTTCAGAGACTCCTTGACAAGACTGGATTCCGGCTTTCGCGGAAATGACAGAAAAGGGTCTGTTCCGGTTCCCCTCACTTCGAACCGATAAACCCGGAAGCAAAACGGGGCAGGGCAAAAGCTCCACGATGAATCTCAGGCGAGTAGTATCGCAACCCATTAAGTTTTTTGGCCCTTGCTTCATCAATATCTTTGATGGGGTCTCTGCCCAAGGAACAGAAACTGAAACCGATGAGTCCGCTTGGGTAGGTCGGGACGACCGTGTAGTAATACCCGGTGACCGGGTAGAGCTTTCTTGCAAAAGAGAAGACCCCTTGGATGACTTGGCGATGGAGATAAATCGACTCGCACTGGGTCACTGCGATTCCGTGATGGGTAAGAGCCTTCTTCATGCAGGTGAAGAAAGGCCTCTGGAAAAGGACTTGCCCG
>Ga0209706_10001001_pt1 | contig 16005 bp, 14 predicted proteins | sample PPLLaktember2015_6_FD_187263 | JGI IMG/M metagenome (GOLD analysis project Ga0209706, IMG submission 187263) | Freshwater sediment microbial communities from Prairie Pothole Lake near Jamestown, North Dakota, USA - PPLs Lake P8 Core (1) Depth... | ecosystem: Environmental > Aquatic > Freshwater...
AACCGGAACGCTCGTTGTCAGTGCGCATCATCCCGTTCGGCAGCAACCAGAAGCTGGTGATCGCGCGCGACATGACCCATCTCGCGCAACTCGAGCGCATGCGCAGCAACTTCGTGGCCAACATCTCGCACGAACTGCGCACGCCGCTCACCGTGCTCGGCGGTTTTCTTGAGACCCTGAAGGACATGGACCGGCCGGCGAGCGCGGATCTGCGCAAGCACTTTCAGACCATGCACGACCAGGCACAACGCATGTCGCGCCTGGTGGATGATCTGCTCACCCTCTCGAAGCTCGAGACCACGCCGGCCACGCGCCACGAAGAAGTGGTGGACGTGCCGGCCATGCTCGCCTCCCTCAAGGAGATGGGCGAACTGGTCAGCGGCGCGCGTCACCACCACATCAGCCTGGTGGCGGATGCCGGTCTGCGGCTCACCGGTAACGAGGAAGAACTGCGCAGCGCTTTCTCCAACCTCATCAACAATGCCGTGCGCTACACGCCGGCCGGCGGCGACATCCGCCTCACCTGGAAACTGGACAGCGACAGCCCGGTGTTCGCCGTGCGCGACACCGGCGAAGGCATCGCGCCGCAGCATATTCCGCACCTGACCGAACGCTTCTACCGCATCGACACGGCCCGCTCGCGCGATACCGGCGGCACCGGCCTGGGGCTGTCCATCGTCAAGCACATCCTGCTGCGCCACGACGCGCGCCTCGTCGTCGAGAGCGAACTCGGCCGAGGCAGCACCTTCCGTTGCGTTTTTCCGGTGGCACGCGCGGTACACAGTACTTCCGCTACGACGGCCGGCAAGCCACACAGGTACTAGTTCTGCATCCCGGATTTAGAATCCCAACACCCTGGACCGCCACACATTGTCATGATTTGTTCATTTCTCTGACATCGTGAAGAAATCTGAATTTCCGACAATGCGCTGCACATTGCCTGCTGCCTGTCGAAATCCCCGCTCTGCCCATTTTCGTGGCATGCCCTCATAAGGCCTTTGCCACACTGGCTGCACAGCGAGATTGCACAACGCAACTTGCGGTACACGAACGGACTCGGCCCTCCCCGCGGAGGGCTTTTTTCTGGCAACCACTTCGACTTCAACCAGCCTGTCCGGGCCATGCAGACTGCACAGAAACAGCCACCAACGCCTGATGTGCATTGCTGCGCAGGCACCCTGCTGCGCGAGGTTGCGCCGATTTCCCCGGAAACACGCGTGATGGAGGCACTCGAACTTTTTGCCGCCAATTCCGAGCTCATCGCCATCCCTGTCGTGCACGAGGGGGTTCCGGTAGGGCTCGTCAACCGCAAACAACTCATCGAACGCTTCGCCCGTCCGTACACCCGCGAGCTGTTCGGACGCAAACCGGTATCGGCGTTCATGGACGCCAAACCACTCGTCGTCGACGCACACACCGACCTCGATGACTTGAGCCGCACGATCATCGAGTCGGACATGCACTACATGTATGATGGTTTCATTATCCTGCGCGACGGGCACTATGCCGGCATGGGCACCGGCCACGACCTGATGCGCGGAATTACCGCGCGCAAGCAGGAGTCCCTCTACCGGCTGGCGCATTACGATGTCCTCACCGGCCTGCCCAACCGCCTGCTGTTCTTCGACCGCCTGCAGCAGGCACTGTCGCAGGCGAGCCGGCACGGCACCCTGCTGGGCGTCATGTTGCTCGACCTCGACCGCTTCAAGGCAATCAACGACAGCTTCGGACACACCGCGGGCGATGCACTGCTGCAGTCCGTGAGCCGTCGCATCAGCGCGTGTATCCGCGACGGCGACACCGTGGCGCGCCTGGGCGGCGACGAATTCACATTATTGTTGCAGGATATCCGACAGGCTCATCATGCGGCGCTCGTCGCGCAGAAGATCATCGAAGCCCTGCAACAGCCTTTTCTCTTCAACGGCTACGAGGTCGTCGTCAACACCAGCATCGGCATCGCACTCTACCCGCACTGTCAGGATGCCGAAACCCTGCTCAAGCACGCCGACACCGCCATGTACAAGGCCAAGGAGGAAGGTGGCAACGGCTACCGCTTCTACACCGATGAGATGAGTAACGCCGACAGGCGGCGTCTGTCGCTGGAAGCACAGTTGCGCAAGGCGATCGAGCGCGATGAACTCGTGCTGCACTACCAGCCGCAGGCCGAGATCGTCAGCGGCCGCCTGCTCGGCGCCGAGGCGCTGCTGCGCTGGCAACATCCCGAACATGGCCTGATTCCGCCGGGCGAGTTTATCCCGCTGGCCGAGGAGACCGGGCTCATCGTCCCGATCGGGGAATGGGTGCTGCACGCCGCCTGTGCGCAAAACCGCGCTTGGCAGCATGCCGGGTTGGCGCCGCTGCGCGTGGCGGTGAATGTTTCCTGGCGCCAGTTCCAGCGTCTGGATCTGCTCGAAACCATCTACAAAATTCTGGAGGACACCGGTCTCGACTCGCGCTACCTCGAGATTGAACTCACCGAAGGCGTCCTGATGCAGGACACCGTGGCAGCGCTCCAGACACTGCATACCCTGAATGCGATGGGCGTTCTGATTTCGATCGATGATTTCGGCACCGGCTATTCGTCGCTCAGTTACCTCAAGCGTTTTCCCATCGACATGCTGAAGATTGATCGCTCCTTCGTGCAGGACATCACCACCGACCCGGACGATACCGCCATCGTGCAGGCCGTCATCGCCATGTCGCACAGCCTCGGCATCAAGGTCATCGCCGAGGGCGTGGAGACCCGTGAACAACTCGACTTCCTGCGCCGCCATCAGTGCGATGCCGTGCAGGGCTACTGCCTGAGCCGGCCGCTCCCGGCCGAGGCCTTCGCCCAGTTCCTGCGGGACATGCCGCAGGCGCTGCTGCTGAACTGCGCCTGAGACCAGGTATGTCGATCGCGCGCCGATGCGATCACAAATCCTTCATCTGTCTGTTACCGATCTGAAACCCGCGCCGTCCAGACTCCATACCGCCTTAACCGTATCTCAAAATCGAAAGAAGCGGTTTTCCGCCACAGGCGTCGAACCGTTCGCACAACGATTGCCACACTCTCCTCTGCGAGGTCGCCCGGCGACCTCTTTTTTTGCCCACGATCCGGCGACCGCCAGGGATGGCGGGAGTGCAGAAATCGCAGGAGCAGCATTTCTGCCGACCGCCAGGGATGGCGGGAGTGCAGAGCGCGAAGCCGTCAGTGAATGAGGCTTCCTTCACTGGACAAATGCAGGAGCAGATTTTCTGCGACGTTCAAACAGGTTTCATGGCTTTGTCATCACGGATTCACGAACGACCGGCATGTTCGTGCAACGCCATCACGGAGGAACCGCCATGCCGCTCGCCGCCCGTCTGGAGAATTACTTCGACGCCGAAGCGCGTCGCGCCAGCAGCAAACACCGGCTGCGTGTCCGCTTCGCCGACAACCTTGAGGATCTGCGCGCCGCCCAGCGCCTGCGCCATCGCGTGTTCATCGAGGAGATGGGGGCACGCCTGCCGCTGACCGAACCGGGAATCGAAAGCGACCGCTTCGATCATTTTTGCCAGCACCTGCTGGTCTGGGACGAAGACACCGACCAGGCGGTCGGCTGCTATCGCATCCTGACCGACAGTCAGGCCGTGCACGCTGGCGGTTACTACTCACAGACCGAATTCGATCTCACCCGCGTGCTCGCCGTGCCCGGCCGTCTGGTTGAGGTCGGACGCACCTGCGTGCATCCGGACTTTCGCACCGGCGCAGTCATTGGCCTGCTCTGGTCGGGGCTGGCGCGCTTCATGCTGATGCACCGCTACGACTACCTCATGGGCTGCGCGAGCATCCCGCTCACCGGCGGTGTCGCACAGGTCGGCGCCATCTGGCAGGCAGTTGCCGCTTCGCACCTGAGCCCGCCGGAGTGGCGCGTGTTCCCGAAGACACCGTTCGCCGCCCTGCGACCGCCACGGACGGCGGGAGTGCAGAAAACGCAGGAGCTGGGTTTCTGCCCGGAGGCCGCACCCGGCACGCCCGCCGAGCTGCCACCGCTCATCAAGGGCTATCTGCGTCTCGGCGCCCAGGTATGCGGCGAACCGGCGTGGGATCCAGCGTTCAACGTCGCCGACCTGTTCCTGTTGCTGAGCCTCGACCGGCTGAGCGCACGTTACGCACAGCACTTCGTCAATCGTAAATGACGCCAACGACCCCAGGGATGGCGAGAGAGCGGAGCGCGAAACCGTCGGTGAATGAGGCTTCCTTCACTGGACAAACGCTGGAGCGGTTCTTTCGCGAGACACGCCGGCTGTGGCGACTAAGCAGGCTCGTCGCGCACGTGCTCGTTGGCGCCATTATCGCGCATGGCGTGTTCGGCGTGTTTGCGCTCACCGGTGTCGACCGCGATCAGCGCCGCCGTCGCGCACTGGTGCGCTGGTGGAACCACAGTGTGTTGCGCGCCCTCAATGTCCGCCTGCACCTCGAAGGGAAAATCGCCACCGGTGCGGTGCTGTACACCGCCAATCACATCTCCTGGCTCGATATCCCGTGTCTGCGTGCGGTCGTGGACGCCGCGTTCGTCGCCAAGGACGAGGTGCGTCGCTGGCCGGTGATCGGGCGCATGTCGGAGCAGGCCGGCACAATCTTCCTGAAGCGCGGCGGACACAACGCCTCGAACGAAACCGCCGAACACATGACCTGGTCGCTCGCCCGACGCCGGCCAGTGATCGTCTTTCCGGAAGGCACCACCAGCGAAGGCCGGATGGTGCGTTACTTCTACGGACGCCTGTATCAGTCGGCGGTGCGCACGCAGGGCGTGGTGCAGGCGGTGGCGATCGCCTACCCACACGCGAGCGGCGCTCACCCGCATGTGCCGTTCGTGGACGACGACGACCTGGTGCGCCATCTCTGGCGCCTGCTGAAAGAAGACAGGATTGATGCACGGCTGGTCTTTTGTGCGCCGTTGCCGGCCGCCGGGCGGGAACGGCGGGCACTCGCTGCACAGTCGCGCGTGCAGATCCTGGAGACGCTTGGCCTGATGCCGGGTATGGCAGCAGAAAAGTAGCTCCTGCGTTTGTCCAGTGAAGGAAGCCTTATTCACTGACGGCTTCGCGCTCTGCACTCCCGCCATCCATGGCGGTCGCAGGCTGACCGTTGAGTTCCGTCACCGACTCTTCATTTCCGCTTCACCTCCCCTTCACGCCTAGCCGAAATACTGACGACCTGTATTCGGGCCGCCCTCCTGCGGCCCGGAGGGAACATCATGGAAGACAATCACCGCACGGCCAGCTCGTCCGGCGCCTGGGGCATCATCGTGGACGCCCTCTACCCGGCATTGATCCGCATTCTCACCGGCCTGCTGATCGTGGTGCTGTGCGTCTGGATGCTGGTCGGCGGCATCAACATGGTGCTGGCGCTCGGCAACGCATTCGGCAGTGGCTGGGCATCGGCCGCCGAGCACATGATTATCAACGCCCTCGTCCTGCTGGCGCTGCTCGAAGTCATCCGCACTCTGCAAGCCTACCTGCGGCTCGGGCGGGTGCGTGTGACCTTCATTCTCGACACCGCGCTGGTGGTCCTGATTAGCGAGCTCATGGGTCTGTGGTTCCGCGAATACGCGCCGGAGAAAGTGTTGCTCGGCCTGGGCGTTATCGTCACACTGGTGGCCCTGCGCATCGTGACCATGCGCTTCTCGCCCGAGCCGATCGCGCCTTAAGCCCACGGTCGGGGAATCAGAGACCGCCGCATTCCCAGTCGCCGATCCGAGTTTCGATCAATATATTCGCTTGCCCATATATACGGGTTGGCATATATTCAGACCATGGCGATCGACCCACCCAACCTGTTCCGCGCGCTGGCCGACGAAACCCGACTGCGTTGTCTCGCACTCCTGATCGCGGAGGACGAGTTGTGTGTCTGCGAGCTGACCTATGCGCTCGGTCTGTCACAGCCGATGATCTCGCGCCACCTTGCAAGCTTGCGCGAGGCAGGCATCGTCAACGACCGGCGCGCCGGGCAATGGATCCACTACCGTCTGCATCCTGAACTGCCCAAGTGGGCACACCGTGTGCTGTCCGAGGCGTTAGCCGGCATCGCCCGGAGCGAGCCCTACCGCGCCGATCAACGAGCGCTGCGCGGTATGCGCAACCGGCCATCCAGTCGCTGCGCCTGAGCCAATTGCGCGCACTCAATCATTCACTCCACTGTAATCAGGCTCGCCATGTCCGACAGAACGTACAACATCCTGTTTCTCTGCACCGGCAACTCGGCACGCAGCGTCCTGGCCGAAGTATTGATGAACCGCCTGTCCAACGGCCGGTTCCAGGCGTACAGCGCCGGCAGCCACCCGGCCGGCGAAGTAAACCCGTTCACACTCGAGTTGCTGCACAGCAAAGGCTTTGCCACGGACGGTCTGCGCAGCAAGAACTGGGACGAGTTCGCCGGGCCAAACGCGCCGGCCATGGATTTCGTGATCACCGTCTGCGACAAGGCCGCCGGCGAGGTTTGCCCGATCTGGCCGGGCCAGCCAATGACCGCGCACTGGGGATTCGAGGACCCGGCCGCCGCCCAAGGCAGCGGCGAAGCGCGCCGCAAGGTTTTCCTGAAGGTGTTCGTCGAGATCGCGCGGCGCATCGAGCTGATGCTGGCGCTTCCGATCGAAAAGCTCGACCGCCTGGCCCTCGAACGCCGAGTGCGCGACATCGGCTCCACATAATCCGTGCCGAAACTGCACACGTTCGATTGCCGCGTTTCACTCAATCACAGAGGTGCAGCATGTCTCACCGCAAGGCCCGAGTTCTGTTCCTGTGCACCGGCAACTCCTGCCGTTCGCAAATGGCCGAAGGTTGGGGTAAACACCTAGGGCACCATATCGCCGAGTTTGAATCGGCCGGTATCGAAGCGCATGGCAAGAATCCGCGCGCGATCGCGATGATGGCCGAGGCCGGGGTGGACATCTCCGGCCAGGAATCGACGCGCGTCACCGACGACCTGATCCAGCGGGCCGATATCGTGGTGACCGTCTGCGGCCACGCCGACGAGCACTGCCCGGTGCTGCCGTCAGGGGTGAAGAAAATTCATTGGCCGCTCACCGACCCGGCCAAGGCCACCGGCACGGAAGAAGAAATCCTGGCGCAGTTCCGCGCCACGCGCGACGAGGTACGCCGCCGGGTCACCGGGCTGATTGACAACTTCGGCAACCAGACACGGAGCGCCTGACGTGAGCGCACAGTGCGAAGTCACCGGCGCGCGAGCCGCGGGTGAGCCGCTCGGGTTCTTCGAGCGCTTTCTGACGCTGTGGGTTTTCCTGTGCATCGCGGCCGGCATCGGCCTCGGCCACCTCTTCCCTGCTGCCTTCCAAACCATCGGCCGCATGGAAGTCGCGCGCGTCAATCTGCCGGTGGCGGGACTGATCTGGCTCATGATCATCCCGATGCTGCTCAAGGTGGACTTCGGCGCCTTGCACGAGGTACGCCGCCACTGGAAAGGCGTCGGCGTGACGCTGTTCATCAACTGGGGCGTGAAACCATTTTCGATGGCTCTGCTCGCCTGGATTTTCATCCGCCATGCGTTCGCCGAGTGGTTGCCGGCCGGGCAACTCGATTCTTATGTTGCCGGTCTCATCCTGCTCGCAGCCGCGCCCTGCACCGCCATGGTGTTCGTGTGGAGCCGGCTCACCGGCGGTGAGCCGAACTTCACGCTGACACAGGTTGCGCTCAACGACACCATCATGATCTTTGCATTCGCGCCGATCGTGGGCCTATTGCTCGGCCTGTCCGCGATTACCGTGCCATGGGATACGCTGCTCTTGTCGGTGGGTCTGTACATCATCATCCCGGTTGTGGCGGCCCAGATCTGGCGCGCGCAACTACTCAAGCGCGGCGGATCTGCGACGCTGGAGCGCATGCTCGGACACCTACACGTCCCGTCTCTCGCCGCGCTGCTCGCGACACTTGTCTTACTATTCGGCTTCCAGGGCGAACAAATTCTCGCCCAGCCGCTGATCATTGCCCTGCTCGCAGTACCGATCCTGATCCAGGTGTATTTCAACTCGGGGCTGGCCTACCTGCTCAATCGCCGCTTCGGCGTGGAGCATTGCGTGGCCGGGCCGTCGGCGCTGATCGGCGCCAGCAACTTCTTCGAACTGGCCGTGGCCGCCGCCATCAGCCTGTTCGGCTTCCAGTCCGGCGCGGCACTGGCCACCGTGGTCGGCGTATTGATCGAGGTGCCGGTGATGCTGTCGGTGGTGAAAATCGTCAATCGCACGCGTGGCTGGTATGAACGAACGCCAGTTGCCATCAGCTGACCCAATAAAGGCCGACCCTGCCCCGCACCCTGTCGACCTGCGGCGCTATCACGGTCCGGTCACTGAACTTTCATCATCCTGTCACAATACGCTGTAATAGTACGCCTCGTTTTTCCCATACCCACATCCGGAGGTTTTTCATGAAACTCAAGCAGACATTCTCTGCGTTTGGCGTCGCCGCCCTGGTGGCCGGCGCGCTTGGTGCCAGCTCCACGGTCGCGATGGCCGATGCCATCATCAAGGTGGACGGCTCCAGCACCGTGTTCCCGATCACCGAAGCGGTGGCTGAGGAATTCCAGAAGTCCCAGAAGGCCACCAAGGTGACCGTGGGCGTGTCCGGCACGGGCGGCGGCTTCAAGAAGTTCTGCCGCGGCGAGACCGACATCTCCGACGCCTCGCGCCCGATCTCGAAGAAGGAAATGGACCTGTGCAAGGAAGCCGGCATCAAGTATGTCGAACTGCCGGTGGCGTTCGACGCCCTGACCGTGGTTGTGAACCCGAAAAATGACTGGCTCAAGACCGCAACGGTCGATGAACTGAAGAAGATGTGGGAGCCAGCCGCGCAGGGCAAGATCATGAAGTGGAGCGACGTCAACCCGAAGTGGCCGAACGAGAAGCTCGCGCTGTTCGGGCCGGGCGCTGATTCCGGCACATTCGACTACTTCACCGACGCCATCAACGGCAAGGAGAAGGCTTCGCGTGGCGACTTCACCGCGAGCGAGGACGACAACACCCTGGTGCAGGGTGTGGCCCGTAACAAGTACGCCCTCGGCTACTTCGGTCTGGCCTACTACGTGGAAAACAAGGACAAGCTGAAGGCGGTGTCGATCATCAACAAGGGCACCACCAAGGCCATCGCGCCGTCGCTTGAGACCGTCATGGCCGGCACCTACCAGCCGCTGGCACGCCCGATCTTCATCTACGTGGCCGAGAAATCCATGGCCAAGCCGGAAGTGAAGGAGTTCGTCAATTTCTACATCAAGCATGCGCCGAAGCTGACCAAGGAAGTCGGCTACATCCCGCTGTCGAGCGAGCACTATGCGCTCGCGAACAAGAACTTCAACGGCAAGAAGCTCGGCACGGGCTTCGGTGGCAAAAACGAAGTCGGCGTCCGCGTGGAAGAGCTGTTGAAGCGCGAAGCTCACCTGTAAGCAATAATATTTTGCAGTTCTCGAAGGGCGCCTCCGGGCGCCCTTCTTTTTTTCCCCGGATTTAATCCGTTTGAAATGTCACAAATCCACGATAAATCTGTAGTTGTTGTCATCGAATTGTCATAATTCAACCCTAACATTTGCCGCTTGCCGGACAATTAGAGAATTTCGGGGATTCCACGCTCGTGAACCAGAAACCGTCCCGTTTTGCCTACCAGGCCAGACGTCACCTGCCGGAGCGCATCATCCAGGGCATCCTGTTTCTGGCCGCATTCTCCGCGGTCGCCGTGACCATCGCGATAATGGTCATCCTGGTGTACGAATCCCTCGGCTTCTTCACCCATGTCTCGATTTTCGATTTCCTGACCGACACCCAGTGGACCCCGCTCTTCTCGGACAAGCATTTTGGCGTGCTGCCGCTGGTGACCGGCACCCTGGTGGTGGCGACGGTGGCGCTGTCCATCGCCATACCGCTCGGCACCATCATCGCCATCTACCTGAGTGAATTTGCCCCGCATCGGGTGCGCGAGACGGTCAAGCCCTTCCTTGAGTTGCTCGAGGGCGTACCAACCGTGGTGTACGGTTACTTCGCGTTGCTGTTCGTCACTCCGCTCTTGCAGACCTTCATCCCCGACCTGCCCGGATTCAACATGCTCGGTGCCGGCATTGTGATGGGTATCATGATCATTCCGTACGTAAGCTCGGTGAGCGAAGACGCGATGCGCGCCGTGCCCATGCACATCCGCGAGGGCTCCTATGCCATGGGCGCGACACGGTTCCAGACCGCCACCCGGGTGGTGACACCGGCCGCGACCTCGGGCATCGTGGCCGCCTACATCCTCGGCATCTCGCGCGCCATCGGCGAGACCATGGTGGTGGCGGTGGCTGCCGGCAGCCAGCCGAATCTGACCCTGAATCCGATGGAAGGCGCCGCCACCATCACCGCCTACATCGTGCAGGTGAGCCTCGGCGATCTGCCGCATGGCAGCCTCGAGTACCAGAGCATCTTCGCCGTCGGCTTGGTACTGTTGCTCATGACGTTGCTGTTCAACGTGCTCGGCCACCTGTTGCGCAAGCGCTTCCGCGAGGTGTACTGATGTCCAACATCACCGATCCCAAGATTACAGCGATCCGCGCCCTGATCGTCAAGCATAAGCGCTGGGACCAAGTCTTCGCCATCATCGGCCTTCTCTCGATGATGGTCGGCGTGGTCACGCTGATTGCGCTGTTCATCGACCTGCTGATCGACGGCTCGGGGCGGCTCACTTGGCAGTTCTTCACTTCCTTTCCCTCACGGCATGCGGACCAGGCCGGTATCCTGTCGTCCTGGGTCGGCACCATCCTGGTGATGCTGGTCACGGCCCTGTCCGGCGTTCCGCTCGGCATCGCGGCCGGTATCTACCTCGAAGAATATGCATCGCGCAACTGGATCACCGACCTGATCGAAATTAATGTCACCAACCTGGCCGGTGTGCCGTCCATCATCTACGGCCTGCTGGCGCTTGGCCTGTTTGTCTACCAGTTTGATTTCGGCGAGAGCGTCCTGACCGCCGGCCTGACCCTCGGCCTGCTGATCCTGCCGGTGGTGATCGTCGGCACGCGCGAAGCGATCCGCTCCATTCCCAGCAGCATCCGCGAGGGTGCCTACGCTGTCGGCGCCACCAAGTGGCAGACCATTCGCGATCACGTACTGCCCTACTCCACGGCCGGGATCATGACCGGCGTCATCATCGGCATGGCGCGTGCGATCGGTGAGACCGCGCCCATTATCACCATCGGCGCGCTCACCTTCATCGCCTTCCTGCCGCCATCGCCAGTAACCAGCCAGTTCCCGTTCCTGTCGTTCGACTGGTTGATGGCGCCGTTCACGGTGTTGCCGATCCAGATGTTCAGCTGGGTGTCGCGACCGCAGGTCGCGTTCCTGGACAACGCGGCCGCGGCTGGCGTGGTGATCATCGTCATGACGCTGGCGATGAACGCTCTGGCCATCGTCATCCGCTACCGCTTCCGCAAACGCATTAAATGGTAACCGAGGGGGAAACATGACTACCGACGTCCAATCAGCGGTCAAGCCCGCCGTCCCCAGACCGAACACGTATAAAAAAAGCCGCGCAATCGCAGCCGAACCGGAAATTCCGAATATGGAAAAGACCCAGCATGCTCTCAAGGCCCAGGCCAAGAACCTCAATTTCTACTACGGCGGGACGGTGCAGGCGCTCAAGTCCATCAACCTGGATCTGGCCGAGAAACACGTGACGGCGCTGATCGGGCCGTCGGGTTGCGGCAAATCCACGTTCCTGCGCTGCTTCAATCGCATGCACGATCTCTACCCCAACAATCGCTACGACGGCGAAATCCTCATTCACCCGGACAACATCAACATCCTCGGCGCGAAGGTAGACCCGATCGAGGTGCGCATGCGCATCTCGATGGTGTTCCAAAAGCCCAATCCGTTCCCGAAATCGATCTACGAGAACGTCGCCTATGGCCTGCGCGTGCGCGGCGTCAAGCGCCGCAGCATGGTGGACGACAAGGTCGAAGAAGCACTGCGCGGCGCCGCCCTGTGGGATGAAGCCAAAGATCGCCTGCAGGACCTGGCCTTCAACCTGTCCGGCGGTCAGCAGCAACGCCTGTGCATCGCGCGCGCCCTGGCCACCGACCCGGAGATACTGCTGTTCGACGAACCCACCTCGGCGCTTGATCCGATTGCCACCGCCTCAATCGAGGAGCTGATCGCCGAGCTCAAGGAGAAGTTGACGATCCTGATCGTGACCCACAACATGCAGCAGGCGGCGCGCGTCTCCGACTTCACCGCCTTCATGCATCTCGGCGAACTGGTCGAGTTTGGCGATACCAACACCATTTTCACCAATCCGACCAACAAACGGACCGAAGACTACATCACCGGCCGGTATGGGTGAGCCAGGGTAGTCGCCGACACACTTAATGTGTGTCGGCGCTGGCGAACGGGTGCAACGGAGTTTGTTGCGCCCTGGGCTGAAAGCCGGAGTAGTCATTGACTCACGAAGCAAGTGACGGCTTACGAGAATTTACGGAGAAACCATGGAACCGATTCATACGCATATTTCCCGTCAGTACAACGCCGAGCTGGAGGACATCCGTTCGCGCGTGCTGCAGATGGGCGGCCTGGTCGAGCGGCAGATAAACCAAGCGATCGAAGCGCTCGTGGATGCCAACGTTGCTCTCGGTGAGGCAGTCGCGACCGAGGATTACAAGGTCAATCAGATGGAAGTCGCGATCGACGAGGAGTGCAGCCAGATCATCGCCCGGCGCCAGCCGGCGGCTGGTGACCTGCGCCTGGTGGTGGCAGTGATCAAAACCATCACCGACCTGGAACGCATCGGCGACGAGGCCGAAAAGATCGCGCGCATGGCGGTACGACTCGCTACCGAAGACCGGCCCAAGAACAACTATCTCGAAATCCAGGCGCTCGGCAGCCATGTGCTGAAGATGGTGCACGACGCACTCGATGCCTTTGCGCGCCTCGACATCGAGGCGGCGCTGGCGGTCGCGCGCGAGGACGAGCAAGTGGACAAGGAATATGAAGGCGTGATGCGCCAGATGATCACCTTCATGATGGAAGACCCGCGCACCATCTCGCGCATGTTGAACGTGATCTGGACGGCGCGCGCGCTCGAGCGCATCGGCGACCACGCGCGCAACATCTGCGAGTACGTCATTTACCTGGTCAAGGGCAAGGACGTGCGCCACACCAGCCTTGAACAGATCGAGAAGGAAATCCTCGGCCGTACCCGGAAATAACCCGCCCGGCAGTGCGGCGTCCGGGCCATCCCGGCGCCGCGCCTGTCATGCCTCTGTCATACAATTGACATATCCTGCCGGCTGATATTTCATTGACCGCCTCCGGACGGCACCGTTCAGGTCGTTCACCTCATGTCAGCAGCCGAACCCGTTTTGCCGGAGCGCCTGCGCGAACCGGAACTCTATCTCAACCGCGAATTGAGCCAGCTCGCGTTCAACTGGCGAGTTCTCGAACAGGCCAAGGATCCGGCCACACCGCTGCTCGAACGCCTCAAATTCCTGTGCATCGCCAGCACCAATCTGGACGAGTTTTTCGAGATCCGCGTGGCGCGCCTGCAGGAGCAGGTGGTCTCAAGTTCGGTGCACGCCGGCCCGGACAACATGGGCGCGCAGGAATTGCTGCGCCAGATCGCCGCCGAGGCGCACCGCCTGGTGGACGAACAATACCGGGTATGGAATGAAGAGTTGATTCCGGCGCTCGATCACGAGCAGATACGCTTCGTACGACGCGGCACGTGGACACCGGCGCAGGTCGACTGGGTGCGCCACCACTTCGAGCGCGAACTGCTGCCGGTGCTGACGCCCATGGGTCTCGACCCGTCGCACCCGTTTCCGCGCATCCTGAACAAGAGTCTCAACTTTCTGGTCACACTCCAGGGCAACGACGCCTTTGGCCGGCGCGGCGGCATCGCCATCGTGCAGGCACCGCGCGCCCTGCCGCGCCTCATCCACCTGCCGAAGGAAAGTGCCAACGGACCGCATGACTTCGTGTTTCTGACCTCCATCATCCATGCACACGTCGGCGACCTGTTTCCCGGCATGCAGGTGACCGGCTGCTACCAGTTCCGTGTCACGCGCAACTCCGAACTGTTCGTGGACGAGGAAGAAGCGGATGACCTGCTGCGCGCGCTCGAAGGTGAGCTGGCCGCGCGCCGCTACGGCGACACCGTGCGCCTCGAAGTCGCCGACAACTGCCCGCCGGACCTGACGAACTACCTGCTCCGCCAATTCGAGCTGGAGCCGGATGACCTGTACATCGTGAACGGCCCGGTGAACCTCAACCGTCTCATGGCGATCGTCGACATGGCTGACCGGCCGGAGCTGATATTCCCGGCCTTCACGCCCGGCCTGCCACGACGGCTGGCACGCAGCAAAAGTCTGTTCGACGCCATCCGCCAGGACGACATCCTGCTACACCATCCGTTCGAGTCGTTTGCGCCGGTGATCGATTTCGTCCGCCAGGCGGCGGCCGACCCAAACGTGCTCGCCATCAAGCAGACCCTGTACCGCACTGGCGCCGAATCGGCGCTGGTGAGCGCGCTGGTGAGCGCGGCACGCGCCGGCAAGGAAGTGACCGTGGTCATCGAGCTGCGCGCGCGCTTCGATGAGGAAGCGAACATCAGTCTCGCGACCATCCTGCAGGAAGCCGGCGCGCATGTCGTGTACGGCGTGGTTGGATACAAGACGCATGCCAAGATGGTGTTGGTGGTGCGGCGCGAGCGTAACCGCCTGCGCCACTACGTGCACCTCGGCACCGGTAACTACCACGCCCGCACCGCGCGCCTGTATACCGACTTCGGCCTGTTCACCTGCGACGACGCGATCGGCGAAGACGTGAACAAGCTGTTCCGCCAGCTCACCAGCCTCGGGCGCGTCCCCAAACTCCACAAGCTGTTGCAGTCGCCGTTCACCCTGCACGCCGAACTCTTGAACAAAATCTCGCGCGAAGTCGGGCACGCCCGTGCCGGCAAACCGGCGCGCATTGTGGCTAAGATGAACGCGTTGGTCGAACCGCAGATCATCCAGGCGTTGTACGAAGCCTCGTGTGCCGGCGTGCACATCGACCTAATTGTGCGTGGTGTGTGCTGCCTGCGCCCCGGCCTCACCGGAGTGTCGGAGAATATCCGCGTGCGCTCGATCGTCGGGCGCTTCCTCGAACACACGCGCGTGTTCTGGTTCCTGAATGGCGGCGAAGGTCCGGTCACGGCTCGCAAGGCTGGGGGCACGGACGAGATCGTGCCGGGCAGCGGCGAGGTGTTCTGCGCAAGCGCCGACTGGATGGAGCGAAATTTCTTCAAGCGCGTCGAGGTGGCCTTCCCCATCGAGCACAAGAAGCTGCACGAACGCGTAGTGCGCGAGGCGCTGAACTTCTACCTCATGGACAACACCCAGTCCTGGGCACTGCATGCCGACGGCACGTACCAGCTACTCAGCCCGGATGGCGCAGAGCCGTGGTCGGCACAAGCCAATCTGATCAGGGAATTGACCGAGTCGGCCTGACTGGCTGTCCGCCCACAGTCTTTGTGGCATGCAATGGCCTGCCACTGCCGGCGGCTGATCGCGTCTGAGAGGTCTCCGCCGCGCTACGCCTGAAAGTCGGTCCACGAGTCGCCTGATCGCATCACCCGTACAGCATGTGCGTCAGGTCAGCATTGGCCACGAAACGCTCGGGTGGCGGAAGGGCGCCGCGGTAGTTGTAGATGATGAGTGGCACTGCCTGTTCGTGCGGCGAGCCGTGCGAGCGATAGGTCGGCGGCAGGTCTTCGTATTCGGTCGGCATTTCGCCGAACACGGTTTCGCGGTCACCGAATACGCACAGCTGCCCGATGCGTTCCGGCATCAGTCCCCAGCGCTGTGCCGACTGCTCGCGGGTCATAACGCTCTCGACGCCACTCAAGGTCTTGAGCACCGTAGCAACCTTGTCCTGGTCGGTGGGTGAGTTGAGATAGACCCAGGCAGCGCCGCCGAAGGTGCGGTGGTGTTTCACGTAGCGGTCCTTCTCGGCCGACATCGCGAAGCGCACGTCC